>Ga0222719_10000649_pt1 | contig 34593 bp, 55 predicted proteins | sample C33_34DmetaG_FD_165039 | JGI IMG/M metagenome (GOLD analysis project Ga0222719, IMG submission 165039) | Estuarine water microbial communities from San Francisco Bay, California, United States - C33_34D | ecosystem: Environmental > Aquatic > Marine > Unclassified | place: USA: California... | reverse complement strand
TCGCTTGAGAGGGGGGCACTGGTGAATGTTATCGTGCTACCGCTCACAGTGTACGCGGAATTCGGGTACTGGACAACCGCGGAAATACTGATGATGAGCGATTGCTCATTCTCAACCACCACGTTTTGCCCGCCTGACTGTAGGGTGAAACTTGTTAGTGAACCGTTGAATGAACCTGAGATATCATCAATAAGTTGATATGCGCCAGTTTGCGGGGTTCTTCCTATGTATGCCATCTATGCCTCTGGTTTCTCTGGGAATACCACAGCTTCTACTTCTGCTACTGTCGATAATCCGTTAGTAATATCTCTTAATGATTGTCTGTATGCTGTCATTTCAGCAGTCATAGTTTGGTCAGACAAGGCTAAGTAATCTGTTTGAGCTAGTAGTGAGTTTCTTTTTATTCTTAGATTATTCATTGATATTTCAAATGCTTTTGTATTATCTACTGTAATCATTCACCTACTCCATCTGTTAGTTCACTATCATCAATAGTCCAAGCATTTCTAAATTCTCTATCACTTGGTACTTCAGATACATCTACAATCTTATAAGCTAATCCTGTTGGTACATCTTTTCTTGCAATTTCTTCAACAGTTAAGCCACAGTTAGCGGGAATGATTATTCCTATGCTTCCGTCTGTGTTTTTATATATTATTCTTTTATCCATAATTTTTTCCTATCTGAATATTGCAACGTTAATTTGCGGAGTATCAACAAGGCTACCCGCAGTACTTACCAGTGCTAAGCGACATAAAGCGGTGGTTCTTGCAGTTGCTTGGTCATTTAAATAAACAGCACCAGATGAAGTACCTCCCGCACCACCAGAAGAACCAACAATAGAATAATTCGCATCAGGCATCGCATTCGTAAAGTTTACTGTGTAATCGCCAGTACCATTATCCGTAATACTAGTCACATTCCCACTATCTCTAATAGCTACTGTTCCTGTTCCATTAAAGTTTACCCATGCTTGTAATGTTTCTGTACCACTCACACTACCAGTAAACGCATAGGTGTCTGCAAGGTTCATACTCTCTGCTTGTATTTTAGATATAGCCATTAGATACCAAATGCCTCCTTAATTTCATCTACTGTTAATCCTAAGTCTTGGAGTTTTTGTTTAGCAGATGCTTTCTTGTTTTCTTTATCAATGATTGCTTGGTCATAGTCTGCTTGTAACTGTGCTAATCCGTCAATACATTCTTGTTCTGTAGGTTTTGTTTTTGAACTATCGTGAATGATTAGGTTTGCGTAAACTTTTTCATTACCACCAAATCCAAACCATTGTCCTGTATGTAAAGATACTAAATAATCTTCTAAAGTTTCTGGTCGCATTTTACGTATCTCCTAATCTAATAAATGTCATAGTTGTTGTATTGTAGTCAGTCTGACCTCTAAAAGTTGCGTTAGTCGCTTGTGCATTTCCTCCAAATTTTACTTTGATATTTGCTGTTGATGTTACGTCTAATAAAATCATACAAAAGGAACTACTGTTGGGTGCACCCTCAGTATTATAATCTATTGAAGTAAATCCTCTAGCACCTCTACTATAAGTAGAGCCACCATCAGTAGAAACATCTAAATTACCATTTATGTATGCTTGTAGATTATCAACATATGCCACTGAAAAATTATACATAACTAACCAATAACCTGTACTTGGAAAAGTAAAAACACCACCGCTCTCTGTCATTCCTGTTCCAAAATAACCTCCACTATCAGTATCAATTCTTTCTAAATTTGTTGTAAAATAATCGTCACTTCCAGTAGCTGAAAAATTTGTATTTAATCTCCATTGGTCTGCTTCGGTAATACCATTAGTAGTCGCAAAGGTACTTCCGTCAGCTAACTTAGAAGTAGCAATAGAACCAGCTAACATATCATTAGTAACAGAACCGACTGCTGGAGTCTTTGTGCCGACTGTTCTTCCTAAAAATAATACCCAACACTCATCACTAGCAGAGATAGTTCCCCCTAGTGTTAGTTGGTCGCCTGATACTGTATAACTAGATACGTTCTGTCTGACGTTATTGACAAAGACAGCTACATCTTCTTCATTAGATACAGAATAATCTAAAGTATAAGTAGCACTTCCTGTACCAGTAATCTGTTGGGAAGCAATACTTAGATAAGTATCTGTAGGTTGTACTCCAATATATGCCATTATGTACTAATTGCGTCTACATAAGATACAAGAACGTCTACCGCACTAGCTGTATCAGCATAGGCTTTAACGACATCTGCACTCTGTATGACAATCTTACTCCCAGAATCTATCAGTTCTAACGATCCACCTAAAGGTAAAGGTGCATCTTTAATCACATAATAATCTGTTCCACCAGAACTAATTAAAACAGTTACATTAACTGCTGTTGTGTATTTATTCACACATCTAATAGAAACGATTGCATCATCACTGTTAGATGTAACTAGTGTCGTAGGTGAACCAGATGAGTTTGAGATTGAACTTGCATATGATCTTTCAAAGTCTTGTGCCATTTATTTCTCCTTTATAATGCGATAGACATAGCTGTCGCAAATCCTTTCGTTGCAAATCCACTGGTATCAACAGCTTCAATACTGTTCCATGTAGATCCATCATAATATTTAAGTACATTACTTGTTGTATTAAAGTATAAATCTCCAGCTGTCAAAGCATCTCCGTCATTGTCTACTGTGGGATCAGATGCTTTAGCACCTAAGTATGTATCATCAAAATTATCAGCGGCAGCTTCAGCAGCAGCCTGTGCAGTTTCAGCGGCACTTTGAGCAGTTTCAGCAGCAGTCTGTGCATTACTTGCATTCGTTGCAGATGTTGCAGCAGCACTAGCAGATGTCGAAGCATTACTTGCTTGTGTGGTTGCTGTACTAGCAGACGTTGAAGCATTGCTTTCTGATGTAGCAGCAGCAGTTGCTGAATTTGCAGATGCAGTAGCTGATGTTGCAGATGCACTTGCTGATGTTGCAGATGCACTAGCACTATTAGCAGAATTTGTTGCTTGAGTAGAAGCTGTTGATGCTGAAGATGCAGCATTAGTTTCGCTTATTCCAGCATTTGTTTCAGCTGTTTCAGCTCCAGTTCTAGCTGTTTCCGCAGCTGTTTGAGCTGTTTCAGCATTAGTTTCAGCTAACTCAGCAGCAGTTTGTGCAGTCTGAGCGTCTGTTGCTGAACTTGCAGAAGCTGTTGCAGATGATGCAGCAGCCGTTGCAGATGATGCCGCCGCACTAGCTGAGCTAGTAGCCGAAGCTGCATCTACTATTAAATCATAATAAGAACTATTGGCATTACTAGATAATGGCTGAGAACCACTAGAAGTGTGAGCTGTATTAATAATATATATGTTCCCATTACTAGTATCTTTAACTAAATCTCTTTGCACATATGGAGTAGCAGTACCCCAATTACCTTTATAATTACCAATTTCTTGGGAAAATAATAAACCATCTCCACTACTATTAACTGAAAGTATTTTATTCGCTACTAGTTCAGGAAATGTTAATCCAAATGCAGTAGATGTTGTAGAAGATGCTCTAGGAGATAGATTAATATCTACACTTTGTTGTTGCATCATTGCAATAATTTTGTCTAATTCTGTGTTTAAAGATTCAATAGGAAATGTACCAGTGGTAGCAAAATCAGTACTTCTGGATATTGGTAAGTTTCTAGTAATGGTATATTTATCATTAATAGTAGCTCCACCACCTAGTGTAATTGATCCACCACCAGTAACTCCAGCACCACTAACAGAGTATTGTAATGCAGTAGAAGGATTTGCAGCTAAAGTTAAAGTAGTAACTAGTCCAGTAGCTATTGCTGTTTTTTCTACTACTAAATCACTATCAGCAAAAAATTCAAATGGAACACTAAAAGATGTTTGACCAGACGTAGCTGTATATTGTATTCTAGGTGATACATCTGATATAGTTATTGCCATTTTATCTTAATACTTTCTGTTCTAGTTTGTCGTATACTGAATCCAAAAACCATACATTCTGGAATGGTACTAGTCTACGCACATTCCTTGCTGTGTGATGATTGTATTTACCTGTACCCCATGTCCACATAATGTCTGCTATATTTGCAATTTGACTAGCAGTTGGTCCTAATATGTCAGGAATAGGATTATTTAATAAATCTTTGTAAGTTCCATAAGGTTTTTTACCATTCAATAATGGTCTTAATCCTATCTGATTATTACCTAATCTTTCTATTGAATTGTTAATATCAGAAAAGATACCACCTAGGCCTGATCTATCAAAACCATCTACTAGCTTTTGACCAAATGGTTTTTTACTATAATCTCTGTTAAATTGTTTTTGTCTAAACGCATCTACCATCATTCCAGCACCCATTAATAGCAAGACACCTTGCATAAAATTCATGTCTTTTTCTTGTAATCCACGCATTAACATTCTTTGTGTTGCTGCAGCACCAAATTTTTTAAATTGTGATAAAGCACCACCTAATTCTGTATTAGCCCATAATGGAACATCACCTTTACTTGGTGTTACAATATCTACATTAACTTGCTTAGATAATCCTTGATGATATATTTCAGCAGCTTTACGAGCTTCTGGAGTATCATCCCATGCATCACTATTAGCTACACGCATATGTTTAAAATCATTACCATCTGCTTTTGTAGATATTTTTCCATTTTTACCTACTCCATGCTTTTGATATTGTTTATATATTTCTCTAGCAGTAATATCGTCTATTCCCAAAAAGTTTAATCTAGCTCTATTGAGCTTAGAAATACTTTTTCCTGTAGCTATTCTTTCTACATTTTCAATAATTCTAGTACCATTAAAGAATCCAGCCATAGTTTTTACTGAGGCATTCCAAGGGTTACTTGCATTAAGAAAAGTAAAATAAACATTACCTACTTTGCTCATTCCCCTTTCCATTTTATTAAATACACCAAAAGCATCTTCCATTCCATACATACCCATTGCTCTAGAACTATCAATCATATCTAATGCTTCACCACCTAATTGTGTGGAGTTCTTAGACATCTTTAATATTTCTTTAGCCATACCACTTTGGAACATTTCAGTTTGTACTTTAAATGTTTTGGTTAATCCATTAATCATAACTAATCTAGCTGTGTCTACTACTTGTGCAATACCAGTTAGCATAGTAGTAGCATTGTATAATTTCATCATTCTTAAACCTCTGCTAAATGTTCTGTTAGGATCTTCAGCCAAACCATATGTTCCTCTAATTAAATGAATACTTGCATCTAAATCTGTAAGGTTTTTAATTTGTTGTTTTGTTAAGAAATCTGATAATGGTCTAGCATTGTAATCAAATCTTTGATTATAGTATGTATCATATTTATTATTCTTCCTTAACATATCATCTGTTATTTGTATTATTCCTTGTTGGTAATTTCCATCTTTTGACCAACGAGTACCATATCCCATAGGATCACCAAACACTTTTGTAACTTCAATATCAGGAACTACCTGATTAAAGTAATGTCTTTGTAACAGCATGATATCATCTTCCATAAACCCATTTTCCATTAACTTTGTATAATCTATATCTAAATCTCTACCTAAAAATCTACTAGATATTTTATTAACTTCTCCTAATGCTTCTTCTGGCATTTCGTTAAGAACATCATCAATTTGTCTTAATCTAAGAGTAGGCTGATATTGCATAAAAGATTCAATAATATCATCTATAACATCTTTGTGGTATCCAACACCACCCATCCAAGCCTCAACTTCTTCTTCTGTCATATTGTTGCTTTGTCTTAATAAAGTAGGATTCTTTTTAGCAATCTTTTCTAATTCTTCTCTCATAATGCTTTTAAATAAATCTGGATTAGCATCAATAGCATCTCTTTTATAAAGAGGGTTAATATAATTCTTTCTTAAATGAATACCTTTTGTTTCCATTAATTTTAATTTAGCTTTAAGCTTTCTTTCTAAAACAATAAGGTTTTCTAATTTTTGTATTTTTTTAGGATCACTAACAGGTTTTCTACCTTTTATGCTACCATCCATTTGTTTAATAAACATACCAACTCTATCTATTTGGTACTTATGCCATGCAATAGAAATACCAGCTTCTTGATATTCCTTACCTAATGGAGCATAAAATAAATCTTCTACATGTTTAGCAGCTGCTCTAACTTCAGGCTCTACAGCTAAGTCTGGATTTAATTTTGCTTTAGTAACAGCAGCAGAAAATTCTCTAGGCGACATTAATCCATCTCTAAAGAATTTAGTATTTAATGTGCTTTCAACAATATTCTGAGCTTGCTTACCATGTCTTTTTAAATAAGCATTGTATTCATTCATTACTGCATCATCACTAATTTTAACCATATAATGACGAGATTTAATCTTTCTTTCTATAGTAGGACTTGAAGCTACACCTTCATAATTACCTCTAGTAAGCAAAGGATTTTCTAATACCGAAGTTATAAAGTCTTGTTCTTCTAATCCACCTTTGTCTAACACTCTTAACAATGGTGTGAAACCAGACTTCTCTCCTAAATAACCTAACCCAGTAGGTTGAATTTGATTAGCTTTAATCCATTCTGCTTCTGTTCTTGGACCTATTCCGATATCGGCAGCACCTACTGATTTGTCTTTATAGACACCACCACCTACGTTTTTAATTCCATAGTGGTTATCAAAGTCATCTAACTTATTAGCCATATCATCAAACGACTTACCAGCAATTTTGTTATTTATAGCTGGGAATAAAGCTGGCAATAAGAAACCACTTGCAGAAATTAATACCCCTTCTTCAAATGTCCTTGTAGGACTAATCCCTTGTTTGATTGCTTCTTCAGTAGTAATCATACTACCTACTTTACCTGATCTCATTAATCTACTTCCAGTCATCATAAAACGACCAGCTTTTGTAAACATAAACAAACTAGACGGATCTGTTAATCCACCTAATATTCTACCAACAATATAGGCTGGTGATCCATTTTGTTTTTTACTATCTGTTTTGAAATCAGCAATTAATCTTGCTGTATGCTTTGCACTCTTACTATGTAAGAAGTTACCAATATACGGTTCTAAACCTTTAACTTGAAAATCTTGAAATATGTTATAATTAGGATCAGTAACAAATTCTGTGTTATCTTTTGCAACGCTAGAATCAACAATATATTTAAATCCTATCCCAAATATATTTTCATCAACCCAACCAGCTCCAACATCTCTTATATCTTGGAAATAATTAATAGGCTCAGTTGGATCTGGTCTACCATTAATTATTGGTTTTAGTTGGCTAACATCACCTAATGTAGATACGTCGCCCATACTTTAATCTAAATACGACTTTTCTTTTTTGTAAATCTGTGCAGCTTTATCTTGTACTAAATCAGGGAAGTATGTTTGTTGTCCTTGCGACCAAGCTGATATAAAACCAGCTACATCTTCCATCATAGTTCTAAAACCACCATAACCACCATATGCCTGACCTTCAGCGTCATTCCATAACTCATTTAATAATGATGGTTCATAACCTTTTAAGTCTTTTATATTTCCTTTTAAATTAGAATAAAACTCATTTGAGCCTTCTTTATAACTTCCAAAATTACCAATATATTTCATATCACCAGTTTCTAAATAATTCTTTAAAGCTTTTTGGAATCTAGGACCAATCCAAGTATTGCTATTATAAGCTAACTTAACTAACGCTACAGCTAAATAAGCATTTTGGTTTGTTGCTAAATTATCAATTCCAGTTATTTGCTCTACCATAGCTAGCTTATCATCTAGCATTTTCATCATAACAATATTATTGTGTTCTCTAGTTATTAATTCTTCACCTGTTAATAACTTGTCAATGTTATAACCAAGTTTTGTTAATTCAGCTTTAACTGTTTCATCTTTTAGTGATAACCCAGTACCAATTGTAGGATCTCCTTTTTCTGACATCATTAAGTCATATTCAGCTTTTTGTAATTTACTTCCTTCAGCTGCCATTTGAATTAAACCACCACCAACACCTCTAGATCCTGTAGTAAATGTTTTATTTCTATCTCCTGTAAAACCAGAATCATATGCCTGTGCATAGAATCCACCTTCTTGTTTAGTAATAGTATCCATTAATAAGTTAGTTGCTGTAGTTTCAAATCCCATGCTTGTTTCTTCTTTCCCTGAGAATTTGCTAGCTCTTGTATCTATAAATTCACCAGATTGTTTTTGTTTTTGATAAGTTATAAAATTAACTTGATTTTCCTGTAATTGTCTTTCTACAGTATTCATGTCAATATTAACATCAGGTAACCATTCAATATCATTAAATAATCTACCTAAATCTTCTATTCCATTTTTACCTTTATTGTATCCATTATAAATTAAATTAAACATACCTTTTAAAGTATTCATTACTAATGGCTGTTCTTCAGGTTTTAAAAATCCATAACTTTGAAAAAATACATTTGCTTGGATATTATCTTTTTTCCATTTCTGCCAAGCATTATTTTGAAACTCTGCTCTAACGCCTTCTAAACTAAGAGAAGAACTAAGCTCTCTATTTAATTGAGGCTTAAATCCTAGATTTGGATTATTCGGATTATTTAAAGCCATAAATATACCATCACCATCTAAGTCTAATGATATTCTATAAGTTGGATCTCCTACGCTACTTTCATCATAATCGAATCTAACTCTTTTATTATCCCAAAGACCTAGTATGTTTTCAGCTGTAAAAAAATCAGAACTAATTCCAAGTGCTGCTCTTTCTCCATCATTCATGTTTAGTCCTCTTCTGATAATAGTCATAGTAGCATCAGATTTAATTGCATCTTCTGACATACCTTTTTCCATGTATGTTTTAAACATAGGATATTTAACTAGTTCAGGCATTAATTCTCATCATATCCATAACCCATTAATCTAACTGTATTTAAGATATAAGGTAATTGTTCTTTATAAGCTTTCTTAATAGAATCTTCAGTCATAGTAGATAGAAAATTTTTGTTATTAAAAGAGCTTGCTATTCTTAATTTAATTTGTGATTCAATCTCTTGTACTACAAAATTAAATGAAGGTTCTAAATCTTTATCTCTGTACATTATATTAAATTCATTATTACCAGTCATTAAATCAGTATCTGCAAAACCAAACCCCCACCAAGGGCCATCTTCTTGTGCATCTTCTACAAAGTCCATAGTTAATTTATTCCAATCAATATTACTTTCTTGCATAACATCATCTATCTTATTTAGCTTTTCATCTAAAGTAGTTGTGTCTGGATTTATTTGAGAATACCAATTTTCAATTACAAGCTTTTCTTGTTCATGCGTATCTATGTTTAGATCGTTTAATTGTTTTTCTGTAAGGTCAGCTAACTTGTCATCTAGCCTTTTTACCTTACTTAACTCTTTATGTAATTCAAGTAATTGTGGAAACAGCTCATTTGCTTTGTCATTTTTAAATGACAATTTTCTTCCTTTTGTTAGATTTAAATTATTAGCAAACTCAGACATTATTCTTAACTGTTTTCTATCATCTGATTGTTCAAAATTAAACGTATCTGCACTAGCAAAATAAGTATCTATTCTTTCTGGAACTGCACCATAAACCTTAGATATGTTTAATAATGATGTTAATAGTAAATTATCATTAATTGTTCCGTCATCTAAAACACTACTTAAATCCATATTGTTATATACATTTCTACCAATCTCTGGTGCTATAGTATTGATAACTTCAAACATTTGTTGGTTCATTGCTTCTTGCATTAACTCATCTTTAGTAATCTCAATACCCATATCATTTAAATATCTTGTTTTATTTGCTAGTTCTTGATCTATTTCAAACCCACTTAACTTAGAACTAACCATATATTCGCCACTTTCTTCTTCTTGAGTAAATGATGATATATTACTACTTACATCTTTAATGATTTTCATTTTAGTATTAGCATCTAATAAACGATCTAATTGATCTTCGTTAGCACCAATATTTTGAGCTATTACTCTAAGTTCTTCATCTGGATAAACATATCCATCTTCTATTAAAGCTATTGTTTGTATTACACTTTCTTCTTTATCTTGACTTAATACTATTTGTTGTTTTTTAACATTAGCTTCATTTGCTTGATTCCATTTATCAATTTCTAATTGAACATCTTTTAATATTCCTTCTCTATCAATTCTGTCAGTATCTTTATAAACTTCAGCTCCAGCTGTTTCATCATGTTCTGGATTATCTATATAGTTTTTACCCCAACTATTTAACTGTTCCATTACTTTAGAAACTTCAGTTTTATATCCTTCTGGTATTTTACCAGCTTGTTGTATTACAGCTGTATCTATTGCCTGTGCATTTTGTAAATTAAATGTAGCTTGACTAATTAATCTTGTAGTTTCAAAACCTATAGATAAAGATTTACGAAACTCATCTGGTGTTCCTAGTTGATTAGCTAATTGTTGTTGAATGCTAGCTGGATAAGAATTATAAACTTTTTCGTAATCAATAACACTATCTGACATTTCAGGAAGTAAGCTTTCTGTCCAATATGATTGCATTTCATTTGGATTCATTTTCATAATAGCTTCTTCTCTAAATGCTATAAATTCTTTATGATTAGTTGCAAAGTTAGCTAAGTCTACAATATCTTTTTGAGCTTTGGCTTCTTGCCAAATTTGATCTCCATATTGAAATGCTATATTTCCAGTAAATTCTTTTGCATAGTTTTTAAATCTAGTCGGAGCTTCGTTTACTAATGTGCTGATATAAGAATCAGTTGCTTTTGTAAATCCATCTGGATCATCATAATGTACTCTTGAAAGCTCAGTTAATGTTTGTCTTGATTTTAATTTAAAATCAGTTTTCCAAGCTACTTCTTCAATGTTAGCTTGTCTTTCTCCAAAAGCACTTAATACTTTACTAGCTCCTTGTGCTGCTAAAGCTAATCCACCATCACCTGAATAAGTATCAACAACTCCCATTCTGCTTTGAATAGAGCTGACTGTACTTTGTTTTTGTTTATCTCCTGAAGTTAATGCCATTATGTTTTATAATATTTATAATCTCCATAACCACCTACTAATCCAGCAATAGCAGAAGTATAACCACCAAAGGTTACTGCTTCCATTCTAGCTTGATTTTCAAATGCCATTTGTCTGTATTTTAGATCAACAGATTTTCCCATTAATCTAATATCTGATATATCTTTGTTTCTATTCTGAATTACTTGTTTATTCATATTTAAGAAAGACATACTATTATCTGCATATCCAGCTATTGATTGATAAGCTAAATTGTTAGCTAATTCTTTTTGAGCATATTGATTTCTTGCATTTTCTTCTTGTGCTGCTGCTAGTGCGGCCATTTTAGATTCTGTTTCTAGTCTGTAATTTTCTCTATTAAGAGCCGCTTGTTGCGATCTCATAGAAGAAATAGTACCTACAGCTGATACACCAGCTGACATTAACATTAATGTTGAAGCACTAATTTGCATTATGAGAACTGTATCTCCATTGCCAATCCTAATACCTTTAAGGGTAAAGGACTTGTTTGTGAAATTGTAATTGTTGGCGACTTACTATAACCCAAGAATGAAAATTCTTTTTTACCAGCTACTGAAGATAAATCTTCTCCTATGTTAAAATCAGCTTGTTGAATTATTAATTCTTTTGAGGTTAAATCTGAAGCTTTCATATTTACATCTAATCCACCTGAAATATCTATTATAGCTTTATTAATCCTTCTTGGCTGTCCTGTCAATGGTCCAGTATCAATTTCTTTATCAATAGGCATAGTTTCTAATATAGGCGTAAAGTTAAATCCTACATTAACCCCAGTAGGTTGTGGAGCATTAACTAACGTAATTCTATTATTACTATCAATTTCATAAGAACCCAACGCACCATTTCCATATACAGCTTCTATTTCATTAGTAGGTTCATAGATAGAATTTACTGTATGAACGAATCCTTTAACTATTGTTATTACTGCATTATCAGCTGGACTAACTGCTAAAGACTGATCTAGCTGTATGCTGTATTCATTTACATTTGTATTTGTAACAGCTTGAATTGTATAAACAGTAGAATCTCCATCAATAGTAAATGTTTCTTGTATACTCGGAGCTGTTGTAAATCCGTCAGTTGTTAGTGTGCTACCACTTTGGCTAGCTCCATTAACTAAAGGCGTACCTTTTTGATATACTGTAGTAGTAGTAGAACAATCTAGTGTATTAGAATCATCATTGCTAAATTTTTCTAATAGATACTTAGTTCCAGAAGGTAGTATTCTTTTAGTAACTACAAATAAAAACTCATTAACAGATGTAATGCTATGAAAATTATCATTTGTTTTGGTATTCCAAATAGTCCAACCAGCAATCTTTTCATCTCTAATACTATGAAACACAGCTATTTGCCCATTTAAATTATTTCCACTATTTAGAAAATAAGCGAACTGTTCTGGTCTTTCTTCATTACCAGTCATCATAGTTATTTGTTTTGGATTATCTATTAACTGACTAGACAAAACAGATATACTATTAGATTTATATGCTTGTTCTAAATCAGAGTAAACATACTCACGAATAGATTTTCCATTTTTAGAAGAAAATATTGTTGCTCCGTCAAATGGTGTTGGTTTAGCTCTATTACATCCATAAGGTGTTTGTCTTAAAAAAGATATAGTAGCTGGTGTTATAGCACTATCATTACCTTGAGGAACATAATATTCTCCAGAATCTGTAAATATTTGTAAATTTCTACCTGATATTAAATGTCTTATTTCATTAACAGTATCAGCTGTAATATTAACATTAATAGCTTCATTAGCTAATCCTGTTCCTAAATCAAAATTAAAATAACCACCAATTTCTGATGCGATTACAGAAGAAGGATTATCTCTAACTCCACCAAACCATAATCTATTATCATGGAATGTAACTGCTTGAGGATATCCTCTAACAGCAGATATTAGTTCTTCTTCCCAATTAGCGTGTGGCCCAACACCAGATATTCCAGCTTCAATAATAGTTCCTTCTAATTCAGTAGCAGAGTTATATGCTGTAATCTTAATTTGTTTATCATCTACTTTTAAATAATGACCTACATAATCGCTAGTCCATATTGCTGAAGATACTGTAATAGTTCTACCTGTACCAGTAGCATCAGTAGATAATGTAACTGTTACTCCAGCCTCAGCATACTTGTAAAATGGAGCATGAGTCTTGTATGCACCTGATACTACTACATCTTCATCTAATTCAAATTCATATAAAGAAACTGTAAAGTTAGTAGCACTTACTCTTTTAATTTGTATTATGGGATTGTTTCTATTACATATAAAAACTGTATCAGCAAACTGAGCATAACTAAGTTCAAACAATTGAGAGGTAGTCCAATTACAATTACTTGTAATGTTAGACTGAATAACATCACCATTATAATCATAAACATCTAATCTATTATTAGATAAAGCAAAAATAGCTACTTCATCTTCCGCAAATATAAAAGGGATTATTCTAGCTTCTGCTGGTAATTCATTATTAAATTTAGTAGAAGGTCTACGCATAACGCCACCTTCATCTAATAGATACCAGTTTTTACATTGCCTAGCACCTTCAAAATATGCTTTAGCGTCTGTTCTAGCGTTAAGTAAAGGGTTTAGCTCACCAGCTGAGAAGTTCGTAAATACTTGTCTTACTTTTCTTGGCATTAATAATTAACAAGCCCACTTCGACTGCTCCTTCTTTCAGCTATAAATCTTGTAGTATTTAACTTCTTAGATGTAGTTTCTTGAGAAGCAATATTTCTAGCTTTAATTAATTGTCTTTCTGCTTTAGTTTCGTAAGAATTAATAATATCAGCATCTCTACCTAATGCTCCACCATAAGCACTAGCTAACTTGTATATTAAAGCCAATCTAAAATATGTAGGAAATAAAGATTCATCTTGTCTAAATACATAATCCATATAAACTTTACTTTCAGAACCATATCCATTTAAATAAATTTTATCTTCATACCTTGCATAAGGAATAGGATTGTCATTATTAGTAACTGTCATAATTGTTATAACAGCTGGATCAGTCGGCATTTGATATGCATATTCATATCTTGATGTTGGTGCATCAGCTAATAAAGATAGTTCTTTCTGGCCCATAGCAAATCTCCAATGAGATTCTGCTAGAGTAGATTCCACTACTTCTTCATAAATAGTGTTTGTAATTAAAGCTTCAGTTGAGTTATCAGTAAAAGAGGATATTGGATTAGCTCCTACTAAAACTAAAGCTCTTGACGCTATATCTACTTTAGTTACAGCCATTTAACTTCTTTTTACTCTTTGTACTCCACCTTCAACATTTGGTATAATTAAGGATAAATTATTACCACTAATGTTTGATATTTTATATTTAGTAGCTAAATAAGAAGCTGTTTCTATAAACTCTTGCCTTCTTTTTGTAGGATCATTTGATAACACTATACTATCAAGTATTGCTAATTTAGTTCTAACATCATCAATTTCTTTAGCTGTTAATTGCTGTGCAGAAAATACTGCATTAGCATTCTTATCTTTAAATGTTGTACTAAACCTACCATCTCTTAATCTATTTACTGTATATTCTGATTCCTTAGGTGTAGAAGATTTTAACATAGATGAATTTAATGCTGCTGATACACCTAATCCAACCGCACCACCAACAGCTATAGCACCCAGTTCTCCTTTTTCTAATGGTCCACCTACAGCATCAATGATTTTATCTTTATTTAATGATTTAACTTTTTCAGTTGTATTCTTTGCTGCTTTTTTTGTTGCTGTTACTCCAGCACTAATTCCAGCACTAACTTTAGTTTTTGTATCTTTTGCTACTTTTTTAGTTTTTTCTAATACTGGTTTTGTTTTTTCTACTACTTTTTTTGAAACTTCTTTTGTTTTGTCAATAACTGGTTTTGCTTTACTAGCAACAGTTGCTGCTGCCGCAGATCCAGTTACTTTTTTTGTATTTACTTTTACTGCTTCTTTTAATTTGTTTTTTTGTTTTGTAGTTATATTAATAGCCTTTTTCAGACTTTTATTTTTGAGTAATTTTTGTGCTAATTTTGCTGCTATACCTATTGCCATTTTTTATCCTTAATTATTTAGTGGGGGATTGCTCCCCCACCAATTTTTATTATTAAGCAAGTAATGCTGTAGTTACAGTAGAAGATGACGAAGCAGATACAATTAAAATATCTACAACGGCGTTTGCTCCACCACTATTTACAATAATAACATCACCAGCAGTTAGCTCCTCATTTGCTAATATAAAATAATCAGCATCATCAATAAGGGTAATTGCATCACCATCTGTGTAATACCATAAAGAATTAGTATCACCCATTTGAGTTGCTTTTTTTAACGGATTTGAGATTTCATATGCCATTTAATTACTCCTTATTCTGCACACTTCTGGATACGAATACCATTGGTATCAATAAGAACTGATCCCATAGATAAGTATGATGTTAATAGATGTGCTACCTTCTCAGGAATGTAGTTTACTTCAGTTCTTACTTCTGAACCTACACCTAATCCCATTGATGACTTATGCCATGCAACAGTATGTCTGTCAGTTGAACCAGAGCTTTCTAATCCTGAGTGTACGAATGTTAAGAATCCTAAGAATCTTTTCGCAGTATAATTCATACCAGCAAAAGGTAATTGAGAAGGACCAATATAGTCTAGGTTTACCCAGTTATCTTCTGAAAGCAAATCACCCCATTGATTTGGACCAATAGCCCAATATCTTTGGTCGTCATCAGGAACATCATTGTTCCCAAATAACGCTTGCATGTCTTTGAACTTATCAACATTCATGTCTGTAGCAAGACTTGTTGCTCCATTAGCACCAGCGTTGTTTGCTACTTGTGTAGCAGATTCCATAGCTGTTGTAATGATGCTATCAGTCTTACGACCTAAAGCGTAAGCTGCATTGTTAGCAATTACAGCTCTTTCGTCAATGTTAGTCTTAAGCTCGTCTAATTTATCCACATAGTCAGATGCATAGTAATCAGCAAGTGTTGCTGTTACGTTTGTGTGAGAAATGTTCATTGCTACAACCTCAGCGTGTCTAGCTTTAGTTGTTGCTTCTCCTGTTCCTACTTTTTGGAACTTAACAGATTCACCTGATACACCATTAACAGTACGGATTAAATTCTTGAGCTTACTACCCATTCTTTGGTATGCCATATGTACCTCAGCTTCAAACTGGGTAATAAAAGCATTATTTATAGATGCACTCATTTTTTCTCCTTTGAGTTAGTTAGTTTATGTAAAAAGATTATCTCTTTTGGAAGCAATCGTTATCCAATACAGGGCGATCCTAATGCCATCTGAGGTCTTATAGCTAATCAGTTACATAAATAACTAATGAGTTCAACGCACAAATTTAAATGATTTGATATTTTCTGTAGGTATGACTGTTAAATCGCCTATATCTGTATCGTTATAGGACATAGCGACAATACAAGAGTCTTTATTTTTTACTAATAATAAACCCTCTGTAGTATTTAAAGCTGGTTTAAATTTTATAGCTTCTTCTGGATCAAGCCATATGGCATAGCTTATCGCATCTCTCCATATGACTTTAACTTTTTTTAGTTTAAACTTTCCTACTACTGTACTTTTCGTAGAGGTCTGTAACTTTTTTGATGTATGCTGGATCTTTTGCTCCATCTTTCCAATACCTTTCATCATTCATCATTGATCTTAAATCTAAAGGATCAAGAGATACGTCTATTTTTGTTTCAGTACTTGGTATAGGAGCATCTTTATTAAGCTTCATTATTTCTTCAATAGCTCTAACTCCATCAGCTGTACTAGCTAAATTAGATATAGCTTCATAGCTACTTTCAGTTAAATTCTTTTTAGCCCATAAATCAGCTGATTCTATTCTTTGATTAGCATTCTCACCTAATAAATTTATTTGAGATTCTCTATCAGGTAATCCAGATATTTCATTTTGTACAAAAGCTTCTATTCCTTTGTTGAAATCTTCATTGCTTAATCCTTTTGATCTAGCTGTTTCTTGCCACCATTGTAATAAAGGTTGATCTGGATCAACATCTATTTGAACTCCATCTGGTAGTTCTGGTAATTGTATTTCATATGATTCTGGTGCTTGACCTTTGATATCAGCTAGTACTTCTTCTCTGATACTACCAGCTAATTCTTCAGTTCTTTGACCTAATCTTTTCTCTAGTGCTTTGTAAGATGCACCTAGTTCTTCTACGTTTACTTCATTTAAATCTTTATTCCAAAACTTTTCTGGAACATATGAAGGAATATCACTACTAGATTCTTCCGTAGATGTTTCTGTATTTTCATTTACTTGATCTTCACTCATTAGTATTACCTCGTTTTATTTTATTTTTTATAATGTGTAATAAATACCTTTGTCCTTCTAAATGCCACAATGTCGAATCTGTCGCTTGTGGTGAACATACGCTATTTATAGTTATTGATTCTAAATACTCAATAACTTTTTTTCCATTTACTTGATTAAATACAGAGGTAAATATTTGATCTATTTCTTTAGATTCTGCTTTATTAGATGTTTTGTTCTGTAGGTTCTGCCAACTCATTTGGTTGCATATTAGCCTGTTGTTGTTGTCTTTGCAACTGGGAAACCATTTCTTGCTGTTCTTCTGGGCTTCTAATTAACTTTTCAGGTAAGTTCATTTTGTCTACAAGATACCTAGCTATTTCGTCTTGTTTAACTACCATGTTTAACATATCTGGACCAAATGTAGTACCCAGTATTTCAGAGAATCTCATAACATCAGCAATATCTTGTTGGTGCTGTGCTTGTGATAATGGTGAAGTAGACACTACTTTTACTTCTCTATTATTAACTGTAGGTATTTGTATTTTACCTTGTTTAGTTAATATTCTAATTACCCTTCTTAGTAAGGGTGTTACAAACTCTGATTGTAATCTTCCGAATGATGATCCTATTTGTCGTGATAGATCAGACATTCTTTCTGCTACTTCAGTAGCTGACATAGGTGTACCTTCTGGTCTACCTAATGTTTCCATGTATAAAGCCTTTTTAATATTTGCTCTCATATCTCCTAAGATTAATTGAGCTACATCAAATCTACCAGCAGCTGGTAGTGCCTGTAATCCTCTGCTGTTTGGTGCGACAGGGATTAGACTTCCGGGCTGTAGTGCAATATTTTCTGGGTTTATTACTCCATCATCTTCAAAAGTATATATTCCAGATATACTCATTTGAGCATTTTGTAAGATTAGCTCTACTGTTAAGTTTGTAGTTTTAATTGCAGCCATTGCATTAAAAACTGGACCACGACCATAAACTTCTCCTGAAGCTTTGTTCCATCTGTATACAATGTAAGGATTTGATCCACTTCCTTTAAGTTCTTTTTCATAAATCATTTCTTGCATACCCATACAAACAACACAGTATTTATATCTTTCTTCATTAGGCTTATCGTATAATTTAAATACACCTTCTACTATTTTAGCTTTACTATCTCCGTCATCAGAAATTTTCTTCATCATTTCTGGAGACATTTCAGCTTTAGGATATGCTGTTAATATCTGATTATAATTCATGTATCTAGTTCTAAAGACTGTATCAACTTTATTATCAGGTCCATTATTAAGCATAACTCTTGGTAAAGGTATCGCTTGGAAATTTATAGGATTAAGACTATCTCCTTCTTCTACTAATAGAACAGCAGTTCCAATAGCCAAGTCCATAAATGATTCATGTACTTCTTGATTGAAGTTAGATCCACCTAATACTTCAAATACATATTCAGTAATAGCATCTAACTGTTCATTAACTTGTGGTATTGCTTCTTCTGGTATTTCAGAACCAGCTTCAAAGTTTGCCCAACGACCATAAGTTGGAACCATTCCAGCTTGTAATCTTGATGCAAATTCTTGTATTCCTACTACAGCTGTTTCGTCAAATATCTTATCTGTTCTTCTTTCTCCAATAGTTTCTTCATAAAAGGATTCTCTTTGAGGCATTGTATATTCATACGCTTCCTCATATTTGTCTTTCCAATGGTCAAAGATATATTCAGAATCTCTAAATTTTTTAATAAAAGAAGCTACTCTAGGATCGTTCCCTGAGTATGGTTCATCATTTTTTGGGGAATCAATATATGGCATATTAGAAAGTAGTATATCCTGAATCTAAATCTCCAGATTTCATTTTACCTAGAAATGTTTTTGCTGAAGATACTAAGAACTTTCTATTAGGACTTCCACCTTCGCCACTTTTAGCTAAGGTCTGTATTCTCTTTAAAGCTTTTTCATCACCTCTAGCAGCTGCATCAAAATCATTTGCTACTTTAGGTGTATCTCTAATATCTATTGTTTTTTGAGTTGTGCTTGATGTAATTGTTTGATCTGCCAAATCTTTTTTTGCACCTGACATATAATCTCCAACATATTGGCTATATGGTCTTTTACTCGCATAGTAAGCTGCTGAAAAAAATGAAGGCATACCACTAAGTCCTGTTGCTAATGCTCCAGCTATTTGTGTAAATCTTTGTTGAGAATCATACATCTGTCTTGATAAAGGTATTCCTACATTCCTTGTTGCTTGATATGCTCTATTAGCTTCTGATGTAAATGTTAAACCTTTATCTGTTTGTACTCCAGTAGTAAATGATCCATTCTTTTGCATTGTTCCTAAACCTTGAGATGCTAGGTATTGATTTCTTGCTTTTTGATATTCGCTACCATACATTTGATTTTCAACTTTTGTTGAAAAGAATCCAGTAGGGCTTGTGCTAGCTCCCTTTATTGGTCCAGCTACTGTTGTTCTAATTCCTAATTTTTCTTTAGCATACTTATCTGCTTCTAATGCAGTTTGTTTTGCTTTGTTGTCAGCTTTTGCTTTAGATGCTGATCCACCTTCGCTACTCAAATTTGTTCTCCATCTCTAAAAAATCCTTGCCTACCTGACTTAGAAAATAAAGTTCTACTACCTAACATACCTTTAGCTATTCTTTTCTTTTTCTTTTTTTCAGCTGCTTCAGCTTCAGCTTTAATTGCTTCTTCTTCAGCTTGCTTTCTTTCAATATCTTCTCTTAATGCTTTGTCAGCTGGAGTTTCTTTATATTTTGTAGATCCAAATAAATTTCCCATGAATTATAAATCTATCTCAGAATATCCATCTTTTTTCAACGCACAATATAACTGATAAGGTGTAAAGATCCACCATTTATTATAACCAATTAATCGTTGAACGTAACTCACACAGCTATGTTCTTTTATCCATGAACCCATAAAGCTAGGAAAGCCAGTTCTTTTATGTTTCATCTCACCTTTTAAAACTACTCCATTCTTCATTCTAATCATACGAAAGAAAGCATCTGCTGTCTGATCTGTAATTGTTTCCACTAATAGTTGCCCAAAAATATATTCAATAATAATCCAATGTTTGGTCGTAACGTCATAACCAATTACCCCACAATGCTTATAACCTTTCTTGAATTTTCGAGTATGTTTATGCCCATCCTCGTTTTCAAAAAAATATACTAAAAATTCTGTCTGTTTTCCCATACTGATTTCTTTTTCTTCTTATCAAAGATATTCCAACCTCTTGTTTTGACTACAGCTGAAGGCGTAGAAATACCTACTGTTAGCTGTTTACCTTCTCCAGCTCCCATTAACATATACTGTAAAGCGTCATGTACATGAGAATATTTATTTTTATTAGGCTTTTCGTCATAACGATCTCCTGAAGTCTGTATTCTTCTGTAATGGTATCCACCATTAAAACCTTTTTTAAGGTTCACACAGCTAGGGTTTAATAAAAAACCAGCCTTGCCTTCTACTAACCTACTCAATGCCGTTTCTACAGCCTCTATACGCAGAGAAACGTCATTACTTGGAGCTGGTCTAGCCTTGATTCCTTGTGATCGCATAATCTGGAACGGAGTAGCTTCATCTGTCTGTACTCTGAAATCTCCAGCTGGATCTCCATAGATATCTATTGTCAATCCTTTGTAGGTTTTTGCTATCTCGTGTTTTAATAACTCTGTAAATCTAACAATACCCATATCAAAACAAACTAACTCCTGTAAAATTACCCATCTTCCACTAGTTAGCTTCTGTCCAAAGACTGCTGCTGGTGTTAATCCAAAGTCTATTCCAATAAATACATCAGTAGGAAATGGTGTAATTTGCTCTTTGCTTAAATGCATATCTTCAGTCCAACTAGGATAGACAGGCTTTCCTTCTTCTAATGAACCTAGTTTATTCATAACATAAACATCAATCCATCCCTTTGTTTTACCCTTAACTATGTTCTCATAATAAGCATCTGTAATATATTTTTTATTTTCACATAAAGGATTACGATCATATCCAGTCAATTCGCCCTTATCATTCTTTTTTTCTACTAAAGCAGAAGGTTGTGTGTGAAAACTCCAGTTATCTGGCTTAACCAACATCAATGCTTCTTCTCTAGATATATGATCTGGTACTGGTACATCACCAGCCATGACTGCCCACCAATGATCTTCTTCAGGTGCGTTGGTATCAGCAATAACTCCGTACCATGATGCACCACCATCACGCATTGATGGGTATCTACCCACACGCATAGTACAAGCATCAATAATACTCTTAGGTAATTCTCTTGCTTCGTTTACCCATACTCCTGTTAGTTCTAAAGACAGTAGTTTCTTTACATCTTCTGGTCTATCAAGAGCTAGAAAGATAACTTCTAAGTCTGCATCTCCAATAGTAATGTTGTGAGTATAGGGAACTGACCATCTAAAGGGCCCGAATGTATTTTCTGGAAACCAATCCAGCCATGTTTTAATTGTTGTTGTTTTTAATTGAGGGTTCGTGTTCCTGATAACAGCCCAGCGAGATTTTCTTCTTCCATCAGTTCCTTTGTTTTGCTGTAATGCCCTTCTAAATATTTCAATACAGCAAGCAACTGACTTACCACTTCCAACTGGTCCTCGAAGTCCTCTAAAGAAATCGCTTGATTTAAGAAAGCTTCTAAGTGTTTGTCCATCTGGCTTATAATTAAATTCCATTACTTGACTTTTGCAATATGCTCAATCAGTAACTTCTCTCTAACACTTGGTCCTAATGCTTCAATCATTTTATCAGCTTCTTTGTTTGTTAAGAACTCCTCTGGTAAAAATTTAAGATGAACTTTCTTAACAATCTTTCTTAATCTTTGTCTATCTTGAAATGATAGAGGGAATTGTTTTCGATTTTCTAAATCTACTTCTGCATCAATAGGATCAAAGTCTTTTGGTCTAATGATTTCTGTCATCAACACTTCCATTTCCTTAAAGCTAAAGCTTTTCTTGTTGGTCTACCTTTAGAATCTTTCATTGGACCTTTCATTCCACCCATTCTAGCACAGAATGACTTTCTTCTTTTCGCAGCTTTTGATCCTCGTTTAACTTTACCAGTAACAGGTGCTTTTAAATTAGCACCTTCTTTATTCTTGAAGTATGCCCTTCCAGCAGCATTTAAACCACCTTCAGGATTCTGATACTTCTTAGCAACCATTATTTAGATTTCTTTTTAGGAAACCCAGCTTTCATATTCTGATATGCTTTATCTGATATTGTTGATTTTTTCTTACTACGAGAAGTGCCAGCTTTCTTTCTAGCATTAATATTAGCGTAAAGACCTTTGCTTGGCATTATTTTTTCTTTGTTTTTTTCATAGACATCTTTACACCCTTTTTGATAGCTTCTTTCTTAGCGGCTCTCATCCCAGCAGCGTTGTATGCGTATGTTTTGTTTCCTACTTTAGGCATTTGGTTTACTCTCCATTATATTTGTTTTAAATTGAATGAACTCATCAACTGTTTTGTTCAGCATTTCAGTTCTAAATTGGAATAACTGTTCATTCTTAATCTCTAATCTTTCAAGTAAGAACTGAACTCGTTGTCCTAATTCAAAGTTTTGTTTAGCTAATAACTTATTTTCTTTGCGTAAATCATTAGCTTTCTTTTCTGACGGTGTCATAACCATATGTCCTTTCTACAAAAATTATTTCAAAACTGCAAGTAAATATCCAGCTGGATGAACGCCATGTCATAACCTGACAAGCTAGAACTACTGTGAGTTCCTTTGTTTGCAGCGTTGTATCAGGAATATAATTAATTTTTTAAGATAAACAATTCACATAAACTGTCCATTGACAGTTATCTATTAATAACATAGGAGCTTTGCTAAGATAGTACTAGTTCTTTTGCTACTTCTTCATTAATTATCTATAACAAATGCTTAATTTATTAAAAAATATTTTTAAAAAGCCTTCTGTACATCTGAATGAAGGAATTATCCAGTTCTGCAAGGCAGAATATGGCGAAGATTGGAACTATGCCTATCTTTGCTATCAAAAAGACGGAAGATTCCCTATCTCAGTATCTATCAGAGGCTAGATAAACCTCGTGTTCATCTTTGCTAGGCTGTTTTTTCCTTTGGATAATGTTTACCACATAGGAAATAATACCTACTATTTTCATTAACACCGAAACTCCCCCATTCTTTACAGTCTTTAACCGAACAAACTTTATATTTAACCTGTTCTTCTCTACTCCAATTTAATATCTGGACTATGTTGAAGTACCTTTTTGACATCTAATGTTTGTTTAACACCTGTTCACTACTGAATCAAGCAGTTTTTAACCCCACCCCCCTCAGTTGTGAACCTAACGCTGTTGTCTGCGTTTCAAACTATGACAGATCAATGTTGATCTTCAGTTGTCCTTCTACGCTGTGTTGTACCTTGTCTGGGGTGCGTAAACCTACCCTGTCAAGTACATCTCTTGATGCTTCTAATTGAACATACTCGCTCTTGGCACTACCAGCTAAATGGACTAGTTTGTTTGACGCAACCACAGCACCTAGCCCTAATGTTCTCGCACACTGATCCATCATGTATCTCTGTACCTTTGCTGATCGTAGTGTTCGTGATGCCTGTACTCTACCACCATCTTTCGTTGAGTATCCAGCCTTTATTGATGCTTCTTTGATGCTACATCCTGTAGCTACGAGTGTATCTACCAACCTTACTTGTTTCGGTGTTAGACCATACTTCTTTGTGGCTGTGCTTTCTTTGTCTGTGAGATTAGTTTCTTGCGTAGACACCTCTTGTTAGTTATAGATAAGAAAAAAGACTGTCAAGTAAAAAATGTAGACATTCAATATCTATCTGAATACACTGCATATTTCGTTGGGGGTACACAACCCCCAAACCCCCACTTATCTCGTAAAGGATATCTTAAATCCTTTAGAACCTAGCTCAAAAAACTAAGAAAAAACAATAATACAAATGGACAGATTGTCGATGGCATTCGTTATTACGCTAGGGCCCCAACCCCAGCGTTTCTGACACAACAATATGTCGCCTCAAAGGCAACATTTGCATTATTCTTTTTTTTAGTTTCAGTGGTCATCAAGGCGTTATCATGGAGATAACACCATATAACAATATTATAAAATATATAATAAATATAAATTATAATATCTTAAATAGGAGAACTAAAAATGACTACAATAGAACAAAAAGAAACTGAAATCTTAGCAACTGCTAGAACTAATACTCAAGCATCACTCAATACTATGTATCGTGATATGTTACAATTTGATGATTTGTTCAATACTAAATGCGAACTAGGATCAGAGATTAGACGTTTAGATTACAGAATTAATAATCAAAAAACTCTAATGGATAAAAAAGCTGTTGAATATCAAAGACTTAAAGATATCAATGGCTCAAATATCAACTCAGTTCAAGCATCATTTCAAGGTCAAGAAACCTATGCTCAGCAATTATCAAAAATTGAATGGTCTGTTGAGAGAATGGCTTATACCCTTGAATATTTAGAGATCAAAAGACAGGCTACTCTTGATTTCTATGAGGTACATATTGAAAAGTATGTTCCATATTCATCAGGTAAAGTTAAAAACCTTGAAAAACTCAATGATATCAATAACAAAGGTAAAGAATGGTTAGCCAAACATAACCAAGAATTACCAGCAATTATTGAAGGTAGCGAAGTTATACCAGCAATCATTGAATAACATTAATTCTTAATTAATAACATTTATTCCAAAGGGGATAAACCCCTTTGGTTCTGGATAGCAATCCAGAAAAAAAAAGTCGGCTCGCATCCGCTCGCCATAACTTAAACCGAAAGGAGTAAATTAAAATGATTACTACACATATGATATATATGCTATTATTGGGAATGTGGACTGGAGCTAGTTATGCAATACTAGAAGTTCATGTCATAAAACCGATATTGGAAAGGAACTTATATGACTAGTAAAGAGAGATTAGCTGAACAGCTAAAAGCATTCCAAGCCGTAGAATATGAATTAAAACATAATAACGAAGGCATGGATTTAAAAACAGTAGATCATTATCATAAATGGGTTACTGATTTTATCAAACTAATAGAACACGCAATCCAAAAAGAAGATGAATTTGAAATCATTAAGTCAAAAATGATTGAAAAAGAAGGGGATTTAGTGTTCCCATTTGTAGAAAGGACAAAGTAAATGATTAAATGGACTTTAAAATTAGCACCAAAAGTTGCTAAAGCAGTAGCTACAACAGTAGTATACAAATATGCAAAAGATAGAGCCGTATGGTACTATCATAATGCAATTAATCCTAGATATTCAGAAACTATGTTGAATTTATATAGGGTTAATAAAATGGAACAGCAAATGAATCGTGCAGAAGCATTTGGTGTAACCAAAAGAGTATTTCATATATCACCAGAAGGTTATGTATATGATGCCAGAACTGGTGCAGTATATGGAAACATAGATGAACCGAAGTTCAATAAGTTTGAACATGATAAGAAATTTGAACAAGAAATCAAAGAGGAAGGAGAAGTATCATGGACTTAGAACAAAAGAATATTAACGAGAAAATACATAATGTTCTTGTTAAAAACATTGATTTTCAGAAATCTCAAATAGAAGTTGATAAGAAATTCAATGAAAGACTAGCTAGAGTAGAAAGAAAACTACTACAATTACAAGCTAAAATCGAATTAAAGGAGATAATAGATGGGAAAAGTTAAAGCTATGTATCAAGAAAAACAAGAAGAATTGGAATCACAAACCGAATCTCTTGAAAATGATCGTGAGAAGTTAAAAGAAGCATATGTACTTTTAAGTTCTGTTAGCAAATCAAAAATAGTACAAGGTCAAAACTTGGATCTAGCTATTTCATTTGTAGATAAGATTATTAAAGAATGTGATATCGCAATTGATATCAATTATGCTGAGCTAGATGATAACCCATTAACTACCATCTAGCTCTATAAGAGAGGAAAGGACTCGTATATGGACCATGTAATACAATCTCAAAGGGAAATCAACTCACAATTATTTTTCCCTGTTGAAGAAATGCCTATTTATAACCAGCAAGGTGAACTTATTAAGGGTTATAAACAACTAAGAAATGCTGATACAGATCAATTATTATCTGTACAAAAACAATCGTATCAAGTGCTTACAAATGAAGAATGTTTAGTAAAAACAGTAACTTATTTGGATAAGCATTTTGATACTGATGGTATGATTGTACAATCTAAATCAGCTCCAGATGGTACTGTAATCAGATATGATTTTACATTACCTAAATATCAAGAACCATTTAAAGATAGCCGTATCATGCTCAAAGCATCTATGTTTAATAGTTTAAATGGCACAAGATCATTTATATTAATTATTAGTTATGTTTATGAAATATGTACTAATGGCTTAGGTCATAACCTATGGGATATACATATTTCTAAAAGACATAGTAGTAAGAAAGAACTTGTATTAGGTACAGATGCAAAACAATTAAATAATTTGCATGATGTAACAAGATATATGGATAAATGGTCTAAAACAGTAATTACTGATATCGATATTGATTTAGAAACAAATAGATTATGTTTCCAACCAACACATAGAGATAAAAGTCATGTAAATCAACAATGTAAGAAATATATACTTGACCAATATGATTCATACTCTAATAGATATGGTAAGAATTTATTTAGTGCATATCAAGCATGGACACACTGGGCAACACATTACCCAAGTGCATCTATCAATACTGTATATGATAGACAACGCAAGATTGCTGGTATGAAAGTATTAAATTAATAAGTTTAGAATTGCCCGTTGGTAATTCTTTAGGCTCAGGTAGTGCCGAGGGATATATAAACATGAGAATATCTGTTTTTCCTAAAACTACCTACAAGTTTCGCTGAGCGAGAGGATGTCGGTATAAGTAGCTTGATCTCTACTAATGCAGATATGATAGTGCCGATCTGCACATCCTCAAAGTTTCACGTTAGGGAGTAGCTCTCCCTTTCAGGCTGACCGAATAACGTTTCAACAGAGGCGTAAGGTACACCTAAGATGAAGTATGGGCAAATGCCTGAGGTACTCAAGGGTGGTTGTAAGTAGACATAGAGCGAAATTCTATCTGTAGTCGAAAGCTTGTGGGTGATAAAATAATCCCACGCCTTTAGTGAATTGAGTTTTATTCATGGACCAAGTTGATAGTGAAGGGGAAACCCTAAATGGTGATTGAATAAATAAAATTGATCTATTTTATGCAAAAGATAAAGACTAGGAGTCTTTTCGTAGATCAATAAATATACCTAAGGCAAGGTAGTTGCCGTAATGAGATATCATCCTTGCCTTTCGTATAAAAAAACATTACTTCTTGGATATGGAATATGCTTTAGGCAAAAGATTTTTTACTAAAATAATTCCTCAATTCGTAGAAGCTAGAAATAGAAAAGGAATAACACAAGCTAATCTAGATGATATTCTAGGAGTAGCTAAAGGCTTAGTATCAAAATGGGAAGTCGGTATTAGAAAACCGAGTGGCTATTTGTTTTGTTGCTGGGCTGATGCACTAGATTGTGATATTATATTAGAATTGAGGAAAGATGAGAATAGTATATCAAAATAAGAAATTATATATCTCATTAACAAAAGATGAGATTAATAATATTAATAAAAATATCGGTTCTCCTACCGAAATCCATGTAGGTAATTTAAAAGTTTTACATGAAGATGTAAATAAAGCTGTTTTTGATAACTGGAAGGATTTAATTAATGAAGAATATCAATGACATTTTTCAGAAACTAGCTAAACAACTAGAAGATAATAAACTTTCTCCAATGGAACGTAAGCAAAAGAAAAGAGAGTTTATTACTAAATTAGGTTACAAATATTTAGACTATAATAAAGCTAAATGGTTTGATTATTTATATAATTCAAAAAAAGTAGCCGAAAACAAAATTGTATATTATCAAGCTGAATTGTTATATGCAAAATATAAAGGGGAAATAGAAGAATGGAAGGACTACAAACACAAGAAAAGACTACAGAATTTAAGGTCTTAAAAACTATTGGTGGCAGTGATGCTAACAATATTGTTCTAGGTACTTATGCCGAATGGCGTAAGATTGTCGAAGATAAGATCAATGAAGTAACTACTGATCTATCTGATGTATTACCTGTGCAAATGGGTATAGCAACCGAAGAACTAAACCGAATATGGTTTACTAAAGTAACTGGATTACCAGTTCATACTTCTAATAGTATATGGACTGATCCAGATAAACCATATGCTCATGCTAGAGTAGACGGACTAATTCATTCAAATGAAAAAGGAGATAGAGCTGGCGAAGAAGCTATCTTTGAAGCTAAGCATACTAATCCTTTTAAACCTGTAACAGATCAGGTACAAAAATACTATGGTCAGTTACAACATTACATGAATGTATTAGACTTCAGTCAATCATATCTATCAATATTTTCTGGGAATATGAATCATCATATTTTTAAGGTAGATAGAGATGATAAATATATTGCTGATCTAGTATTAGCAGAAAAGTATTTGTATTTATGTATCAGTGATAAAACAATACCTCACCATGATTGGTATGAGGATTATCAAAAGAAACGTAAAACACAATATTTAATAGAGGAGATAAAATGACTTATCCAAATACAGCTGGTTATACTAATAAAACTACTAGTAAAGAATCAGCTAAAAAAATAGATATCTATAGAAAAGCTAAGCTTATGTACAAGATAGAAGATTTATTAAAGTATTTTGTATTAGGTATGACAGGTGATGAAGTAGCTATCTATTTAAAAGAAAATCTAATCAGTATTAGAGCTAGAATTACAGAATTGTCTAAGAATAATGTTATTGTAGATTCTGATATGAGAAGAAAAAATACTAATAACAGAAATGTTATTGTATGGGTACATAAAGACAACATTGAAAGGATGTTTAAATGACCGAACAAAACAATAATAAAGCTATATGGGATCGTATCAAAGTAACTGATCCAAGATTTACTAAAGAAGTAACTTTTGGTCGTGGTTTTACAAGCATTGATCCTATGTATCAAATTGGCAAAATGACCGAAATCTTTGGTCCAGTAGGACAAGGTTGGGGTTATGATGTTAAGTATCATTATGCTGATGAATACATTTCAGCAGAAGTTAAAGTATGGACTTCAAACAAAGATAACTGCTATGGCCCAGTATGTTCATTACTACCTTTAAAAAATTCAAAAGGTAAATTAGATGACGAAGCTGGTAAGAAAGTAATGACTGATGCTTTAACAAAAGCTTTTAGTCATCTAGGTATGTCAGCAGATGTATTTTTAGGCTTGTTCGAAAACAGTAAGTATGTTGAACAAGTCAAAAAAGATTTAGGTATTGGTACTGATAAAGTAACCAAGATATCCTAAAACAGTTGGATGAGAAGGAGTGTTCTAACTGGGGAGTGGTGTCCTTCTTAATCCAAAGTGGTCATCTTCACCACTCCCTTAAACTGAAAATGAATCATGTTACAGAACTAATAGACGAAAGTTTTATTATTGAGTTTTGTATTACTTGTAACAAAAAATATACGAGAGCTATGATGATAAAAAATAAAACAGAATACAAATGTATAGTTTGTTATAATAGAAAGGAAAACAATGAAAACAATGCCTGATATGTGCTACCACGATATATGTATATCTTTGGTAGAAAATTATGATGGTGAAAATCATTACGAAGTATGTCATAATATTTACAAAGGAATCCCTTGGTACAAAAAGCTAATGTATTTAACATTTCTTGGTAGATCATATTTAGATAGTGTGATTGATGAATGTGTCAGAGAGCGACACGACGATTTACGATAGTAAGAAAGGAGATAAATATGAACTCATTCCATATTTTATTTATTCGTATATTTGAATATCTTGATGATCCTGAATTTATTAAAAATTTAGAACTAAAACCTCAAGTAAGAGAAATAATACATGTAAATGAACATCAAATTAGAATGGTTTTGGAAGATTCTGATGATAAAAGATATTTTATGGATATAACTAAAATGCCAGACAAACATCTTAAAAAAGATAGGAGATAAATATGACAATCAATAAAGCAATACTACTTGGAAATCTGGGTGCTGATCCAGAGATCAAAATAACATCAACCGAATCTAAGTTTGCTAGACTCAATCTAGCTACTAACGAAAGATTCAAAAACAAAGATGGTGAAACCACAGAAAAAACACAATGGCATAATGTAGTTGTGTTTGATCCTATGATTGCCGACACAGTAGAAAAATACTGTAAGAAAGGTCAGACTTTATATATTGAAGGTCAAATCGAAACCAGAAAGTATGAACAAGACGGAGTAACTAAATATACTACCGAGATAGTTGTAGCTAAATTCAAAGGTATGTTAAAAATGATAGGCAAACCAGAGGGTTCATCTAACAAAGGTACTCCTGTAGATACTAAAGTCTTAAAATCTTTAGATGACGATTCTACAGATATCCCTTTTTAAAAAGACACTTAATCATACAGGGGAACATATAAATACCCCCTGTATGAGCTTTAAAAGCCTATTTTTTCCAGTTCTCAGCTATCTTTTCACCTGATCTACCAGCAATATACCCTCCAACACCAATTGTTAGAAGATTCCACATAGGATCAGGTATAGACAGCTCTATGGATGTACCGAAAATGATATTAGCGAATGGCATCAATATGTAATTATTAAAAATTACTATGATACAGATCCACATCAGGGCTGGTCGCCATGTTGCAGTAAGCCAATGCTTACTTCCAGCTTCTGTTTGAATAATAGATGCTGCTGCTTGTAGTTCTTTACTATCGTTAGTTAGTAGTTGTTGTGAAATCTCAGCCTTTAACTTCTCTTTCAAATCCTTATCACTAACTGACTTATCAACAACACCTAATGCAATCTTAGCAATAGGACCTAACGCACCTAGTAAATTAATCATCCAAATATTATTCCATAGATTATTAGAACAGCTAAAGCACACACAAATATCTTTGCATTATTGTTTAACTTATTCCATTGATCTATACATTTTGACATAATATCTTTCATAATATTCTCCTTATAAATATATATTATTATCCCATGATCCGTTAGAATTTAGAACCATAGGAACAATGTAAGGTATACCTTCTGTAATAACTCCACAAGACAAAACTGGCTTAGACAAATTTACTTTCATATATGCCATTGCCAATGACTTCTTATCTACTAAACATCCAGTACTCATACCCCAATTTAAATGGAAATCATTTGCAACATATTTAATTTCAGAAACTGTATGAAAGTGTCCTTGTACACAAGACATTGCACTCTCTCTAACAGCTTTTGCTATATCTCTACAAAACTGATGTGCGAATAAAATCTTACCTTTCTCTGTTTCTATAATATGCTTTTCTTTCCATTGCCATCCTTTGCCTACTTCTAATATTTCATTATAATCTTTAATAAAGAATTTAGACATGCCTTTTGCCATGGCCCTTCTTAAAATCATAGAGCCATGATTACTTTCTAATAAAGTCATCTTAGGAAATATTTTCTCCAACTGCTGACACAAAGACCTTCCACCAAGTAATTCATCAGCTGGTGAAGGTAAGTCTGGATTAATAACATGGCTGACATTAATACTATGCCAATCCATTTCATCTCCTATGTGAACGACTGTATCTGGTTTGTATTGTTTATTTAATTTCCTTAAAAAAGGAAACAATGATTCGTGATGATATGGAAAATGACAATCCGATATCACTAATATTCGCTTTGACACGAAATAAATTTATTTGATTTTATGTGTTTTGTATACTTTTACTTGTGCAAAATCCTGTTATATAAAGATCAGGAAGATACTCAAATTCAGATTTAATTTTATTAACTTCATTAACACATTCATTAACTGAGTTAAATTGTTTATTGGTATATTCCATTAAACAGGTATTTTGTAATTCTAATAAAGGATCTTGTATGCAAAAAAACATTATTAACAATACCTTCATCTTATTCCTAAGAGTTTAGTAATAAATAGACTAATTCCTATTAAAATACTACCAAATATTGCTATTGCTTTAATTCCACCAGCTCCCATATTCATTCTTTTTTTTAATTCTTCTATATCTAATTGGCTTTTTGTGAGATCCTTGTGCATTGAATCTAGCTTTTCTTCTATCCTAGCTAGTTTCTGCTCACTACTCATAGTCATTTTATTTTGCTTGGGCGTCTTGGTCTAATAGCCAAGATATTCTATCAAGTTGTTTACGCATCTTATCGTAGTCTTTGTGCATCTCCATAATTCTAGTCATATCTCTTTCATTGTTAGCTATTCTGCTATCCATCTTAGATATAAACCATACAAGCGATACAGATTGTACTGCTATCGCCATGATGATGCCTATGGTTTTACTGTCTATGTTCATTAGCCTTTAGGATATGTTGTTTTTACTTCAGCTATCTTATCACTCCAAGTTGTTGTGCCATTAACACTATCCCAGTATTGCATATCTAACTGGTCTTGGATTGACGGATAAGCACTGGCTCTATCTCTTTGATACTCATTGTTGTCATACTCAGTTTGGAGTAATGCTTTCTCAGCACTTACTTCAGACCATGTATAAGCCTTAGTATCAGAAAAGATAGCAGTACCATTAGCATCTGCACCAGAAACATAATCAACATTACTGTTGTATTCTGCTTCGTTAGTTGGCTCACCTCTAACAACAAACTCGTGGTTTACGTTACCCTTTTTGTTGAGAGATTGTATTGCTGTTGCTATGTCTGTCATTGTTTTCTCCTTTTAAATTTATCCCGCTATTTCCATAGCTGTAAGTGATGAAAATGAAATGTCATGATTAACATTAACTCCACCAGCATTCATGCTTCTAAATTGCATCACATAAGTTAGTTGAGAAGTTGTATTTGGACTGTCTAAATAATTCATACTTGCTGTTTCTTGTGCGTATGGATCTTGATTATTATTCCAAGCAATATATCTTCCAAAATCAACAAGATTACTCCCATCTTTTGTTATTCTAATACCAAGAGAATTATCTCCAGTTGATGAATCTCTTTTTCTTGTCGGACAAGTAACCATTAAATATACTTTAGAAGATGTTGCACTAGGTGTGAAATTTAATGTTAAAATATCTGTATAGCTATTACTTGAACTATTGATACTTGTCGATGATGTTACTTGAAGCACTTGTAAAACTTTCCCTGTATCAATGCCACTAGGCAAAGCAGTAACAGAACTGATTGATTGATTATTTAATCTGATTAACGCCATTATACTTCTATCTCCATTAGTGTCATTTGTGATTGAGCATTTGATGCTTGTGCTTTTAAAGTATGTCCAGAACCATTAGTTGCACCTTGTAATTTATAAGTAATAGATGAAGTTGTTGCGGGTGCATCATAATATGTGAACACTTGACTAGAGGCGTGTTCTACCCATGACGAACCTCCTGCTCCCATATAAAAAGTTTGTGGGGGTGCATCCCACCTACTTAAAGTACCTCTTAATAATTTGAATTTAGCACCTACTTCTGCATTACTACTTCTCGTAATTCTTGCCATACACTGAAATATTACAAAAATCTTAGAACTAGAAGATGTTGGAGTAATACTAAGACTCATTCCTGTATCAGCAAGAGTTGAAGATGTTATAGCAGTTTCAGTTGAATAAACTCCATTTACAAATTGTAAAACTTTTCCACCACCAATAGTAGCACTACCACCTAATGATACTGCACTTCCATTAAGAGTAATTGATGAGTTTGCTAATTTAGCATTAGCTATTGTTCCATCTGTAATCTTTGCATTGGTAACAGCATTACTACCTAACTTCGCTTCTGTAATCGCTCCGTCTGCCACAGTCGTTATTAACCCTGTACCATAATGTAATATCCAATCACAAGTATCACTTGCAGATACTGTGGTATCAAAGGTAATTGTACTACCACTGACACTAAAGTTCCCTTGCTGTACGACACCACTAATACTAATTAATAAGTTATTAGCTGACGAGGGTACAAAGTTAGTTGATGATTTCTGTAAGGTGTAACTTGCTGAACCATCAAATGTTAAGTTATCGAGTACCTCTACATTGGATATGCTTTCTGTTCCTCTACCGATATAGCTCATATTATGCCTCTGGTTTCTCTGGGAATACCACAGCTTCAACATCTGCTACTGTAGTTAATCCGTTAGTAATATCTCTTAATGCTTGTCT
>Ga0222719_10000647_pt1 | contig 34621 bp, 19 predicted proteins | sample C33_34DmetaG_FD_165039 | JGI IMG/M metagenome (GOLD analysis project Ga0222719, IMG submission 165039) | Estuarine water microbial communities from San Francisco Bay, California, United States - C33_34D | ecosystem: Environmental > Aquatic > Marine > Unclassified | place: USA: California... | reverse complement strand
TTTCTAATGAAGTACACAATCGTTAAGTTTAAAGGTCGTTGGGTAAAGGTATCAAACAAACTATCACCCCCAACAGAATGGATTACTACTATTAACAAAGCATCTCTTAACTAACAACTAGGCAGCATAGTATTCAGCGTAAGACCTAGAACAAACACGGTCCTGGTGATGACTTAAAACCCACCAATCACAAACCCTATCTAACACTTTCAAATGTCTAATTCTGATCTCTTCCTTGCTCTTGAATCAGCAGAGAATGGTAATGATATTCTACTCATCCTAGAAGCAATTGAGGCACTATACTGATTAGATAGTAAAACCGAAGGGATAAGATTACCTTCGGTAATCGTAACAACTGAATAACACCACGAGTGCCCTAAAAGGCACTCTTTTTGCTCTAATATATAAAGATTAGTCTTTTTTATGTTATTAAATGTGTTTTTAAATGTATATGAGTTCTCCACACCTCTGTGGAAAAGTATCATATAATGTGTGTATTAAGGTGTATTTCTGTGGAAAAGTGTGTGTTTATGTGTTAATTAATGATGATTTAAATGTGCTCTAGTCTTGTGATCTAAGCGAGCAGTCTATCACGACCGCGCAGAAATGTCAAGGGGGTGCTGATAAGTTTTTCCAGGGATTGACAACACAAAAATATCAGTCTTTCTTATAAATACTGATTGGAAGATTGACAATATCCCTCAGGCATTCTATACTAGTAAAGTCATCACCACCGGACACCACTTATGTCAGTCGCTATTAGTCAGGCACAAAAGCAACGTTACAGAATCACCCTGGATTTAGAGGTGATGGAAGACTTCAACCCACATAATATTGATTGGGAAACTCTCTTTGAATTGGAGGGGAATGAGAAGGTGATTGATAGTTACATAGAGGACCTGAGTAATCCTGTCAGGTGGTAGTCTGGTAAGGTAAGCAAAGAGATTAAGAGATTCTGCAGACCAGTCAAAAGGGGTTGACGGGCGCGGTGAAAGGTGCCATACTATAAGAGTCAAAGGAAAACAACCAAGATGACTCAAGCAACCATCACCACCATCACCGTTGACCTAACCGAATCTGTCGAGTCTCAGTTTGAGCAGTTCCACCGTCAGTTGGATGCAGTACGGGCCGCTCATCACCGCAACGATCTGATCAAAGCGATCCGCGTTCTGTGTGCTGAGGCAGTCGGATGCACCTCCACCGGTCGCGACATGTTTCCCGCTGTCGTCTCTGCTGCTACCGCCGGAACTATGGCAGGCGTTAAGTCTATTTCAGGTCATACCGCCAATCACTCCTACGTGGCAGAAGAGCACCGGGAAGAACTCCGGACGCTCACCGCTGAACTCTATGCCATCTCCTGATTTCTCTTCACTTAGCAGCACGGGGGTTGACGTCAATCAGTCCCTGTGCTATAATACAGTGAATAGACAGTGTTTATGGGCGGCGTTGTTATTGTTGCGGTTGGCGTTGCGTATATAAAAACGACCTACTACCCTAACCTACAGAGGTGACAGATCGACCTTGATATATAATGCGAAAATCAAATTCATAATTGTAAAAAAAATTCCGGGTAAAAAATTCTTATGGAAAAGGTTTATCACATTTATGCAAAGGAAGATTGTTTGTATAACAATTTAAATGAGAGACAATTTAATAAGACATGGGAGACCCTCAAGGGGATGGTTGGTTTAATGCAAACTGATTATCAACTTGAGGATTTGTCATATGAGGAATTAGTGAAAACCCCCATGGAGGGTCACGAACATTCTTATTGACAAACCATAGATACACTGATAGAATTGATATTGAAGGTTATTCAAAAACATGGCAAAAGGATTTACTGTTAAGGCAAATGCCCCCAAACCAAAAAAGACTGAAGAGTGGGACATTGCGGCTATTAAGGAACGGATGAAAGGCAAGACAATTGTTTTTTGTTTGCCCGGTAGAGGGTGTTCGTATACATTTCTAAAGAACTTTGTACAACTGTGCTTTGATATGGTACAGAATGGAATGAGTATTCAGATCAGTCAAGATTACTCATCTATGGTAAACTTTGCACGATGCAAATGTTTAGGTGCGAATGTACTGAGAGGACCTAAGCAAATTCCATGGGATGGAAAGTTAGAGTATGATTATCAGTTATGGATTGATAGTGATATTGTATTTGACACAAACAAGTTCTGGCAGTTGTGTGACTTAAGTGTTCCAGCAGAGGGTGAAGAGCGTGGCATTACTGCAGGTTGGTATGCAACAGAAGATGGTGTCACAACATCAGTCGCACATTGGTTAGAGGAGGATGATTTCCGTAAGAATGGTGGAGTGATGAATCACGAAACTGTCGAATCAATCTCAAAACGCCGCAAACCATTTACTGTTGATTACACAGGATTTGGATGGGTATTAATTAAGAAGGGAGTTTTTGAGGAGATGGAATATCCTTGGTTTGCACCTAAGATGCAAGTCTTTGAGAGTGGGAGTGTTCAGGACATGTGTGGTGAGGATGTCTCATTCTGTTTAGATGCAAAAGAGATGGGATATGATATTTGGTGTGACCCTCGTATTCGTGTGGGTCATGAAAAAACTCGTGTTATTTGATTAGGAGGTTATTATGGCAGTTAGAAGTAAATCATTATCATCCGGTAAACAGTTTATTGAGGCTCATCCCAAAAAAACTCGTCAAGGTAGTGGTAAGCACACGAAGTATGCCGCGTCGTCTCGTAATGGAGCAAAGAAACGTTATCGCGGACAAGGTAAATAGTGTAGTTATATGAATACATCATGGCAGCACTTATATGTAATCTACCTTCTGTAGAAGTATGGGTTCGTAAAGAATATCTAACTGATCATCAAAGTGGTCATGGTGAATTTGTTAAAGGCGTTTGGGTATCGTGTAAATCGATACCTGGGCGCACTTTTTATTTTGAGACATATTTACCTGAATATGCTGCAATGTATGATAAGTTACCTATTAGTGCATTTGTATCTGAACCTAAATTACCCGATCCGGATATGAATTTGCCTAACTTACAGTTCTGGAATTGTATGGATTATGGTGTTGTATCAGTTACAAAGCAATTTATTGGTAGTATGGACTATGAATTGTATACTCGTGACTTTGGTATTCAAAAAGGTACATACATTTGTACTTTAGATAACTATCATCAAGATCCTGATGTGATTGATTATGCAACAAGTGAAAATCCTGCTGAACATAAGTCACATAATCTAATTGAATTGAACAATGGACAGTATGCATTGTATCCAAACAATAGAATGAGAATTTTTGACAATAGTTTAACACCTGTTGAACCTAAAATGCCTGATTTTAAGGTATCAACTCAATATTATCAGGTTGAAAATGGTTTTGATCGACTTGGAATGGGTCGTGAGGACGAATATTTTTGGAAAACAGCAAAAGAAAGAGAAAATTTACCAAAAACAGAGGAAACTGATGGAAAATCATGATTTTTTAGACAATTTAGCAAATAATCAGCATCAAAAGATGCTTCGTGAGATTGCAAATGACAATCAAACACCCAAAAAACGCGATTCTCTTAAGGAAACTGATCTTTTTGAGGTTGATGAAGTCATTTCAGAGACTGAACCAATGACACTCAATGAGTTTTGATCTGATACCTTAATAAATAAGATATAATCGCAGCATTCTTGTGCCTTTAGAAAGGGTAAGTCAGGGTTTTAAGGATATTAGTATGACTTTTCAGAGTAATCCTCTGACAAGTGATATTATTGCACTCAAAAATGAAAACGCAATTGCTCGTTCTATAAGAAATATTGTATTTACAATCCCTGGTGAAAAATTTTTCGATGAATCGTTTGGATCTAACATCAACAAATCACTTTTTGATAATATTGACGAGTTATCAGCACTAATCATTAAAGATCAAATTACTGAATCTATTGAAAGCTTTGAACCAAGAGTTCAGTTGATTCGAGTTAATACTTTTCCAGATTTTGATAATAATAGTTTTGATGTAACAGTGATTTATGAAATCATTGGAGCTGATATACCACCACAAGAACTACAATTTGTTTTGCAACAAACTAGGTAAAAATGCCACTAGCTAATTTCACAAACCTAGACTTTGGTCAGGTTAAAACAACACTTAGAGAATATCTAAAGGAGAACTCTAATTTCACTGACTATGATTTTGAAGGGTCTAATCTTTCAACCATTCTTGATGTTTTGGCATATAACACTTACATCACTTCATATAATGCGAACATGGTCGCAAATGAAGTATTCATTGATAGTGCGACATTAAGAGAAAATGTCGTATCATTAGCAAGAAATATTGGATATCTTCCAAAATCTAGAAAAGCAGCAACCGCAACGATTAGTTTCTTTGTTGATACATCTAATATATTACCAGTACCAAGCACTATTACCCTTAAAAAAGGCATTGTATCTACAAGTCAAGGTTCTTTTGGTAAGCAGTCATATACGTTTTGCATATTAAGTGATATAACAGTTCCTGTCGTAGATAATATAGCATCTTTTAATGATATCTTTATCTACGAAGGAAGTCTTTTAACTTCTAATTTTACATATAGTTCAAGAACTCCAAATCAAAAATTTGTTTTACAAAATTCTGGGATTGATACTGATTTAATAAATGTTACTGTTAAACCAAATGAGCAGTCAACTAGAAGTGTAAAGTATAGTCGTCAAGATAGTCTTTTTGATATTAAATCTGATTCTAAAATATATTACCTCCAAGAAGTTGAGGATGAAAGATATCAAATAATTTTTGGTGATGGTATTTTTGGTAATAAACTTCAAGATAATAACTTTGTTACTGTCGATTATATTACATCAAATGGTGATGCTGCAAATGGAGTAAATCAATTTACTTTTGCTGGTAGATTTGTTTATACAAGAAATTCTCAAGAATATACAGTAACTAGTGGAATTTCTCTTCTAACTACTGGAATATCTGCATCTGGTGGCGAATCTATTGAAGGTGTTGAATCTATTAAGAAATTTGCACCAAGAATTTATGCTTCTCAAAATAGAGCATTAACATCAAATGATTATGAAACTTTAATTCCTGCAAAAATTTACCCTGAAACAGAATCCATTTCAGTATTTGGTGGTGAAGAATTAGTTCCTCCACAATATGGAAAAGTATTCATTAGTATCAAACCAAGATTTGGAGACTTTATTCCTAATCTCATAAAAGAAAATATAAAAAATAAATTAAAGAAATATGCAGTTGCTGGTATTATTCCAGAAATTTTAGATCTTAAATATTTGTATCTAGAAGTAAATACAAAAATTTATTATAATTCAAATCTAGCCCCATCAGCAGCATATGTTTCAACAGTTGTTCAAAACAATACAACAAAGTACTCTGAGTCTACTGAATTAAATAAGTATGGTGCAAGATTTAAATATAGTAAATTTTTAAAAATGGTTGATGATAGTCATGAATCAGTGACTTCAAACATCACAACCGTTGAAATGAGGAGAGATTTGAGGATTGTTTTAAATACATTCTCAGAATATCAAATTGGATTTGGAAATTCTTTTCATATTAAAAATATGAGTGGATACAATGTTAAGACATCTTCATTTAGAATTGCTGGAATTCAAGAAAATGTATACTTATCAGATATTCCAAATACAAATAGAATAACGGGTTCTCTTTTCTTATTTACATTACCATCTATTGGATCACAATCACCCACAATTGTTAGAAGAAATATTGGAACTATTAATTATGTAAGTGGAATCCTAACATTGAATCCTATTAATATTTTAGCTGCAAAATTAAAAGATGGACAGCCCATTATTGAAATTGGTGCAACTCCAACTTCAAACGATGTTGTCGGATTACAGGATCTTTATTTGCAACTAGATATAAGTAGCAGCAATTTTGAAACGATTGTTGATGATATAGCATCTGGACTAGATCCATCTGCTTCAAGTTATATTGTGTCTTCCAGTTATTCAAATGGAAATTTAGTTCGTTCAGGAGGTCCAGATTCAAATACTGTATCTGGAACACCAACAGGAGGTTCTTCTACATCTACATCTACAACAACCACGCAACAATCAACTACATCAACTGCTGGTTCATCAAATTCATCAGGTTCAATTACATACTAAGAAGATAAAATCATAAAATGTCAGAAACTAGAGTCCAGTTTAATACTATTGTATCAAATCAACTTCCTTCATATGTAAAGGAAGACTTTCCACTCATTTCTGAGTTTTTAAAACAATATTATCTTGGACAAGAGTATCAAGGTGGACCAATTGATCTTATTCAAAATATTGATAGGTATATTAAATTAGACGAAACTACAAATTTATCAGAATCTGTAGTACTAAGTGGTGATCTTGAATTTGATGCGGAAACTATTAATGTTGATCCTGGAAAATCTCCAACTGGAACAAATGGATTTCCAGATTCTTATGGACTTTTACAAATAGATGATGAAATAATTACATACACTGGAAAAACCACTTTTTCATTCACTGGATGTATTAGAGGATTTGTTGGAATTACTTCATATAGAAGTGAACTGAACAAGGAAGAGGTTATATTTAAAGAAACTGAATCTGATGATCATAAAAGTAATTCAATAATTAAAAATTTAAGTTGTTTATTCTTAAAAGAATTTTTATCAAAAACAAAAAATGAATTTCTACCAGGATTTGAAGAAAGGTCACTAACACCTGAATTAAATCAAAATATTTTTATAAAGCAAGCAAAAGATTTTTATCTAAGTAAAGGAACAGACATATCATTTGAAATTTTATTTAAAGCTTTATATAATGAAGATGTAAAAATTATTAAACCTAGAGATTTTTTAATTTCGCCATCAGATGCACAATATAGAATTACTAATGATTTAGTAGTAGAAGCAATTGAAGGAGATCCTGTAAATTTAAATAATGCCACATTATATCAAAATGAATATGGATTTGGAGTTGATTCAAACAAAGCATATGCTCCAATTACAGATGTTGAAAAAATATCTGTAGGGTATGGACAAACATTTTATAAAATTAGTTTTGATGGTGGATATAATAGAGATATTAACGTAGATGGAGCAGTGTATGGTGAGTTTACCGTAGAACCCTCCACTAGATTGATAGGACAAGTTTCTTCTGGTTCAACAGTTCTTGATGTGGACTCAACTGTTGGTTTTGGCACCACAGGAGAATTGTATGTTACATACAATGATACTACAACTGGTGTTGTATCCTATACCTCAAAATCTTTAACTCAGTTTTTTGGTGTTAGTAATTTAACAAACACTATACTTGATGCATCTACTGTCGGCGTCAATACATTTGCATATGGAAGATCTAATCTAGATCAGGATGAAATTATTAAGGTTAGAATCAATTCTGTTTTAAAATCAATTGAAATACCGTCAAATACAAGTGATTTGTTAAAAGGTGGAAAACTCAATGTAACAACTTTGGGGGTTTCTGAAAATAATAAAAAAACAAATAATTGGTTTTATAATGTAGCACCAATTTATAAAGTAAATAAGGTAGAATTGAAAGATGCATCAGATAATACGTATAAAGTTACTTTAAACGTATCTCCTTATATCAAAAAAGGTGATTCAGTTAAACTTATTTTAAGTGATGGATCTGAAAAAGAAACATTAGTTGTTGAAATTTTAACTGATAAATCTTTTCTTATTAGGGGTCAAGGAAAATTAAATTTAGATCTAACTTATAAAGTTCAAAGAAAAATTTTAAAAGGATCTTCAAATGTATTTTCAAATATAAAATCAATTTCTACTAACGTAGATAATGTTTATAAAAATGGAAATGAATATCTTGTTGCATCACCATCCATTCCAAATTATTATTCATTGCCATTAGATACTTCTAAAAGAGAAGTTATTTTTTCTGGAACATTTAGTGGCAATCAGTTTCAGATTTCTTCTGGTGGAGAACATGGATTCTACACGGGAGATTCTGTCTATTATTCTGCAGAATTAGTTAAAGAAAATTATATTGATGATTCTGGTAGTTCTGCAACTCGATTTGTTAGGGGAACAGGTTTATTTGATGATGGATTATATTTTATTAAGAGAATTAATGGATCTACCGTACAGTTTGCAAAAAGTAAAAATGATATCTTAAATTCAAATTTTGTATCACTGTTAAGTACAACTACTGTATCTGATAGTAAAGTAGAACCATATGTATTTAATAATAAGACTTTAAAATCACAAAAACTACTAAGAAAATTTTCAGAACCAATTGATGATGGGTCTATTAATAAAACAGAACCAGGATTTACTGGAATGTTTATTAATGGTGTTGAGTTGTTAAATTATAAATCAAAAGATGTAGTCAGATATGGTAAAATTGAAGATATTGAAATCCTTGATTCTGGCAAAAATATTGATGTAATAAATGTTCCAAATTTAATTATAAAAGATTCTGTTGGATCTGGTGCAACTGGGTATGCAGCTGTTTCTGGATCTTTTGATGAAATTAGAGTTGTAAATTCTGGATTTGATTATGCAGAACCTCCCATTCTAAAAATTTCCGGAGGAAATGGATCAGGTGCCTTGGGACAAGTTAATATGAAATCTATAAATCACAATGTAGAATTTTTTGCGGACTTAGAGTCAAACCAAGTTATTGTTGGCACCGCAGCAACTCAATCTAGAATTGGATTTTCTACATATCATAAATTTAGAAATGCTGAGCAAATAATATACAAAACTTCAGATCAAGATGGTATAAGTGGAATTGTAACTAATTCACTGTATTTTATTTCAAAAATTGACGATACCACTATTAGATTGCATAAAACTCAAGGAGACTCTATTTCTGGAATCAATACTGTATTTTTAACATCTCATGGTATTGGCAAACACTCTATTCAATCTGTTTCTAAGAAATTAGTAGTTGATTCAATTAATATTGTTGATAGTGGATCTGGATATGAAAATAAAAAAAGAACTGCGCCAGCATCTTCACTTGGCATTAGTACAACTACAGATTCTATTTTAATTTCAAATCATGATTATAAATCTGGAGAAAAAGTAAAATATACATCTACTGGATCTGTTGCTGGTGGACTTTCTACAGGCACTGAATATTATGTAACAAATATTGATAAAAATTCTTTTAAGTTATCTCAAGTTGGAGTTGCATCTGATACTGAGTTTTATTATAGAACAAAACAATATGTAGATATTACATCTGTTGGAGTTGGAACTCATGTTTTCAATTATCCTGACATTTCAGTAGATCTTATTGGAAAAATTGGAATATCTTCAATTGGATCTGAAACTTTCGAATCTTCTTTGCAACCAATTGTTAGGGGTGAGATAACTTCAATTCATCTTGAAAATTCAGGTGTTGGGTATGGATCGTCTGAAGTTATAAATTTAGACCATCAACCACAAATAACATTGGATTCTGGAAGTAATGCTCAACTTCAACCAATAGTTAGTAATGGAAGAATAGTTCAGGTTATTGTTTTAAATTCTGGAAGCAGATATTTTTCAAATCCAGATATTAATATTATTGGTGATGGTATTGGTGCAGTGTTAACTCCAATTATTGAAAATGGATTATTGACTTCCGTCAATGTAATCGAACCTGGAGCAGGATACTTTCAAGATAGCACATCATTGAATGTTATTACTTCAGGATCAACAGAGACTTTTCCAAAATTCAAAGCAAATATTAAATCATGGAGAGTTAATTTATATCAAAAGTATTATCCATATTTTACTGATGATGATGGTATACTTATTGATGGGCAAATTGAAATACAATATTCTCATGTATATGCTCCAAGAAAACTCAGAGAAACAGTTAACTCTATAGATCAAGATGGGAATATATTATATGGAGAAAGTGATTTAAGAAAGGTTAATGGTATTGAAGAAGAATCATCAAAACATTCACCTATTCTTGGATTTGCATATGATGGAAACCCAATTTACGGACCATACGCATATAGCACGAGAACTGGTGGTGTAGTATCTCAAATGAAATCTGGTTATGAACTAAACTTAAGTGAAAATAGACCTCCAACTTCTATTTTTCCAGAAGGATTTTTTGTTGAAGATTATAAGCATTATGAAGTAGCAGATGAAACTATTCTTGATGAGAATAATGGTAGATTTTGTATAACTCCAGATTATCCAAATGGAACTTATGCATATTTTTTAACTATCAATGATAAATTTTCTGCAACTTCTGGTATATTTGAAAAATACAGAGAACCTGTTTTCCCGTATGCAATAGGAGAAAATTATCAATCCATTCCAAATAAATTTAATTTTGAATTACAATCAAATCAAAATGATTATGATCTTGTAACAAATGGATGGAGAAGAAATACATTTCCACTCAATTTGATAGAAGATGATTCTGAATATCCGTATATCTATATCCCAAATAAATTAAATCAAACTGCAGACGTTGTATCAACAACTCCAGGTAAAATTTCTAGGGTTGGAATTATAACCGGTGGTAATGAGTATAGGATTGGGGAAAATTTAGTTTTCAATAATAATGACACTAAAGGATATGGTGCATTTGCAAAAATTAGTAGATTGAAGGGAAGATCTGTAAATAATATTAGTGTTGCATCAAGTATTTTAGAAAATGTTGAGTTCTATCCAGGAGAATCTAAAGGAGAATATTTAATTTTTGCAGATAATCCTCATAATTTTGAAAATCTTGATATTATTTCAGTTTCTGGATTATCTACAACTTCTTCTGGTATTGAAGGAACATATAATGCTGGTATTCAAACAAATAGATTAACTATAGCTGGAGTTGGAAGCACTGGTGTTGCCATAGGTACTGATGGTATTACTGGAATTGTAACTTACTTTAAAGTAACCGGTAATATATCATATCCAAGCATAAGGGAAAATGATATTCTTTCAGTTGGTGCGGAGAAAATAAAAGTATTAAACGTAGATGCTCTATCCTCCAGAATTAGAGTTTTAAGGGCAGTAGAGGGGACTACAGGCACCTCTCACACCATTGGTAAGTTCATCTATGAAGTACCAAGAAAAATTAAAATTAATGCTGGATTTAAAACAGATTATGCTTATACTTTAAATAAGCAAATCTACTTTGATCCATCAAGTTCTGTTGGTTTAGGAACAACTGCTGGTGTTGGTATTGGGACTACGATTTCTTTTGCAAATCCTGGGTCTGGTGCAACTCAAGCATTTATTCCAACTAAAACAATTTTTATTGAAAATCATAATTTAAAAACTGGAGATCAACTTACATATTCGCCAGGAACTGGTGGAAATGGTATTGTTGTTCAAGATGAAACGAATGTTGGTGTAGGAACAACTCTATCTAACGGACAAACTTTATTTGTTGCGAAAATATCTGAAGATTTAATTGGTATTGCAACTATTAGAGTTGGACTTGGAACTACCGGTTCTTTTGTTGGAGGACCAAATACAGATTCTTCTACTTTATTCTTTAGAAGTGTAGGAACAGGAGATACGCATAGTTTTACTACAAATTATTCTGTAATCACTGGAAAAGTTCAAAAAAATCTAGTTACTGTTTCCACAGCAGAAACTCATGGATTAAGTTCTCCTCATAATATTTTTGTAAATGTAAACCCACAAAATACTGGTATTGTAACAGTAAAATATGATGATTATAACTCAAGAGTTATAATTAATCCAATTGGGTTTGCAACTGCTGGAGTAAACACCTCTACAAACACAATTACAATATCTTCGCATGGATTTAAATCTGGAGATAAAGTAATTCATACTTCATTAATCCCATCACAAGGATTGGAAAATGAAAAAATGTATTATATTGTAAAAGTAGACAATAATACTTTAAAACTATCAAATACTTACTTTGACTCTATTCAACCAAAACCAAATATTATAGGCATAAGTAGTGCTTCTTTGGGAACGATTAGTCCAATCAATCCCCCAATTAGTTTATATAAGGACTCCACGATAACTTTTGATCTTTCGGATTCTTCACTTGCTTATACTAAGCAAGGAATATTATATTCCGCATTTAGTTTCAATCTTTATACAGATAACAACTTTACCAAAATTTGGAATAAATCTGATAATAGTGATGTTTTTGAATTATTACGAGATGGAAAGGTTGGAACTGCTGGAGCAAAAGTTACATTAACAGTCAACAAAAACATTCCACAAGTATTATATTACAAATTAGATGTTTTAGGTGAAAGTGATATACCAGAAATTAAAGAAAGAGTTTCTATTGATAGTGAAGTTGTTTCTGGAAGTGAAATAAAAATAAAAGAAAGTCTTTACAATGGAAAGCACACCATAACAGTTGGAACAACCACATCATTCACATATTCTGTAGTAGATGTTCCAGAAAAATTATCTTATGGAACATCTTCTATTATTGAGTATGAAACTGATTGTACTCATACTTATGGACCAGTTTCTAAAGTAGATGTAACAAATTCTGGGGCAAATTACTATTCTTTACCTGGAATCACTACAGTTATATCTTCTGCTGGTAGTGGTGCTATTTTTGAAACTTTTAGTTCTGATATAGGATCAATGAAATCCGTATCAATTAAAGATATTGGATTCAAGTACCCATCGGATAAAACTCTGAATCCTAGAGTTCTTTTGCCCCAAGTAATTAAAATAGATTCTCTCGCATCCTTCGAATCTATTGGAATTACATCATTTGGAAGAGGATTTTTAGTATCACCAAAATTAGTAGTTCTTGATGGAAAAACTGGTAAAGTAGTTCCCGACGTAGATTTTAAAGTAACTCCTGGTGAATCAAATGTAGAAATTCTCGAGAATACTAAAGGAATGTCCAATGTAACTCCAACTATTATTCCAACTCAAAGTGGAGCTGGTGTTGGAATAAGTTCAATAACATATACTCCATCAACTGGTATTGCTACAGCAACTTTATCCGTTGGATTTAGTACAATAAACTCTTTCCCATTCGTTGTTGGAGATAAAATTTTAATTGAAAATACAAGTGTTGGTGTTGGATCAACTGGTATAGGTTATAATTCTTCTGCTTATGATTATCAATTATTCTCAGTAACTGCAACAACTGAAAATCTTGGTGGAATTGGTGACGTTTCATTCAATATATCAAATCTTCTCACTGGTAGTCAAATTCCAGGAATTTATGATATTGTAAATTCTTCTGGAAAAATGCTTGCACAAAAACATTTTCCAATTTTTGATACTCAATTAACTACAAAAAATTATTTTGTAGGAGAAACTGTTACTTCTAATTCTGCTGTAGGAGTTGTTGATAGTTGGGATGGAAAAATTACAACATTGAGAGTTTCTTCTGATGACAATTTTGTTGTTAATGAAATTATAAAAGGAACAAGTTCAGAAACTCAAGGAGTTGCATCATCTATCAAATCATTTGAAACTTATGCAAACTTAAATTCATTCTCAAAATCAATAAAAGGATGGCAAAATGATACTGGATTCTTAAATAAAGATCTACAAAAAGTTCAAGATAGTTTTTACTATCAAAATTTCTCATACTCACTCAAATCTAAAGTTCCATATGATACTTGGAATGATTCTGTTTCTAGTTTGAACCACACTTTAGGATTTAAAAAGTTTTCTGATTATCAATTAGAATCAAATTCAAATATCAATATGTCTGTTGGACTTACAACTAATACAACTGTTTTAAACGCAGTTAATAATCTTGATGGATTTGCAAGTCTTAACTGTGTATATGATTTTGATTTAGTTACAGAAAATAATCTAAACCAAAATTCAAATATTATTTCTGATGAAATTATATTCTCAAACAGAATTTTGTCAGATTACTTTGAGTCTGTTGGTAATAGAGTTCTTTCAATTGATGATATAAGTAGTGAATTTAATAGTAATCCAAGACCAACAGATTTTAGTATAGTCAATACTTTCCCACTATCATCTAGAAGACTTCAAAAGTATATAACTTATGTTCGAGATAAGAGATTTGTAGCGCAAAGGCAACTAATGCTTGTTGACTTACTTCATGATGATTCTAGAGGATATATGAATCAATATGCTAGAGTTGAAACAACCTATGATCAAGGTTCCTTTGATTTCTCAATTAGTGGATCTGAGGCAAATCTAGAATTTCATCCAACTAGATCTGCAATTAATGATTATGACATTATCACTCTATCATATGGATTAAACGATTCTTTTCTTGGTACAGGAAGCACAAGTCTTGGTGGAGTTGTTTTAATTGATACTGATAGTATTTCGATTCCATCTAATACAACTAAAACTATTGTATCAATTGCAAAAACTTATACTAGTGCGAAAGTTCTTGTAAACATCAATCCAGATATTTCCAAAAATGAAGAATTTGAAGCAATTGAACTCAATGTCACTCATAATTCTAATAATGTCGAATTATTAGAATATGGTAGATTAGCAACAGGAATTTCTGAATATTCTGATACTGGTCTTGGAACATATCATGCATATATTGACGGATCATCTTTAAAAGTTGACTTTATTCCAACTTCTGTAGGAATTGCTACTACTGGTGCAATTAACACGATTACAGTTGGTCTTTCTAGTGATACATTTACCGGAATTGGAACAATTGATTTAAAGAGATCTAAGATTGAAGGAAGAACAACTAGCATCTCCGCATCAGGATCTCCAGGAATTAATACCGTTGCAGAATACACAAACACTTATGATGGAGCATATTTTATAGCACAGGTTACAGATACTACCAACTCTAATGTTCAACTATCTGAAATTGTTTTAGTTGATGATTATGTTGATACATCAGGAACTCGTGAAGTTTACATGACTGAATATGCAAATATTGAAACATCTGCTGGTCTTGGAACATTTGGATCAAGAGTATCTGCAGCTGGAACAGTTTCTCTTGTATTCACTCCAAATCCAAGCATTGATTCTGTTGTTAATGTTTATATGAATGCATTAACTACAAATGAAGATACAAGTGCAGGATCTGCAGTGACATTCACCAATGCATTTATTGGTGATGCTATTGGCGAATATTTTGGAACAGATTCTGATATTAAGAGAGAGTTTGAATTAACTCATGAAAATGAACCAATTTTTGAAAGATATTTCTTAGGCAATAGTACTGATGTTGTAAATACGACAACAAATATTATCAAAATTCCAAATCACTTCTTTGTAAGTGGAGAAAAAATTAGATATAATCATGTCGGTACTGCTTCTTCTGCCATTGGAATTGCTACAACAAGTTTTGTTGGTGCGGCAAACACAACTTTCCTTCCAGATGAAAATTTATTTGCTGTTAAAGTTGATGATAATAATATCAAAATTGCTACAAGTGCAGAAAATGCACTTAAATTAATTCCTCAAGTAGTTGAACTTGAAAGTGTTGGTATTGGAACTTCTCATAGATTTATATCAACAAATCAAAATGCAAAAGTTGTTGTTGCTATTGATAATCTTATTCAATCACCAATTGTATCTACAGCAGTAACAACAACTCTTGCTGGTCAAGTTGGAGACGTTGATAATGTAATTACATTTAGTGGAATAACATCATTCTTTGGATCGGACTTGATACAAATTGGGTCTGAAATAATGAAAATAGAGGGTGTAGGAATTGGTAGTACAAATAGGATTAGAGTTCGTAGACCTTGGTTAGGAACTGTATTGTCTGGATATGGAACAGGAACTTTAGTCACTAAGATTTCAGGAAACTATAATATTGTTGATAATAAACTTAATTTTGTTGAAGCACCATTTGGTAGTGTTCCAATTGGATCTACAACAAATGCACCAGATGAGAGAGACTGGACTGGAATAACAACAAGTTCTAGTTTCCAAGGTAGAAGTTTTATGAGATCTGGTGTTCCAAATTCTAGTGATGAATCTTATTCTAAAAATTATATTTTTGATAGTATTTCCGATCAATTCAATGCTACTGAAAGTGAATTTACTCTAAAACAAAATGGATCTAATATTTCTGGTATTTCTACAGAAAATGGAATTATCCTCATAAATGATATATTCCAAACTCCTGGAATAACAAATCAATATGTTATTTCAGAGTCTTCTGGAATTTCATCAATTACATTCCAAGGAACAAATACAATTCCACTTGGACCTGATGTTGGAATTTCCAGTTTTCCTAAAGGTGGAATCATTGTTTCTGTTGCATCAACAGAAGGATTTGGATACCAACCATTAATTTCTGCTGGAGGAACTGCTATTGTTTCAGGTTTGGGAACAATATCATCTATTAGTATTGGTAATAGTGGTTCTGGATATAGATCTGGAATTCAAACTGTTGTAAATGTTGGTGTTGGAACTTCTAGTACTGGAACAGGAAATATTGAATTTATTGGAACTGCCACTATTAATGGTGGTAATATTGTAAGTGTTGCCATTACAAATCCTGGATCTGGATATACTTCAACAAATCAACCGTTTGTTGTTTTTGATGATCCATTGAGTTACTCTGATATAAACTTACAATATTCATCATCAAGTATAGTTGGTGTTGGAACAAGTGCTGTAGTGGATATTGTTGTTGGACAAGGATCCAGTGTCATCGACTTTGTATTTAAAAATACAGGATATGGATTTGGAAATGGTGAAATTTTAACTATTCCAGTTGGTGGAACTACAGGAATACCAACAACATCATCATTCTCTACTTCTAACGAATTTCAAATAACAATAGACGAAATTTTTAATGATAAGTTTTCAGGATGGTCTGTCGGTCAACTTCAGGTTTTGGATAATATTAATGATTTTATTGATGGAGTTAGAAAAGATTTCCCACTTTCTTTTGCAGGAAATTCAATTTCTATTGTTGCTGGAAAAGGTTCTAAAATTAACGTTCAAGATGTTCTTCTTGTATTTGTAAATGATATACTTCAAATTCCAGGTCGAGGATACACATTCGATGGTGGAAGTATTATAAAATTTACGGAATCAATTAAATTTGGAGATATTGTCAATATTTTGTTCTATAAAGGAACTGGTGATACTGATGTAATCTTCAGGAATATAATTGAAACCGTCAAAAAAGGTGACACTCTTCAAATCAAACATGATTCTTCTCTCAATCAAGCATTTTCTTTAGAAGAAGATGAAAGAGTTGTTGATCAAATTAAATCTACAAATCTTGTCGGAACCAATCCATATTTTGGACCTGGAAATACGAGTGATGTCACTTTAGAAAGACCAGTTGTTTGGTGTAGACAAACTGAAGACGTATTCATAAATCAAACTGCAGTTGGTAAAGATAGAGAACTATATGAACCAGTTATTAATCCAAGTGCATACATTACTAAATCTGTCGGTATTGGTTCTACTGCGATTTATGTTGATAATGTAAGACCAATTTTTAATTCACAAAATGAAAATGATATTAGTCTAACATTCCAAAATAAAATTAAATTTATATCACAAGAATCAAAAACAAGTGCAGCTGCAACTGCCGTAGTTTCTGGATTGGGAACTATATCTATAATATCCATATCTGACGGTGGATCTGGTTACACAACTGCTCCAGTGGTAACAATTGGAAGCACCGCACAATCTGTTGGACTAGGAACAACAGCAACAGCAACAGCATTCATAACAGCAGGAGTTGTTACCTCTATTGCTTTATCTAACGTAGGAACTGGTTACACGACTACAAGTGTCCCACCAGTTTTAATTGCTCCTCCAACATATACGGAAGAAGAAGTAAGTGTTCTCACTTATTCTGGAGATAATGGTGTTATTGTTGGATTTGGAACCACAACAGTTGGGATTGGAACACAATTAATTTTTGATATTCATATCCCATATGATTCATTTATGAGAGAATCCTCTATTGTTGGAACTGCATTGACAATAAGTTCTATTAATGCTAATGATTACTTTATTATTAAAAATTCTAATATTGGATCTGGAACAACATCTGTGATATCTTTAGATTCATTAAATAATACCGTTGGTGTTGGAACATCATTTGCAGATAACGTTTATGAAGTTGCCAGTGCAGTGTCTATTTCCACAAGTGTATCTGGGATCTCTACATACGTTCGTAGAGTATTTGTTAAAGTTGATCAATTTAATTATGGTTTCTCTGGTATAACTACTTCTGATTTCTTTGGATCATTTAGTTGGGGTAGAATTGATATAGAAGCAAGGTCTGGATTAAATTCATACACCGCATATACTGGATCTGGAATTGGTATTACTGAGGGTAGTGGAATTTCTACTTCAACAATGGTTACAAGATCTAATTTCTTGAAATTTAAAAATTACATTGTTTAATCTCTAATAAATAAAGAAAAAAGTCTGCAAAATGGCCGCCATTATAACTGATCAAATTAGAATATTAAATGCTGGTAATTTTATTGCCGGTGTTTCTAATGCTAGTAATTCATATTATTCTTTTATTGGATTAACTAATCCAGCAGATTATCAATCCGACTGGGATATTGATCCCCCTTCACCTAAGGATAATTTTGATCAGGAAAATGACTATTGGGATACAATGGTTGCATTGAAAAAAATTAATACTTCTGATGCAAGACAAGTTGTGCCAAAAAGAAGTTGGTCTTCAGGAACAACTTATGATATGTATCGACATGATTATAGTAGATCTAATACTGCAGTGGTTTCTGGTTCAACATCACTATATTCTGCAAATTATTTTGTAATGAATAGTGATTTTAGAGTCTACATTTGTCTTCAAAATGGAATAGACCCTGATAATTCATCAGGGAAACCCTCTCTTGATGAACCAACCTTTACTGATTTGGAACCAAGATCTGCAGGAACGAGTGGTGATGGATATATTTGGAAATATTTGTATACAATCAAACCAAGTGATGTTGCAAAATTTGAGTCCACTGATTATATGCCAGTTCCAACCGATTGGCAGACATCAACTGACAATGCACCTGTTAGAGATAATGCCGTTGATGGATCTATAAAAATCGCAACTATTGTTAATAGGGGTGTTGGTTTAGGTACGGCAAATTCTACCTATACTTCTGTTCCTATTAAAGGTGATGGATCCAATGCAGAGTGTACGATAACTATTGATGGCAATCAACAAGTTAGTTCAATAACCATTTCAAATCAAGGATCTGGTTATACTTATGGTAACGTTGATATTGTATCTGGTGGAGTTCCAACAGGAACAACAAGACCTGAGTTTAATGTTATTATTTCACCTCAAGGTGGACATGGTGCAGACATTTACAGAGAACTTGGAGCTTATAATGTTCTTCTTTATTCTAGAATTGAAAATGATAACAATAATCCAGATTTTATAACTGGAAATCAAATTGCTAGAGTTGGAGTTGTAGAAAACCCACAACAATTTGGATCAACAAGTTTATTATCCGCAGACAAAGTAAGTGCCCTTGGAGCACTTAAATTAGTAGGATCTGGTTACAGCACTGCTACATTTACTGCAGATTCTTATTTTACTCAAACAGTATCGACTGGCACAACAGCTGTTGGTAGAGTTGTGAGTTATGATCAAAATACTGGTGTTTTAAAGTATTGGCAAGATAGATCTCTTGCAGGATTTAATACTGTAGGCACTGCACAAACTCAACCTCAATATGGATTTAACTTGAATGAGTTTACATCATCACCTGGAACTGGTGGACAATTAACAATTGTACCAACAACGGGTGTAAATCTAACCATTGATGATGCCTTTACAGGTATATCTACGGTAATAAATAATCGTACATACTATCTTGGTCAAACCTTTACGAGTGGTGTTGCCAATCCAGAGGTTAAGAAACACTCCGGTAATATAATTTACGTTGACAATAGACCATCTATAACAAGATCGTCAAACCAAAAGGAAGACATAAAAGTTATTTTGCAGTTCTAAAGAATTATGCCCCAACAAACGAACCTCAACGTAGCTCCCTACTTTGACGATTTTGATTCTACTAATGATTACCATAAGGTATTATTTAAACCTGGATATCCAGTTCAGGCAAGAGAGTTAACCTCTCTTCAATCTATACTACAAAATCAAATTGAGAGATTTGGTCAACATTTCTTTAAAGAAGGTGCCAAAGTAATTCCAGGAAATACTGGATATAATAGAATATATTATTGCATTCAATTAAATAATTCGTTTCAAGGTGTTCCTGTATCTGCTTATATTGACCAATTGGTTGGTACAAAAATAACTGGACAGAGATCAGGAGTAACTGCCTTTGTTGATAGTTTTATTCTTCCGGAAGATTCTGAAAATGGAAACTTAACTCTTTATATTAACTATCTTTCTTCTAATACCGGAAATAACTCAACCCAAACTTTCCTTGATGGGGAACAAATTTCATCTAACGAGATAATAACATCTGGACTTCTTGGAAATACTACTATTGCCGCTGGGTCACCTTTTGCATCAACAATAGAAAGTAATGCATCTGAAATAGGATCTGCATTTCAAATTGATGAGGGTGTATATTTTATAAGAGGAAATTTTGTCAATGTAAATAAAGAGACTTTAATTCTTGATCAATATTCAAATAATCCTAGTTACAGAATTGGATTATTTGTAAACGAGGAGATTATAAATTCAGATCTTGATGAAACACTTAACGATAATTCTCAAGGATTTAATAACTATGCTGCACCTGGTGCGGATAGACTCAGAATTAGTGTAAGTTTATTTAAAAAAGCACTTGATGATTTTAATGATGATAATTTTATTTTACTCGCAACAGTAATTAATGGTTCAATTCAAGATGATATTAGAAAATCTCTTTTTGGAGGTAGTGTTGGATTTAATGATGTAACAGATACTCTTGCAAGAAGGACATATGAGGAATCTGGTAATTATTATGTAAAAGCTTTTGACGTTAGTGCTGTAGAATCTTTAAATAATAATATTGGTAATGGCGGAATATTTAATGCTGGTCAATTTACTCCAGGTGGTGTAACCCCAACAGATGATCTTTTATTATATAAAATTTCTCCTGGAAAAGCATATATTAAAGGTTATGAAATCCAAACTATTAATGCTTCTTATCTTGATGTAGATAAACCAAGAACAACAAGGACAATTAAAGATCAAAATATAATTTATAGCACTGGACCAACACTAAAACTTAATAGAGTTTATAGAGCACCAACAGTAGGAATTGGAAATACTTATTTTATAAGTTTACGTGATCAAAGAGTTGGAAGTAATTCGGAAACTCTTCCTGGAAATGAAGTTGGAATTGCAAGAATATATGACTTCAAATTAGAATCTGGATCTTACAGCACTTCTAATTCAAATGAGAATGAGTGGAACATTGCTTTATATGATGTTCAAACAATTACAGATATTGCATTAAACCAAGAACACACATTATCAATCCCCACATTCATTAAAGGCGATAATAGCGGTGCAACAGGTTTCTTAAGACATGAAGTTTCTGTAGGGACGGCAATTACTGTTTATGAAACAAGTGGTAGTTTCATACCAAATGAAAAATTAATCTTTAATGGAATTGATAATGGTAGGATTGCTATTGCAGTTACAGAGCACGGTATTTCTGATGTCAAATCTGTATATGGAACAAATAATGGAACAACAGGAATTAACACTTTTAGTGCAGATGTAATTCAATCAAGTAAGTTTATTGTTGGAATTGCTACGGTAAGTCCACTTTCTGGTGGAATTAGTACCATTAAAAGTTCAAATGCGTCTTTCCCAGGAACTCTTGTTAAAGAAAATGATTTAGTTCAGTATAGTGATACAACTCCCGGATTAAATGGTGATCCAATTATTGCTAGAGTAACTAATGTAGGAACATCTGACATTTCTGTAGAAGGTGTTGCTGCTGTTACAGGAATTTCTAGTGGATTTTTGCCGTCATCAACATTAAGTATAACAGATTTAAAAATTCTTACTACTGAATTAGCAACGTCTTCTGATAATTCTCTGTTTACACCTTTACCCAAAGTCAATGTTTCAAATGTAAATCTTGCAGAAGCTTCTTTAGTCATTAGAAAAACTTTTATTGTAAATATTGCAAGTAATGAGTTGTCTGCCCAAGTTGAAGCAGATACAAACGAATCATTTTTACCTTTCGATGTAGAAAGATATCTTTTGATCCGATCAGATGGATCTACAGAACCCTTGAGCGGTGATAAATTTGATATTGCTACTAACGGATCTACTTTACAAATTCGTAATCTTGGAAGCAATGATACTGGTGCAACTTTAATTGCAACTCTTCGTAAAGTAAAACCAAAAGCAAAAGAAAAAATTAAAAATAGAGTCAACTCTATTGTTGTAAATAAATCAAAACTTGCAGGTTCTGGAATTGGAGGAACAACTCTAAATAATGGATTGACTTATGGCAATTATCCCTTTGGTGTCAGAGTTGAGGATGAAGTAATTTCATTAAATACTCCAGATATTATAGAAATCCATGGAGTTTTTGAATCAGCAGATACGTCTCTACCATCTGCACCCCAGATTACCTTCCAATCAATACTCACAAATTCCACAACAACATCAGAATTGTTGATCGGAGAAAAATTTGTTGGACAAACAAGTGGTGCTGTAGGTATAATCGCAGAAAAATTAAATGATTCAAGTATTTCTTTTATCTACAAAAATGAAATTTCTTTGATAGAAGGAGAAACTGTGGAGTTTGAAGAATCAAATTCTAGTGCGTTAGTATCATCTCTATCAGCTCCAAGTTTTAATATTTCTTCTAATTACACATTTAGAACAGGTCAGGAAATTACTTTCTATGATCAGGGAAGAATCAAGAGAAAAAATGATGCTTCTCCTCCATCAAAACAAATCAAAATTTATTTTGCAAGTGCATCATATTCAAATACGGATGATGGAGACATAACAACTGTCAACTCTTATAGACAGTTTAACTATGCAAATGAAATTAAAAATATTAATACCTTTAGAAACTCTGATATTATTGATATTAGGCCTAGGGTTTCTAATTACGAAGTAGCAGAAAATTCAAGATCTCCACTTGAATTTTTTGGAAGAGCATTCGATGGATCTGGACAATCTGCAGCAAATCCATTAGCTTCAGATGAAGCTATTTTGACTGATATTTCTTATTACCAAGGAAGAATTGACAGAGTATTTTTATCCAAGAGTGGAAAATTCCAAGTTGTTTATGGAACTCCATCAGACAACCCACAGAGACCAGATCCAGTTGATGATGCAATTGAAATTTGCAGAGTAGAACTTCCAGCATATCTTGCAAATGTAAAGGATGCAAAACTTTCATTCTTGCAACATAAAAGATATAAAATGCAAGATATAAAGGAACTTGAAAATAGAATCAAGAGCCTTGAATATTATACAACTCTTTCTTTATTAGAAAAAGAAACCGCTAATCTCTTTATTTCTGATAATGATGGTTTAAATAGATTTAAATCTGGATTTTTTGTAGATAACTTTAATGACTTCTTAGTACAAGAAAATACGTTCAAACTCAATAATTCTATTGATAGAAAGTACAATGAACTAAGACCAAGGCATTATACCAACTCTGTTGATATGATTTTTGGTCCTGTTGTAGATGTAGATTCAACTATTGACTTAAATTTTTCCACAGTAGAGGGAAACAACATTAGAAAGCAAAATGATATTGTAACACTTGACTATGCCGAAGTTGAATATATTAAACAAAATTTTGCTACAAGAACTGAAAGTGTAACTCCTTTCTTAATTAGTTTTTGGAGTGGAACAGTTGAACTAACTCCGGCAAGTGATAACTGGGTTGACACTGCAAGACTTGAAGCAAAAATTATTGATGTTGAAGGTGATTATGCATCAACATTTAGTGACATGGTGGAAAATGGAACCATCGATCCTCAAACAGGATTTGGTCCTATACTATGGAATTCATGGGAAATCAATTGGGTTGGAATTGAAGTTGTTGAATCAACAAGACAAAGAGTCATTCAAAACACTCCTGATACTATTATCCAAGGAAGTGGAAACTCCATAAGTTGGTCAAATAGAACTGTTATTGATAATATCGTTGAGGAGGATATTGAAACATCTATAGAATTTGGAACTAACTCAAGAACCGGATCTAGAACTGTTGTATCAGAACAATTTGATCGCGAATCAGTAGGTGATAGAGTTGTAAGTAGAGATCTCATTCCATTCATGAGATCTAGAAATATTGAGTTTGTTGCTAAAAAAATAAAACCACTTACTAGATTATATGCATTTTTTGACGGAGTAGATATTTCAAGATATTGTATTCCAAAATTACTTGAAATTACAATGGAATCTGGGGTTTTTGAAATTGGAGAAACCGTAATTGGAAATAGCCCAGTTATTGGAGATATTGGATCAAATGCTCTTCCATCTTCCCCATTCGTTCAATTTAGAGTTGCACAATCTAATCATAAAGAAGGTCCATATGATTCAGCAACAAAAACTTTCCGTCAAAATCCATACAATTCTCAAGATTTATCTGGATCATACTCATCAACATCAACTATTTTAAATGTAGACACATTTTCACTTGCCAATGAGGCTCAGGGTCAATATTATGGTTGGGTTAGGGAGGGAATGACTCTTCGTGGACAAACAAGTGGTGCTCTTGCAAAAGTTGCAAATGTAAGACTTATTTCTGATATATCAGCTACTTTAATTGGTAGTTACTATATTCCAGATCCAAACAATATGAGTTTCCCTAGATTTGAAACTGGAAGTAAAGTATTTACTTTGACAGATGATATTGATAATAATCAAGATCAGTCTATTACAATTGCGGAAGAAGGATTTGCATCAACAGGAACTTTAGAAACAGTTCAAGAAAATATTGTTTCTGTTAGAAATGCAAGAGTTGAAGCACAAGAACAATTCCAAAGTAATGATGTCAATAGAAATCTTGGAGTAGAAATTATTGAATCTACAGTTATTGGTCAAAGATCAAGAACTCAAAGAGTAGGAACTAGATTTAATCGTCCACCTGATCCACCACCACGTAGATGGGGTGGTGGACGTGATCCTCTATCACAATCATTTATGGTTGAAGATAGTACAGGAGTATTCTTAACTAGTTGTGATGTTTTCTTCAGATCAAAGGATGATATGGATATTCCAGTCATCATCCAAATTAGAACTATTGTAAATGGACTTCCATCAACCAGAATTCTTCCATTCTCTGAAGTCGTTTTAGATCCGGATGAAGTTCAAACTTCCTCTGATGGATCTGTTGCAACTAATATTCAATTTAAGGCCCCTGTTTATGTTGAAGGTCTAACTGAGTATGCAGTAACTTTATTATCAAACTCCACCAAGTATAGTGTTTATATCTCACGGGTTGGTGAAAATGATCTTATAACTGATGCATTTATCTCAAATCAACCATATCTTGGATCATTATTCAAGTCTCAAAATGGATCTACGTGGGAACCAAGTCAGTGGGAAGATCTTAAGTTTACTCTTTATAGAGCAGATTTCCTTGAAAATGGATCTGTAGAATTCTATAGTCCAGAACTCACAAGAGGGAATAATCAAATTCCAAAACTCCTTCCAGATTCAATTATAATGAACTCTAGACAAATTAGAGTTGGTCTTGGAACTACAGTGGCAGATTCTTATGAAATTGGAAATACATTCTCTCAACAAGGAACAAATGCAACTGGAAATCTTGTAGGAGTAGCTGCTTCTGCTGTTGGAAATCTCACTATCAGTAATGCTGGTCTTGGATATACTCCTGCAGATGGAAGTCAAACTTTTACTGGAGTCAATCTTGTTACTCTTACTGGAAATGGTAGAGGTGCAACAGCAGACATTACTATTGTGAATGGAAGTATTGTTGCTGGTGGAGCAACAATTGCAAATAATGGTGGATCTGGATATCAGGTCGGTGATGTTCTTGGTATTACTACAATTGGAATAGCATCAGTTGGTACTAATGCAAGATTAACTATTGCTGGAATTGGAATTACTAATGAATTAGTATTTAATAATGTTCAAGGAGAATTCGTTGTTGGTGCAGCAAAGACACTGATGTATGTTAATAGTTCCGGTATTACGACGGAACTAAATTCCTCTGGTTCTGCTGGTCTTGGAACTGGTGGGGATGTTCAAATTTCAACAATCAATATTGATAATGATGGAACGCACTTTACAGTCAATCATCAGAATCATGGAATGTATTTTGATGACAATATGGTTAAAATTTCTGGAGTGCTTCCAGATGTTAGACCAACTAAACTAACTGCGGAATTGATTTCTGGTTCTACTGGATCAATAGCAGTTGGCGGAGCAACAACATTCTCAACTTTTGAGGGAGTTGGAGTTGGAACTACTAATGTTGGGTATTTGTTAATTGGTGAAGAAATTATTGAATATACAAATGTTTCTGGAAACACAATTGGTGGTAATATTGTCAGAGGCACTGATTCAAGAACTTATCCTGTTGGAACTCCAGTGTTTAAATATGAAAACTCAGGTATTAGTCTCCAAAGGATTAATAGGACTCATAACTTAAATAATGTAACGGAGGCAAATCCATTTACATTTGACTCTTATAAAGTTAAAATTGATATGAGTGCAACTACAGGAACTGATAGAAGTACTGATATTGGTTATCCAAAACTTTATATTGGAAATAACAAGTCAACTGGTGGAAGAAATATAAGGGCTACTCAAAATATGCCATTTGAAATTATTACTCCACAAATTCAAAATCTCACACTTACTGGAACAAATATTACTGCTCAAGTAAGAACAACTACCAGTAAGAGTTTTAGTGGTAATGAAATTCCATTTGTTGATTCTGGATTTGAAGACATCACGATAAATCAAAAAAATTATTTTGATACCCCAAGGATGATTGCCTCTAAAGTAAATGAAGATTTAAAATTGACTAATGTTGTTGGTAATAAATCAATGCAAATGAGTCTTGCATTGAATACCACTGACAATCGTTTAAGTCCTGTTGTCGATTCTCAAAGAGTAAATGTAATTGTAACATCTAATAGGGTCAATAACATTATTGAAAATTATGCAACTGATTCTAGAGTCAGTTCTATCACCTCAGATCCTACAGCATGTCAATACGTATCAAAAGAGATTGTTATTGAAAATTCTGCATCATCAATTAAAGTTATATTATCTGCACACATTGGTGATGATGCTGATATTAGAGCATTTTATTCGGTAAATAATAAAATCGGACTTGATCCAATATTTACTCCATTCCCCGGATATTCAAACTTGAATTCTAGAGGTCAAGTAATTGCCCCAGAAAATAGTAATGGTGAATCTGATTCATTTATCACAAAATCAATTGCTCGATCATTTGATAGTGAAAAACTTGATTATAGAGAATACACATTTACAGCTGATCAACTTCCATCGTTCAAGACATATCGAATAAAAATCTCACTGACATCTAAGAGTCAGTGTTTCGTTCCTAGGATCAAAGACCTAAGAGTAATTGCTTTAGCGTAATATGGATTTTTACGAATTAGACGGTCATAAGGATCTCGCAAGAGATCCTTCAACAAATGCAGTATTAAATGTGAATAGTCTTGAATATCAACAATATCTTGCGAGACGTGAAGTCAAATCTGAAAAGAATGATAAGATACAAAACATTGAAGATGATTTTGCTAATATGAAGAGTGAACTAAATGAAATTAAATCTCTATTAAAGGAGTTAATACATGGATCCTGACACTATCGAACTAAGCAACCTATCAAAACAATTTGCATATGCTAAATTGGCATCAGAGATAGATAGTTGTGATGATCGTGAAGAATTAAAAAATATTGCAAAATCTTTTTGCAAATTATATTATAAACAGCAAGAAACAATGAAACTAATAGGACTAGTAGATGGCAACTAAAAATATTACGTTTGATCCGGATTCAGGAGTTCCTTATGGTTTAAATTTGACCATTTATGGTGGGTCAGATTTTTCAACAAACTTGAATGTTTTAGATACATCAAATGCTGCTTTTAATTTAACTGGTTATACTGGATCAGCAGCAATATCAAAAAGTGTTGCCGTTGGTGCAACACTTGGAATAACTACTTCATTTACTGTAGGACTTACTAGTGCATTTGATGGCAAAATGTCAATATCATTAGGAAGAACTGATACTAGAAATCTAAATGAAGGTAGGTATATGTATGATGTCTTAGTTAGTTCTGGATCAACTGTGTATAGTCTTGCCAATGGGAATGTTTATGTTTACAATCCCGTTTCTTCAGCACCATAAATACATTTAGGAAACTTGTGAATATATGGCACAACCAGCAAGTAGATCAGATTTAATTAATTATTGTAAAAGGCAACTGGGGGCACCAGTCCTTGAAATTAATATTGCTGACGAGCAAGTAGATGATCTTGTGGATGATGCTCTACAATATTTTCATGAGAGACATTTTGATGGTGTAGTTCAAACATATTTAAAATATAAAATAACCCAAGACGATATTGATAGAGGTAGAGCGAGAGGTGGTAATAGTACTGCAGGAATTGTAACTACAACTGCGAGTTCTGATATTGATGGAGGTAGTGTAACATTTTCATACGAAGAAAATAGTAATTACATTCAAGTTCCGCCAGCAGTAATTGGCATCAATAAAATTTTTAGATTTGATAATAGCACAATATCTGGTGGGATGTTTAGTTTAAAGTACCAGTTATTTTTGAACGACTTATATTTTTTCAATTCATTAGAAATGTTGTCATATGCAATGACAAAAACATATCTCTCTGATATTGATTTTCTATTAAATACAGAAAAACAAATAAGGTTTAATCAAAGGCAAGATAGATTGTATCTAGATATTGATTGGGGTAATGTACAGAAAGATGAATATATTGTACTTGATTGTTGGAGACTTTTAGATCCAAATGATTTTACAAGAGTTTATAATGATTCATTCTTAAAAAAATATCTTACCGCATTGATGAAAAGACAATGGGGTCAAAATCTAATCAAATTCCAAGGAGTTAAACTTCCTGGTGGAATTGAATTAAATGGAAGACAAATATACGATGATGCTGAAAAAGATTTAGAAATAATTAGAGAGCAGATGTCCAATACATATGAACTTCCACCTCTTGATATGATAGGTTGACGTTATGGTATTAAATCCATTTTTTACTCAAGGGACATCATCTGAGCAAAATCTTGTTCAGGATTTAATAAATGAGCATCTAAGAACTTATGGAGTAGATATTTTTTATCTACCCAGAAAATACTTATCAGAAAATTCTGTTATTAGAGAAGTAGTTCAGTCAAAGTTTGATATAGCACTTCCTCTTGAAGCATATATTGATAATTATGATCAGTATTCTGGAGCGGGAAATTTACTATCAAAATTTGGTATTGAATCTAAGGATGAAGTAAGACTTATAATTTCAAGAGAAAGATTTGAGAACTATATAACCCCATTAATTCAAGATCAGGCAAATATAAAGTTATCAACGAGACCCAAGTCTGGAGATCTTATTTGGTTTCCACTTGATGATAGAATTTATGAAATTAAAGATGTTGAGTATGCAAAACCATATTATCAACTACAAGATCTTTATGTGTATGAATTATATTGTGAACTCTTTCGGTTGGAGGATGAAGTTATTGCAACTGGAATTGAAGAAGTTGACAATAATTTAATCGGTGAAGATTACGATGGACAAACAGATGATGGTATTACTACTATCCAAGGTCCTACACAAACACTTACTTTAGTTGGCGCTGCAGTAACTGCTACAGCAACTGCTTCTATTGTTAATGGTGGAGTCAGATTCTTCACTATTACGAATAGGGGTGGTGGATACAGTAGTGCTCCCACAGTGGGCGTCACGTCCGCTCCAGCAGGTGGTACAACAGCAGTTGGTATCGCCACCATGATTGGTGGTATTAACGTATGTAATTTGAACGCAAATCCAAAATTGCAATCAGTTCAAGCAGTTAATGTTGTCAATTCTGGTGCTGGATACACCATAGCACCTGGAGTAAGATTTTCTGGTGGAGGAGATGGAGTTGGAGCAGCTGCTACAACCACAATTGGAAATGGTGTTGTAGGTATCGTAACAGTAACAGCAGGTGGTTCTGGATATGTATATAATCCAGCAATTAATTTTACAAATGAAGTATTTTTAACGGGAGTCGCTACAGTTTCTGCTGCTGCAACTGCCATAGTTAGTGCTGCTGGAACTATAACTAACATCTATATTACAAATGCTGGTCTTGGATATTCTGTAGCACCAACCATTGTTGTTGCTGGTGCTGAGAGTAGTGGTTCTGGTACATTTGCGTTTAATGAAATTATCACTGGTTCTTCTAGTGGAACTACAGCAAGAGTTAGAACATGGGACGCATCAACTAATGTACTTGTAGTTGGAACAGTTTCAGGAGAGTTTATTAGAGGAGAAACTTTAGTAGGTGCAACTTCTGGAGCATCGTATGAATTACGTATAATTGATGTTCAACCAGCAGATGATGGATTTGCTGATAATATTAACATTGAGACGGAAGCAGATAATATAATTGACTTTAGTGAGCAGAACCCATTCGGGATGCCCTAAATATAGATATCTTAAGATAAAGATCTTGTAGGTTTTAACATGTTTGAATATTTTTACAACGAAATATTGAGGAGGACCATTATATCTTTTGGCACACTCTTTAATAATATTAGCATTAAGCATGAAGACTCCTCAGATAACGTTGTAAGCGTTGTAAAAGTTCCTTTGGCATACGGACCTACCCAGAAGTTTTTAGCAAGACTAGAGCAGTCTCCAGACCTCAATAAACCCTTTGCAATTACTTTGCCAAGGATGTCTTTTGAGTTTACTGGATTAACTTATGATCCATCAAGAAAAGTATCTACAACTCAGACATTTACTGTAAAAGACCCAAATGATGGGACTGAAACTAAGAAATCATATATGCCAGTTCCATATAACATGCAGTTTGAACTGTCTGTTATGACAAAATTAAATGATGACGCTCTTCAAATTGTAGAGCAAATTTTACCATATTTTCAACCAGCATATAACTTATCAGTTGAGTTGGTTGAATCGATTAAAGAGAAAAGAGATATTCCTGTCGTCTTGGAAAATATTACCATGCAAGACGATTATGAAGGGGATTTCACTTCTAGAAGAGTTCTTCTTTATACATTTAGATTTACTGCAAAAACATATCTATTTGGTCCAGCATCCACTGCAACCAAAGATATTATCAGAAAGGCTACTGTCAGTTATCTCACTGGAACGGATACTTCAAATACAACAAGAGAAGTTTCATACTCAGCAACTCCAAGAGCAATCAAAAATTATACTGGAGATGCAGCAACCACTCTTACTGCAGACATAACCATATCTGCAAAAACATTTGAGGTTGCAGATGGTTCTACTTTAACTAAGGGAACTTATATTGATATTGATGGAGAGGAGATGTTCATCAAATCAATTACCGGCAATAAAATTACAGTTAACCGTGGCCAGGACGGAAGCACCATTACAACTCATTTGGGTGGAACAGAAGTTCATAAAATTGATGCTGCAGATAATGCTCTTATTGAAACTGGTGACGATTTTGGATTTAATGGTGGATTCTGATGACACCCATGACAAAAAAATTTGACGGACTAAACGAAACCTTTAACACTGATGATGATCTTCTTCATCCAGAAGTTGTAGAAAAAAAAGTTGAAAAAATTAAAAATACTGTTGATGATGTAAAAAAGGATTATGATTATACGAGAGGTAATTTATATTCTATAATTGAAAAAGGGCAAGAAGCAATTAATGGTATTCTTGAACTTGCACAAGAAAGTGAAATGCCTAGAGCATATGAAGTTGCTGGTCAGTTAATTAAAAACGTGGCTGATGCTACTGATAAACTGATGGATCTTCAGAAAAAACTAAAAGACGTTGAGGAAGAGAAGCAAGCAAAAGGACCATCGACTGTTAATAATGCATTATTTGTTGGATCGACTGCAGATCTAGCAAAGATGTTAAAGGATGGACTTAAGGAAGAAGATAAATAAATCTGGGAGAGAAATCCCGAAGTACAAAAGTTACTAATAGAATGTCTAAAGAAGAATTACCTTCTATTGATGATGAGATCATTAGTGATCTACCATCAGTCGAAGATTTTATAACAGAAGAGAATGCAGAGGAACTCCCTTCTGTTGAAGAATATATTGAAAAAGAAGAAGTTGTAGAAACTGTTGAAGAAGTAGTAGAGCAACCAACAGATCTAACAGAAATTGTACGTCTTATTAATGACGTAAGAAAGGATATACCAGACATTCCTGAAGTAAAATATTATGATGTAGAGTTAGAAAAACTTTGTGAAATTGTAGATCAAGTAAGATCAGAAATACCAGAAGTTAAATCATATGATTCTGAAATTGAAGCAATTTGTGATGAGATAGATCTTGTAAAAGAAAATATACAAGATTTGCCCGAAGTCAAATATTATGATGAACAAGTTACTTTAATTGAAGATAGGATCGATACTCTCCAAACAGAAGTAACAAATCTTCCAGAAGTAAAATATTATGATAAAGAAATTGAAGCAATCTGTGAAGCCATTGATGCTGTAAAGTCCCAGATTCCTAAGTTCCCCAAATGGGTTAATGAAGTAAATGAAGTTCCAGATTTTTCTTGGATTGGAAAAACCTTTAGTGTCATAGACGATGATTTTATAAAAGTCAATGATACGATTGATGGACTTAAAACAAAAGTTGATTTTGATTTAAATGAATTGTCTGAGGACATCTATAAGAAGCATTTTGAAAACTCAGTAAAAGTCGATGCAGAAGTTACTAGTCTTGATGAAAAAGTCAATACAAGAATAGATGAAGAAAAAGATAAAATTTGGAAAGAACTTAGATCATCTTCTCTTAAGATATGGGAATATCATAAAGAGTTTAAAGATGATGATAAAAAATTAAAGAAACAAGTTCTTGGTGAATACAATACTCTAAAGCAGAATATTAAAAAAGAACTTAAGGAGATTAATTACAGCAGTATAAAAACTGATGAATTACTTCTCAAGTATTTTAATGAACTAAAGGGTGAGATTTCAAGTCTCCCAGAAGTTAAGTACTATGATGAAGATCTTAGACATGTAAGATCAGATATTAAGGGTCTTTATAAACTTGTTGAGGATATAAAAGAAACTAATAAAAAGTTACAAGAAGAACAGCAGTTACTTGCAGAGACTAACGTTCCTCTTGGAGAGGATCCACCAGAGACTGATAATCCAGATCCACTTACTCCACTTGATCAAAATTTTGTTACTCTTGATCAACTTCAAAAACACTACAAGATATTTGTAGAGAGAGTTCAATACCAACTTGCATCAATTGGTGGAGGTGGTGCTGGATTTGTTAAAGATTTAGATGATGTTGATATTTCTGGAATTACCACTGGATCCCTTTTAATATATGAAGCATCAACTCAAAAATGGGTTGGAATTGCTAGCACTGCTTTAAGTGGTGGATCTGCATCTGAGTTAGCAGAAGATGCAACAGGAACAAATCTTACACTTTCCGGAAATTTAGTTGTTGCTGGAATTGCAACATATGAAGATGTAAGAAACATAGACTCTATTGGTATTGTAACTGCAAGAACTGGAATTAAAGTTCTAGATGGTGGCATCAATGTAGTTGGTGTTTCTACGATTAGCACTGGTGTTGGCACAGTTCATGTTGGTGTTGGATCGACTGCACTCTTAGTTGAGGGTGATGCAAGAGTCACAGGTATTCTTACGATTGGTCAGGGATCCATTACTTTAGATCCAACTGCTAGAAAAATTGAAGGTATTGATGAGATAATTATTGGCACAGGGACCACTGTTAGAATACATCAAGATACTTCAGGTGAAATTGCTTTTAGTGATAGAGATGGAAAACAAGCATCTGTTGGGATTGGCACAACAGTTTCTATTAATACAACTGGTATTATTACAGCATCAAGTTTTAGAGGAGATGGTAGTCAATTAACTAACATCATTTCTGGTGTTGGGATTCAATCTGGTTCAGTCCGTGTCGGAACTGGATTTACTGATATTAACTTTACCGGTGCTGGAGTAACAGTTGTTGGTTCTGGAAAGACTGTAACTGTTAATATTCCATTCTCAACAATCACTAGACAGACAGAAACATCTTCTGGTGTAACAACGAATTTTACAATTACTGGTGGATATGAAGTTGGTTTGATTGATGTGTTCCTGAACGGAGTTAAACAGAGAAGTGGAGTTGACTTTACGGCTACCAATGGGTCTGTTGTGACTATGACACCCTTTATTAGTGATGGTGATGTTGTTGAATTTCAAAAAATAGATCAACTAACAATTGGTGGAATTACATCAGTAACCAATGCTACTAATGCCTTTACTCTAAACAGTCAAGCAGCATCTTATTACCTTAATTATAATAACTTTTCAAATACACCAACAGTTCCAACAAATAATAATCAACTGACTAATGGTGCTGGATTTATTACCACATCATTTACTAACACTAATCAACTGACTAATGGTGCTGGATTTATTACCACATCATTTACTAACACTAATCAACTGACCAATGGTGCTGGATTTATTACTGCGACATCATCTGGTACAGGATTGACTGGAATTGTAACTTCT
>Ga0222719_10000645_pt1 | contig 34642 bp, 36 predicted proteins | sample C33_34DmetaG_FD_165039 | JGI IMG/M metagenome (GOLD analysis project Ga0222719, IMG submission 165039) | Estuarine water microbial communities from San Francisco Bay, California, United States - C33_34D | ecosystem: Environmental > Aquatic > Marine > Unclassified | place: USA: California... | reverse complement strand
AAACCTTCAGTCAAAATAAGTTGGTGTTGTTCTTCAGTTAGAATGTATTGCATTTATACTCTTTTTAGAATAAATATATTCTTAAGGGTATTTATACAAAAAGAAAGTGATTATGATGAATCCTGAACTTAAAGAAGGGGATAAGATTGTATTGGTCTATATGAAAGATGAACAAGGTATGGCACCAGGCACTAAAGGTGTTGTTACCAGAGTTACTGAAGACCCATTTGAAAAGGATGAACAACTAATCTCCGTGGATTGGGAAAACGGTCGTACACTTTCTATTGTTTCCTCTGAGGACTTATGGATGATGGATTCTGAAGATAAGGAACCTATTCAAGAACAAAAATTACCTAACGATGCTAACCCATGTGATAGTATAGGTGAGGGTTCAGAGTTCTGTAAGAAATTGAGTAATATTCTTAAATCAGGTAGAGGAGGTAAAGGTGCAAAACTTTTTAAGAAAAAATCTTACGACACATTTACTAAGTTAAGAGATGAAGGATTTGGTAAAGGTATGGAGGTTCAAACATTAGAACCAGGTAATCCTTTGTTTGATGCTCGTATTGATGAGTTGAAACAGTTCTTTGGTTTACTTACGAAGTATAATGCGTGTAGTAAAATGAGAAACGACATAAAGAATGACATCATCAATGTTAAGAAGAAACAATTGAAGATGATTACAGATGAAGGAGAGTATTCTATTCTTAATCGTTTGGATACTCACTATTCAGGTCAGGCGTATATTCTTACATTGTTAGCCAAAGATTTAGATTTCTATCTTATTGACACATACGATAATGACCAAATCATTGAAGAGGTGGAACTATTCATATTAGACAAACCACATAGAATCAAAGATAAGATTAATACTTTGATGGATGATGAAAGAGGAAGTGTTGAGGACACATTGTCATATTCTAAAATCAAAGGAGGAAGAGTTGAGTTGGGTGCGGTAAATGCATTCAAGAAATTAGGTTATACTGTTTATAACTTTGCAACAGACTTTGGATTTGTTGACCATTTTGGTGTTGATATGTTGGTGGAGAAAGACGGTGAGATTCATCCCGTTCAGGTTTCATCACAAAGAAAATTCAGTCCTGAGATTGCCAAATATAACGATTCTGATTGTGAATGTTGGATGGTACATAAAGATAGAAATTCTAACAAATACAGAAAAGAAACCATCTTTGAACAAACCAAGGACGATTTGGTAAGTAAAGTAGAAGATGAAGACATTGATGTTTCATTAATCCAAGATTTAGTAAGTCAATTAACAGATGAGGATATCACAGATTTATTCTTGAGAAACCTCGACAGAAAATTCTTGAAAGGTGGAGACAAAGAAAAGAATGTTAGAGATTATATCACAAAATATATTGAGTCGCTCTCTAACAGAGATGGAATGGACCCAAATGATGACTACGATGTTGAAGATGAGTTCTTATATGGAGGAGTTGAGCCAGAGAAATCACAAATAGGTAGAAAACAATTCAAAAAGGAAATACTACCCCTACAGGTTGAACTTCTGAAACTACAGGAAGATGTTAAGAAAACCGGTAAATCAATTGCCGTTGTATTTGAAGGTAGAGACTCTGCAGGTAAAGGTAGTACCATCAAAAAGATGACAGAATACTTGGACCCTAAATATTATAATGTAATTGCCTTAGGTGTACCAACTGAAGAAGACCGAAAAGATTGGTTTGGTCGTTACGAGAAACACATTGAACCAGGAAAGATTAACTTCTTTGATAGAAGTTGGTATAACAGAGGTATTGTAGAACCTGTGATGGGTTATTCATCACAAGAAGAATATTTGGACTTCATGGAAAACGTTAATGGTTTTGAACAATCGTTGATTGATAGAGGTATTGAGTTGGTGAAGTTTTGGTTAAGTATCACACCTGAAACTCAGAAGAAGAGATTTGAGTTGAGAAAAGCATCACCACTGAAATATTGGAAGTTCTCACCGAACGATGAGAAGTCTATTGATAAGTGGGACGACTATACGGAATACAAGAACCGTGTGATGAAACAAACCAGAGAAGCCAAACCATGGACGGTGGTAGATACTAACGATAAGAGAGCGGGTATCCTTAATGCTTTCAGACACTTACTTAAGGTGGTGGACTACGAGGGTAAAGATGAAGAGAACGTTGGTTCTGTATATCCTGAGGTGGTAACAACCATCAAAGAAAAAGAATTGGCGGAGGCTTACCACTGGACTGATTGGCAAAATGTTGTTGATGTTTTGGGTAAAGAAAACAAATACCTTTTTGACTTCTTTGAGAAATTGAGACAATCGGGTGTAATGAATATGATGGAGTCTATGCACTTCGTTTATTCGGGTTCTGATTACTTAAGAAGATATATTGAATACAACGAATATGACCAATACGATGAGTCTAAGTATGAAGAGTTGTATGAGGCTGCTGATTTAGCTAAAGATGCAATGATTAGAATAGCAATCGATGTGTTGGAGAAAAAAGGTGAAGAACCAACCCTCAACAACCTCAATAAGATGATGAGAGGATTGGCTCGTCAAGCCATACAATCGTTCATTATGCAGAAATCGGCTTAGATAGATTCAGCAACCATAATCTTTTTGATTTCAATTTTCCATCCGGGGACACCCAATAGTTTGAAGAAGTCACGAATCTCATTTCTTACCGCTTGACGAATATCGTCGTTACGACGACGAGGGTTGTTTGTCATTGTGTGAATGGCACGACCCACTTTAGTTTGGCCTTGCCAATATCCCCAACGGTATAGATTACCTGATACTTTGATGTTGACCTCCACATCGTTGTAGTATTCAGAGCTTTTAATATAAGTGATGCGGAAATCCAAATCGGTATAACCTTCACGTTGTTTTACATTGAAACGTTGAGAACGGATGAGTTGACCGAGCTTTTTGATTTCTTTGTATTGTGTTGTGATTTCGTTTGGATTGATGTATGGCATAACTCTTATCTTTTATTGTGAAACAAAGATATAGAGAAGTTTTTAATAATCCAAATGGTCGGACAAGAAAACTGGATTTTGATTACCGAAAAATCCACCCACAATATTGTAGTAGAAATACTCTAACGCCTCACCTTCATCCATCATTCCACCTTCCTTTAAGATGGAAACGATTTTCTTTGTTGAGTATAAGATACGGGGACCGGCACCGAACTCTTCAACGATACCGATGATGGCTTCTTCTAAGCCGTCAAGAAGGATGGCACCTTCTGCATATTCATGAATTAACTCTTCTGTGACTACCATAATTATTTTTTTATAAAAGTAGTAAAAAGATATTTGTTAATCAAACACTATTTATAATAAAACTTTAATTATGAGAGGTTATTCAATTATATCAGACGAGGAAAGAGCACAAATCCTCAATACACATAGAAGTTTCTATGATGGTTATGCCACAGGGAATGTCCCTTCAAATCAAACACCATTGACGGTTGAAGATTTGGCACAAGATAAAAAAGGTCTTCAAGTTAGGGGTAATGGTGAAGTTCAAGAATATAACAACCATATCCACGAAAATGTTGAAGAACAAGTTGTTATTGACGCTCCTGATATGGATGTATCGGACGTTGAACCAGCGTATAACTTTGTATCTGACGGTCCTGAGGACGGTGAACTTGTTATGGGTGAAGGCGAAACTTGTCCTTCATGTGGTAGTCCTGTTGAAGATTGTGAGTGTGAAGGTCACGACCATGAGATTAAAGAACAGGCTGGTATCAAATTCTCAGAAGACATTGTATTTCCTAATGTTAGGGGTTGGAAAAGACCAAACAAAGGAGTGAGCAATCGTGAAGATTATGCGGTTATTTACAGAAAACCTGAAAGTAAAATGTATATTAATTTCAGACCTCATGCGGCAAACGAAAATATTATCTTTTTGAATTGTATGAACTGTGATGGTTTAATTGAAAAGTTGGGTGGTAAAGTAAATGACAGCGGTGATATCACCACCATTGAAATTAAGAAAGATGAATTACAGGATAAAATCAACATTTTCAAACAATGGGCAGAATCTTTGAAAGAGGAAGTGGTTGAAAAAGAAATGTGTGAACAATGTGGTGCTGAAATGAGAGAAGGTCAGTGTATGGAACAGTGTGGGATGTATGAAGAGATTGATGAAGAATTACATGAAGCGTTCAAAACACAACGAGAACAAATATTAGAGAACTTTAATAGATTCAAAAAATTTAACTAAAAAAGAAACCCCTCCAAGTGAGGGGTTTTTTATTATTCAAAAGTGAGTTCGGCTCTACGAACGGTGATGTCTCTAATCAACCTTTCATAATTTACTCGGTCTTCAAACATATCGTAATATAACTCACAAAATCTTTGAGCGGTATCCAATTGTTTGTAAGTCTCACAAGAATGAATAATGTCTCTTGCCTTATCTAAGGCTTCCATGTTTTTGATAATTTCCATCAGTATTTACGTTTTAAGAATTTTGGTGCGTGTTTATCCTTATACGAAAGTATTAAATCATCTTCACTTTCACAAGGGTAATAAAAATCAATTATATCTTTTATGGTTCTGTTGTTATCTTCTACGTGTCTGATAATAGGGTCTGAGTAAACAACACTACCTTCAGCATTTTTGTTGTAGTAGTTTCCACATTTATATGTAAATATTGTGTCATCTTGCAAGGATAAGAATCCATGTGCAAAATATGGTGGAACAAATAACGACAGATTGTTTCGGTCATTCAATTCAAAATATTCAAACTTCCCATAGGTGTCTGACATCTCTCTAAGGTCCACCACAAAATCAATAACTGCCCCTTTTAAGACTCTTACTAACTTTGCCTGACCATGGATGTCAGTTTGGTAGTGAAGACCTCTGAAAACTCCTTTATGTGAGATTGAGAGGTTATCTTGAACAAAGTAGGTGGAATACATTGTACCATCATCTTTAACTGCCCACTCTGCGGGTAAGTCGTTGATAAGGTTCTTGGCGGCATAAGTCATCTCATTCCATGTTTCCATAAATTGACCTCTATTATCCCTTTGTACTGGTTCTTCAATTAGATAAACATTATCTAATGTGGTGGACATTATTTTCATACTTCAGCAAGTTCTGGTAATGGGTTATTTTCGTAATAGTCACAGATAAAATCTCTTACATCGTCTATGGAAATATAGTTGGATAGGTATTCGTCAAAACCGATGGTCCAATCTTCGGTGTAATGAGATTCTGAACCATAATCCCAACAATCTGTTGACATTTCATATAATCCAGCGCCTTCCAACCATTCATCAAATTTGTCAATATCTATCTTACCTTCTCTAACTTCCAACTCTTGATTTACTGAGAAATACACTGATAATTCAGTATCAAAAATATCGTAGTCTTCTATGATTACCTGATTTTTGTTCATTTTCGTTATATTTTATATAAAGAATAATGCTTAATTGCAAAAGAAACAATGGAAGTAGTAGAAATAGTATCACATTTTATTAATAGAGACGCGAACGTAATCCGCGTTGAGTTCAGATGTATGGGTGATGACCCCGATATGGTAAGAACAGATACCATAGAGTATGAAACCCTGAAGGACTATGGATATGATGATTCAATCTCCTTTGATGGATTCTATGATGAGTTTGATGAAGAGGAGTGGGATTATGATGATGAAAATGAAGATTACATGGATGAAGATGACTTAATGGAATTCTTGAATGAATATTATATTGTTGAAGGAAATTTGCCGGACGCAGAATACCTTTGATGATATTTATTAATATGGACAACATAAACGAACTGATAGCAAAACTTTTAGGTAGAATTAGACTTACCAAACCACGTATGTTCGGTTTGGACAGTCAGGATATCGTTGTGGTTATTAGTCCATCTATGAAGATATTCGGGATGAGAAGTAAACCTGAAAAACTTCTTAACTCTTTCCCATTCAGAAAAGGCTCATTTTTGGACACCAAACAATTGGCTAAATGGGCTGACGAGAACGATTATAAGATTTCGTTTGAAAGTCAGGTACCATCACTCAAAAGACAGTTGTATCAGTCGTTCGGAGATGTGATGGTAGAGTCTGAGAGTCAAGAGAAGACAATGAAAATAGTGATGATGGAGGAACTGGAGAAATCCCAACTCCCTGAGTCGGTCAAGAGATGGGCGAAGGATAATCCTGAGAAATTCATTAAAAATATTGAGACCATCCAAGAGATGTTAAAAAAATAAAAGGAGGGAAAACCCTCCTTTTTTTATGGACCTACTTCTCTGAATGAGTAGGTAATGTCATAACGTGTTCCGTTTACGTCTTGATGTATCGTTCCCAAGAAATCATCCACACCCACAGTTGAGACCTCAAATACCCTTGTGGTGTTGGACTCATCAAGTTTAAAGAATATAGTTAAGTTGTCCCACTCTCCCGAGATAAAGTCACTTCGTAACATACATTCGGTGGAATACATCCAAGGGTTACCGGCGTCTGTCAGTCGTTTACCCCACATAAATGTCCTATTGGCGTCTGTAATCTTAAAACGGGTGATGCCCACTTCAAATGAGTCTAATGGGGTGACGGGGTCAATCGTGGTATAACCACCTGAAAGGATGATGTCATTACCACTTTCATTGGTCAATGTATTTTCCCAAATAACGATTACTTGGTCAATTACATACTCTCCGTTTAAGTCGTGATAGGTAGGATACGACTTTTCGCATCCAAGAAGGGTTAGTGCTAACAGTGATAGTACTGTTAGGTTGAGGTTTAGAGTATCTTTTAATACGCTCTTTAGTTTTTCTAATCGTTTCATCATCCCAAGAATTACAAATGTGTTTTACTAAAAGGTTTTCCTTTTCTTTTATACTTAAATTTCTAACTTCACTGATAGGAAAACATTTACTATCCATTGTGAATACCACACTGTCATAAACCTCATCCAAAAAATGTAGTTTATTTGTTTTAATATGGATAAATCTGTTTTCAATCATAAGACAAAGATATGCAATAGTTTTTAAAACTACAAACTATTTATAGAGAAATGTTTCCTTATGGAATTGTTAAATGAAGATATTTCACGTATTAAAGAAATCATGGGACTCGATGAAGAGGAGATGATGGAACAAGGTTGTGCTGACACTGAAAAAGGTTGTATTAGAAAAAGAGACAACGGTTGGGTTATCCTTAACAACAAAAAAGGTGGAGTGTGGAGAAAATGTGATTCTAAAGAACATTGTGAAGAAATTCTACAGGCGATGCACGTTGGTGAAGGTGAGATTGACGAACAAGAAGAAGGTGGTGATGCACCGTCAGGACCTGCAATGACTACATGGGAAACAGGGTTAACAAGAGGTAAAGCTAACCCAATAGATACTACCTCTAAGTGGGAGTCAGGATTAACACGAGGTAAAGGAAATCCAGTATGGTAAGAAATGAACAAATATTGAAAGACATCTTATTAAAGATGAATTATGACACATCAAAAACATTGAATGAGAATTCTATTCTTCTTGAACAACCTGAGAGTGTAACTGATAGAAGATTGGGTATTAAGGGTGGAACATATGCAACTGCACCTTCGTCTGATAATCGCTATTGGATATCTGGTTGTAAGTATCCAGATAAGGCCATGCGACCACCATCAATAGATGGGGTGGATGGTCCTGATGCAATGATAAGGGGTTTTTGTTTTTATCCAACAAGTTCCAATTCAGTGAAGGGAGGTACCAGTGGAAGATGGATACCTGCAAACGCTGAGGTAGTATGGGTAACTCAGGAGGATAAAAACAAATATATTTTAGATAGAATACAAAAAAGTAAATCTCCTGATAATTTTTGGTATGGACTAACACCCGATGAGATTGCTTCAATAGTGTACGGTCTTTTGGTTGATGGAACTGTAAGGAGATTTACAATAAATGGTAAAGAAGTGGTAGGATTCTTCATGAGAGAAGGGGGTACTTCTACTCTTGAATCAATATCATTTGGCGGTTATTACTACAAAGAAACAAAACAACCATATGTCCAACCTGAATGGATTGATAGAAGAGATGGTTGGGATAAGTTTTGGGATGAGTGGGGAACGACAGTACAAATAGGTCTTGCGGTACTTATTGGTACTTTATCGGTATTCGGTGGTCCTATAGGAATTGCAGGTTCTGCTCTTTTATGGACTGAGATTGGTTTAGAACTAGGGGTCGGTGCTATCATAGCACAAAGAGAATTGGAAAAAGGTAATACTGCTGGTGCGGCATTTGAAATGTTATTTGCTTTAACTCCTTGGTTAAAAGGTGTCAAAGCTTTCCGTGGTCTTGATAATAATATGGTGAAAAGTATAACTAAGCAAATGGATGAGGCTGGTATTACCATAAAATCATCAGAGGCCGAAATCAAAGAGTTTTATGAAGGATTGTCTAATACAGATAAAGAAATTTTTTCTCGTATGCTTTTGGATAGTTCAGACGAGTTAACCGAAGAAGTACTCATAAAAGCATTGGGAAAACAACATAAAGAGTTTATGTACCAATACGCTAAACAAAATCCTCAGCTTCTGAAAAGTTTACCGTTTTATAAAAAAGTATGGGCGAAAGAACTTGGGGTTAATGGAGCAATCATGTTGGCAAATTTTGTGTTTGATTATTATTTTGGTGAGGAGTTAACACCCGAAGAAGAAATGGCATTAATGGGTATATACCAATCACTACCTGAAAATTTGGCACAAGATGTATTCAACCAAACTTTAATGGATGAATCAAACACACAGGCAGCCAAAGAAAACTTGCCTCAAATATACGAAGATATAAAACAAAAAACGGGAGACTATAAGAGTCAAAGAGATAGTCTGGCCAATATTACTATCGTTTATGATGTATTAAATGATAATGGTGTTAATGTTAATAATCCACTGGTTGCGGATACTCCAACTATACCTGATGGTTTCAAAGAGGTATCTATTGAAGAATTTTTAGATATTATTGACCAAGTAGATGCGGGAGTAATTGATGACAGTAACATTAGAGAAATGAGGGCTAGTGATGGTACAACCATATATTTATATAAAGAATCAAATTAATTATGGATAATAAATTACAATTAGAGATTAATCGGGCTAAGGAAATTATGAAATTACCTTTATTAAATGAAGGTATTCCTGGTGCTACTTCAGATTTTTTTAGAAAATTTTTTAAAACAACAACTAAAGCTGACGAGGTACTTACGCCTTTAGCCTCAAAATTAAATATGGATAGCAGAGTCGTTGATGACTTCATAGATGTTTTAAATGATTCTAACGCTTATGAGGCTTTGAGTGCGGTCAGAAAAAGAAATTTATTTCGCCTATTAAGTGATGTAGACGGATTATCCGACGAATTATTTGAAGGTGTGATGGATGCGTTTGATTCTAATTTAGATGAACTGAATGATTCCATCTATAAGCTTATGAATGGTGAAGAGAAACTAACACATCTACAAGCCATTAATCGTCTTTTCCGTGATACTCCTGAGGTTATTCCATTGATAAGGAAAAAACAAATGCCGGGATTTAATGATTATGAACGTTCAAGAAGTGCTGCCGGTGCATCAACTGATGCTGCTAAAGGTGCTGATGAAGTAGCTCAAGGAGCGGATGAAGTATCCGGTATAGTAAATGATATTGATGAAACACCTCTTACAATAGATGAGGTCTTGGACTATATGGATGAAATTTTAAATCCTGATACTTGGGAAGAAGAGGTTCAAAACTTAACTGACACTATGGCAGGTGATTTGGCTAAACAAAATAGATTTAAAGCTGCATTTCAGAAAATAGGAGAATGGTTTACCGTAAGTCAAAGACAAAAACAAGAAATTGAAAATTTAGCTCAGTCTCTTAGTAATACAAATATTAATTCAGATACTAAAATAGAAATTGCACAAAAATTACAAAAAAAATTAGAAAAAACATATTATACTAGTGTTAAGTCATTTAGACAATTGAGAAAATATTTTGATATAGAAGCTACAAAGGATGCTAATTTTAATTCCTACTGGAAAGATATCAAAAAAGACGAATTTAATGATATTGCATTTTGGAAAACATTTGCAAAAAAGGTCCCAACTAAATCCGCATGGAGTAGGTCTATTAATGGACTTACGGATAATTTTAAAAGTATTTTTGCATTAGAACGTAAAATAGGTCAAGGTATTAGGTGGGCTTATAATAAATTAAATAAATCAGCAACGACACCTAAGAAGGTGAAGGACGAGTTTAAAAATCAATTGGGTAATTTATTTAAATCTGGTACCCGACGTGGTTTCCCTAAATTAACTAATGAGAATTATACAAAACTAATTCAGAGCAAAGGGCCTGTCGCAGCTAAAGTTGTTTATTTGAGGGATTTAGGCGCCAACTATCTTAGATATAGTGTATATGTCAGTCTTTTAGAATTTGGAAGAAATATTTTAGCGGATAAAATGTATAGTCAACAAATATTAGAATGTGCGTTAAGTCAGAGTGGAGCAACTAGCAATACAGTTACTGAACAGGAAAATAATGCAAAAACCACAGACCCTTGTGCTGGGTTAACTGATAATTGGTGGGATAAATTTTTTGTTGATTGGGCATTACAAAGAAGGCCAAACTTAGAGCAAACCTTGTCAGATGGGTGGAAAACAGAATTGTCAAAAATATTTTATAATAATTTCAAACCATGGAAATCAACCACAGGGCCTAGTGACGCGTGGTATTGGGCGTTACTTGAAAACGACCCTGGATTTATTGGTGAAACTCTGAATATTGCTGCTTCATTCATATCATGGATTGATTATCAACTAGATAAATCAAGAAATATTGATAGTGCAGATGAACTAAGACAATCGTTAAGTGATTTACTTGAGAAGACAAAAGTAACTCTAAAAGAAACTGGTGACAAGATAGTGGATGAAACAAATGAAGTGGTTGATGATATGGAAGAAAAACTTGATGAATTCACTGATGAAAAATACAATAATGCATCTACTCAAGATAAAGAAAGATATCTTTTAGCTTTCCCTGGTCTTAAAGACGCAACAGGACAATACTGGGACCAACTTAAAAGAAAAGACGGTATATGGATTTTTGATAGGGTTGAAGACAATATAGATTATCCGATGTTCAAGGGTGACGACCTTAAAGATAAAAAATCAGAATTCCCATTTGATAGAGATGAGTCTGAAATTTTAGATGATGAGTGGTACATCTTAAATGTTTTAGGTGGGGGTAAGTATGCCCCTTGGAAATTTAAAGGGGAATTTATACAAGAAATGAAAAATATGAAAGGACTCGCGATATTATTAGAGCAAGGCAGTTTTCCTGGAGAAACTGGTAGTTCAGAAACTGGTAGTTCAGAAACTGGTAGTTCAGAAACTGGTGGTTCAGAAACTGGTGGAGGTACTTCACGAACATCACGAGCATCACGTACAGATGACCGAGAAAAAAAAGAAGAATATGAAAACCGTATGTTGGCCATGTTTGAGAAGTTCAATATTGAAGACAGAGACAGTGCAAGAAATCTAGTGGATAAATTGACTACTCGTGACAAAGAGGCTATTGTGAAGGATTGTTTTGATGCGTTGATTGCAAAGTATGATGGTATTTCAAATATTTCAAAAGAAGATGAAAAATATATTGACGATACGGTTGTAAGTAATACAGTACTTTACTTGATTAATGATAGAAAAATGGACCCATTTAAGATTTTATACAAATCACCACTTGAATTGGACGCGAAACTTATGGAGTCAGTAGGTTTAGAAAGAATATTATTAGAACAAGCGGCTACGGTAAGTTACAATACTATCTACATTAACTATTTGAATGGTGCTGCAAACGATGATAAGTTTGAATTAATCAAAGGAGCTAAAGCCGAAAGAACGGCATTAGACAATTACAATAAGAGAACAGGTCAAAGTAATTATGAGGAAACACCGACACCTTCACCAACACCGAGACCTGAAGAACAAAACGAACAAAGACCGGAAGAGGCAATGAAGATTGATACTCCTAAGATGATGAAAAAACACATGAATAATGAAAAATCTTAAGAAACATTTACAGGAAATAGAAAACAACAGAAACAAGAGAATTGTAGAGTCTTCAATTATTAATACAAGGTTATTGAATACAGATTCATTCCCAAAGTTGGTTTCTGAGGTAAAATACATGAAAACACAAAAGTTTGATGTTGAACTTATCAACGAAAACCTAATTTCGGTATTAAATCAAATGTTCCAAGAAGATGGTCCTCAATTTATGGAAACTGTAAAAAAGAAACTTACAGAATTTTTGATGAGTAAATTAAACGTTAGTGAGTTTGAACAAAAGGTAATTGAAAAGGCTATCGGTGATACTGATATTGATGACGTTCCAAAATTATTCACAGAACCAAGATTCTTGGCATCAAAACTGGCTGAGGTATATAGTGAAGATTTCTCAACAGATTATTTAGAAACATTACCTGAGTTCATGAAGAGCAAAGTTGCAAAACTAGCTCAGGACCCAAATAACGAAAAAGAACTAGAAGACATGTTTGTTGACATGTTGAATCCATTGATGGGTGATGTAAACTCAAAGATGGAATTGAAGATGAAAGATATTAGAGATAATATCGTTTCATAAACAAACCAAAAGGAAAGGGAGGTGAGTTTATCTAAGGAAGGTGTTCATGAGGACACCTTTTTTTTATGGATTAAAATAGACCTTCTTAAAGTTGTCCCATGTATCTTCAACAGATTCGTCAACAATACGAGAAAATAGATTCGGAACTGTTGGTCTGTAACGCATCTTCATATTAGCTTCCTCAGGGGTCATATTATCCTTATTACTGTTACACCGTCCACATGAGGTCACCAAGTTATCCCAATAATTAGAACCACCACGAGATTTGGGGACGACGTGGTCGATGGTCAAGTTTCTTTTACTACCACAGTAACAACATTCGTAGTTGTCTCTTTTGAATATGCGTTTGCGAGTGATACCAATTCCTTTCGGACGGTAACGTACATAGTTTAATAGACGGATGACTAAGGGACGAACAAAGTTACCCACAGAGGTAATGATGTCTTCACCTTTCTGTAGGACTTCTGCCTTACCTTTTTCTACCAAAATAAATCCCCTTCTTAATGTGGTCACATTATGTGGGGAGAAGTCTGAGTTAAGAACTAAAACTTGGGTCATAAATACGATTGTTTTGTATCCTCCAAATATACTAATAAATATCTTAGTCGTCAAAGGTATATTTATGGATAATAAACAAAATAATAAATCTTAAAAACATGTTATTAAAAATTGGTTCGAGAGGACAACAGGTTAAAGACCTTCAAGAATTTTTGGGAGCGGACGCAGATGGTATTTTCGGTAAAGGAACTGAGGCAGCAGTTAAAGAATGGCAAGCCACTAATGGTTTGGATGCTGATGGTCTTGTGGGTCCTGCCACTTGGGACGCTATGGGTCTTGCTACTACTGATGATTCAGAAAAGACTTTTGAAACGTCAAACGGGTTAATCGTAAATAGACACTTCTTACCTGAGGGTGAGTATAAAAACGGTCCAACAAACAAAGAGTATTTGTTCTTGCACCACACGGCTGGATGGCACAATCCATTCAATGTAATTGACCAGTGGGGTAGAGACTCTCGTGGAGCGGTTGCCACTGAATTTGTCCTTGGCGGTCCTTCTGTGAAGGGTAACAACGATGAATTTGACGGTGTTATGGTTCAAGCATTCCCTGAGGGTGGATATGGATGGCACTTGGGAAAGAACGGTTCTCAACACATGCACACACATTCTGTGGGTATTGAGGTTTGTAACTTCGGATGGATTAAAGACGGTAAAACATATGCTGGAACTAAGGTTGCAGAATCTCAGTTAGTTGAGTTAGACAAACCGTTTAGAGGGTTCAAAACTTGGCACAAATATTCTGATGACCAGATTGAGGTATTGGATAAATGGATTCGTTGGATTGGTGAAAGAGATGGTATTGATATCAGAGCTGGTCTTCCTGCGTTGGTCAAAGAGAAAGGTGCTGACGCCTTTGAATTTAACGAAGATGCGTACTACGGAAAGGTGAAAGGTATTTGGACACACACCAATACACGTAAAGACAAATTTGATATGTTCCCACAGCAAGAGCTGTTGGATATGTTAATGTCTTTATAAAATTATTACAATTTAATTTTAATAGACCCACCACCACGGTGGGTTTATTATTTCTATATAGGTCTTATTTTTTACAAAAACTTTTTAGATGAAATTAGACCAGGTTTATATCATATCCATAGACCATCGTCCTGAATACGTAGAAGAACTTATTGAAAGAGCAAGAAGGATACCTCTTCCTTATGGTACACCTATAAAGGTGATTGAAGGGTTTGTTGGTAAACGTCTTATTGAGGAAGACGGTTTGGAGTATAAGTTGTATGACGGTTGGAAAATATCTCAGGATGAATACGATTATGACTTTTGGAATAGACATACCACTTATGGTGAGGCTGGTGGGATGATTTCGCATACCCTTTGTTGGGAGGATGCCTATCAGAATGGTTATAAGAACGTAATGATATTGGAAGATGACTTCTTACCGTTGGAACCTGTGGATTGGACCATCTTTGATGAGATACAGGTATATGAATGGGATATGTGTTTGGTAGCACATAATTCGTTACATCGTGTATTCCCTGTTATCGGTCAACCCATTAGAGTGGGATTGAAGAACTTTGTAAAACCTACATACTTCTATAACACCCATTGTTATATCCTTAATCATCACGGGTTGAAAAAGTTGGTGGAGTTACACCTTCCAACATTAAAGAAGAATGTGGTGGTATCTGATGAGTTTTTTGCCGCGGTTATGGCAACACATCCACGAAGAGATATGAGGGCGATGTACATTTCAAATATGTCAGCGATTGCCACCGATAGAGATTACGTCACTCAAACCCGATTCCAAGATGCTGGTAATTCATTAACCGAACCAACAGAAGACGATTTACTTCGTGAGAAGAATCTTGAATCTGAATAATTCTCCTTCATTTTTCATCACCCCATAGTAGATACCTGCCGAGAGTAAGGGTAGTTCCAACACGTTTCTTTGTTCAGTGGTGAAGGTAATGTTATGTACCAATCGTCCACCTGAATCGTGAAGAAGTAGGGTGGTCTGATTCTCCCATGAAGTCTCAAAGACAACCTTAGAAAGTTCCACACGTTGGTAAGTTGGATAAATCTTATTTTCCACTTGTGGTTGTGAAAAAGTTGTCGTATCTTGCGAGGTTGAATTGTCCTGTACGTCAGACTCATCAATGGTCAAGGTATCTTGTACATTTAACCTTACCTTAAACACATAATGGAAAGGAAGGTCAGAAGGGTTATTGGTGGCGTCGTTCCATTTACCATCGTAGTAATACATACCCATTAGGTAATCTTCATCACCCCCTAAGTTGTTAGGTTCAGCCCCATGGGAGGTTTGAGAGGTATCAGTCATCCACCCTTCGTAATCCCATTGGGTACCATCAATCCATTCCCACTGTCCTTCGTTATTTTCATCATGACCTCCGAGCCAGTAAAAAGAAGGGTATTGTGGGTCGTGAAGGTTCTGCATTACCTTATAATATACGAATAGGTTCTCAGCCTCACTGTGGAGAGACAACAGGTGAATTGAACTGTCAATGGATTGTATGTGAGACTCGGCATCCCAAAAACTAAACTTATCTATGGATGCAAAGTAACGGTAACCCTTATAGTCACCTAAGGTTACTGCGTGTTGATAAGACTGTGAGAATACCGATAAGGGTAAGAGTAAAAGTAAGAGTAGTTTTTTCATAAGAGTAAGGGGGAGTTTCCTCCCCCATTTAGATTAGAGTTTCAATAGTACTGCTGCGTGTCCGTTCCATTCTTTGATTTGACGTTTTGGAATCCAAAACTCAAATGAACCAACCTCGTCAATACGTTCAGACATTTTTTGTTGGAACAGAGGGATGTCCTTACGAGATGCTGGGTGTGGTACTCCGACATACGTTGCACAAACTGGACCTACACCTGTCATCTGAGACATCTCATCGGTGAGGGTACGTCCACAACAACGACAGATACCACCATTCTCTTTTGTAAGTTTGGCCTCCAACTTCATCGCTTTCTCAGAAACGGTGATGACTTTTGTTACGTCAACCAAGATTGGGTGGAAGTCCAACTCGTATTCTTTTTTTATGTCCATTGCGATATTGCGACCCAATTTGATGGTGTTACCTACCAAGTCAATGTTGAGGTCTTTTTGAGACTTCTTGGACTTCTCACGGCTGATGGCGTTGTTCGCTGCTGATACTTGCTTGTCTGTGAGACGACGGTACTTCTTGTATTTTTCTTGAATGTCCTTGACGAATTTCAACTCACCATCGTAGTTGACAATGTTTTGGAGAGTTTGAGGTAGTTCCTCTACGTTTACTTCTGATTGACGAACTTCGTTCATAATAATCTTTTCTGCGAATTGTTTTTGCTTCGGTGTTAGACGACCGTACTTCATCAAACCTGGCTTTAGGCTTTTGATGAATGTGTTAACTCCTTCGTAGTTTCTTACTTTCTCCTCAATGTTGATTCCTGTTACTGTCATGATGGTGGGTTTATGTTTCTTATTAACAATACAAATATAAGACCTTTTTCTCGGTTGCACAACTATTTATGAAAGAATAAACTATATAAAAATTATTTTGAAATGTTTGTATGTAGAAGAAGTGCTGATAAGGTGGTTGTATTTGTAACCACTACAGGACAAATTACAATTGACGCGAATGGATTGACATCAGTTAATGCTACTGAGTTCTCAGGTACAGAGCCAGGTTGGGCAACACCTGATTACGAAGTAAAAGACTTAACAGGTATGGAGATTGAACTTCCAGCTGACTACTATGGTGAGGCCTATAAATTGATTGAAGACGGTGCAAGTTACCGTTTTGAGGCGGCTTAATTGTAAAAGAGAAAAAATAAAGAAGGGGACATTACGTCCCCTTTTTTTATTGGTGGAGGTGGCGGGATTCGAACCCGCGTCTTGTCCGCACTACCCATAAAGGACTACACGCTTAGGTCAATGTTGGTTCTCAACATTCCGAAATATGTGATTGAATTTTTACATCCTCCATCACCAATAGATGTACGACTCGATTTCTGATTCAGTCGTTTCTCCACCTTTGCAAGGACTTCTGTTCATAGGTTATATGTCCCCCGACCCGCTTCACTGTGGGCGTCTTACGCTACAGTTACTTCTTCAGTGCGTAGAAGACCTACAGCCTGAAGTTTTGCGATTGTTTCGCCAGTTAAAAATTTGCCTCCATAGATTTAAGTGATAGGAAACCTCTCACTGCGTGCCCCGTATGACTATCTACGTCAATCAATTCCAGTCACCCCCATATTTCAAAGAACTCTAATACAAATATAAATACTTTTTTTCTTCTGACAATATATTTATAGAAAAAGATTTTTAATTATGGCAAAGAAAGTAATACGATTGACCGAAGCCGATTTGGAAAAATTAGTACTCCAAGTTATTCATGAACAAGAAGTTCAAGAACAACTAAAAGTGAAGTGGAGTAGGCCTTATACTATCACTAAGACAAAAACTAAAGCTAAAAAAACATTAGAACAAGGTAAGGTTACACCAGAACTTCCTGAAGAACAATGGGAGGAATACGTTAACGGTCCTGAAGCAAATAAAATGGTTTCTCTAATGACAAAAGGAACCCAAAGAAGATGGGAGGAAATTAAGGAAAATCAAATAGATTTGGCGGTTGCAACTATTGAATCATTTAATGAATCTTATCCTGAAAATAAATGGAATACTGTTAGTATATTAAAAGATGGTGAAAAAACTGAAACAATAGAAAAGGAACCTAAACAGTATCCTACGGTACCTATGATTTTTCCGAACAACTCATCACCTAATTCAGATTTCTTTGTGGATAATTATTACGAAACTACACCATATTTTAAAGAACAATTTAAGGCTGATGTTATTGACCCGATTAAGGCTCAATTAGAACAAATAAAAAACATTGAAGGAAAACCTAAAATGTATTTAAAGGAATTAAATATTGCTACCTCAGCGTCAAGAATACCTAATACTGAATCTCCTGACGGTAAAACATATACATTTGAACAGTTATCTAAATTAAGAAATGAAAGTGCATTAAACTATATAAAATCTCAATTAGATGCCTTAGGGGTTTTAATAGATTCAAATACGGTAATCACTCAAAACTATAAAGGTCAAAATGGTGATGGAACGTCTGGACCTGAATGGAAAGCAGGTTCTGATAAGTCTAAATATGAACGTTATAAATATTTAAATGTTGATATTGTGGTTATTTTAAATGTTCCACCAATTCCAGGTGAAGACGATGGTGATGAAGAAATTATAAAAACTCCACTATATAGGGTTAGATTTAAAAGAGTTAGAAAGGGAATTAAATTTAGAATTCCATTGTTTAGTTGGACTAAGCAAAGAAAGAGAAAATCCAAAGGTACGTCAACTAATGAACTATGTGCGGCTTTTGATTAAACTATAAAAAAGGAGGGTTTTCCCTCCTTTTTTTTATCTTTTACTTCTGAAACAAACAACTAAACCACAACTCTCTTCGGAAAAACCAAAACCAACTGATGAAATATTTTCATTTAGTAGTATTGACATATGTGCGGGACAACCTACAAACAAATCAAAAAAACAATCAGCTATTACTTTATTGATATCCACATTATTAGTGTCTAAATGTGATAATGTGCTATAATTTATATTACCCAAACATTCTGAATACTTTTTCTTAAAGTCACTATGTTTTAACGGCTTATTAATTAAAGTCTTTGAGTAATCCTCACATTGTTTGGACATCTTTTTATCTTCTACAGGTGTATATAATCCGTAATCATTTCTAAATTCTTCGTATGACTGTGCAAGGTATGACTCTACCTTTACAAGGTCAATTGAAGGGATTATATGTTCAAATTTAAAACTAAACGACTTTGTTGTATCCTTAGGTAATAAATTATTGATATGTTGACCAAAATATTCAATTGTTTCAATTCTCCACACATCAGAGTATAGTGGGTGTGAATTCAAATCATATTGTGCCTTTAGTGATAACGTCAGTAAAATCGTAAGAAGAGTAATTATCTTTTTCATAGGTTGTTTATTTATACTTCAAATATAAGGGTTATTTCTTAATTATCCAAACTGTCAAGTATTTATAGTAAAAGTTTTTGAATGAAGTTCATGACCATCTTACTTGAGGGAAAGAAGGAACGTCTTGTAGATAAATACAAAGACGAAAAAGTCTTTGGTGATGCAACAGACTTATTGGAGAAACTTATTGACGGTGACCCTTCATCCACAAAAAAGTATTCTGAGTGGATGATTAAACAAATGATTGGATTGGGTGACCCAGTAACATTTTCGGTTGCCGACAATGTAAATCTATTCCTTGAACTTATTGAAAAATTCCATAAGAGTGCAGGTGCCATCACACCTGAGGACATTGACTATGCTGCGTCTACATCATCATTAGTCGATGCTCCTACGATTAAGTCATCACCAAAAGACATTAACAAATATAAATCTATTTGGGGATTACAAGCAGTATTGAACGGTGTTCGTCAAAGACAAATAATGGTTCAAAAAGAGAAGGAAGTCAAAAATGAATCCAACAAGATTTATGAGGACGATAAGTATTTGATTGTTGAACCGTATTCTCACGGAGCTTCTTGTTATTACGGTGCAGGTACCAAATGGTGTACCACGACTAAGGGTGACACCAGATATTTTGATAAGTATTCAGACGAAGGTTCTTTGTATTACATCATAGATAAGAAGTCAAACGATGGAACGTGGGGTAAAATGGCGTTGTTTGTGAGAAGTAATGGTAATACTGAGGTGTATGACCAAAAAGATTCTGTAAGGTCCGTAGATGTTCTCCTACAACGTTTTGAGCCAATTGCCGATAAGATTAAATCTCTTTTGAAAGGACAAAATCACTATGAGACCTTAACTAAAATTATGAACGGTGAGGTGGACCCACAAAGGGGAAAGATTCACAGTGAGATATTAGAGAAGATTGAGAAAAATGGTGACAACGATTATATGTTGGTATTGAACTTCCACGGTCCTGAGGATTTCTTGGATTTATTTGAGGGTGAAGTTGAAGAAAGTGATTTGAAATTTGTTGAATATGCCATTGACCAACCTTATGGTCGTGATGCCGATTATTATGACCCTTACAATTTTGACGAAGATTTATCTGAGGGTTATTATCTATACAACTTATCTGATGACGAATTGGAAACATTAAAGGAAATCCTACAAATCTTTGACCCTGAGGTTGCCAAATTAATCAAAGGTTCAGAAAACGGATACCAAATAGATAATGATGATTACAAAACTATAGGTAAGTTTATGTCGGAGAATTTTGACAGTGATTTCATAGATGAAATCAGGGATGCTTATACTTACGCCAGAAACAGAGCTATTGAGGTGGGACTTCAAAAAGAGTTTACTGAGGGTCTATGTAATATCTACGAAAGTATGGGTCTTGAAAAACAGGACGAATGTTTCTTCAGATACAGTGTGAGTCTAAAAGATATTCTAAACTTATATGAGTCTAACGAATACTATAGAGATTTGAATTTGAAAGGTATGTTGAAGGATTACGTATCCACACATATTTCATTCCCATTTGATTACCCTTATGAGTATGCCTACCAAGTTGAAGATGACCAAGTTTTCACTGACGAGTTTAATACACCAACTGAAAGAGCCTTTGAAAGGTACTATGATAAGTTGAAAGATAGTGAGTTCTTTGTTGATGTTGATGAGTATATAAGACTTAATGATGTTTTGAAAAAAGAGTTTAGAGTTGGGTTTAATATTCCAGTTCCATCACAAGAGGGAGTGAATATCAATATCCAAGGTGTGGACCCTGAAACTAACAAAATCAACTTTACACTTAAGAGATTTAACGATGAGACAGATTCCTTTGAAACAAAGAAGGGAAGAGCAAAACTGTCTTCCCTTCGTTCTTTGATGAATAACTATCAGTTATTCGACCCCTTTGAGTAAGAAATTATTACGAATTAATTCATACAATTCCAACACATCTTCTTCATCCATATAGATGGTGTCCTCGGTGTGTTTACTCTGTATCGTCATCCCACCCCAATCAAAAGTAACAACGTTATCTTCAAGGGTGTGAGTTTCACCTAAGTCATGTAGACCGTCAGAAAGGGTTTCATCCCAATCGTCTTCAGCGTCGTCCAAGTTAAACAGTCCACCGTAGGAACCCCAATTTGGTGGTTCGTATTCGTAAACTTGTTTTTCATATCCGAACTCGTTGACCAAGTTAATACCCGTTCTGATAGCCTTCTCTACATCGTCCAATACTACAAACTCGTTGGCGGAATGCATTTGGTAATATCCACAAGAAATGTTGATACAAGAAACGTCAGACTTCTTTTTCAACTGAGACACGTCAGTGTATGGGTGTGACTGTAACTCCATATCGGTTTCCATGGTTCTCCCAATTACTACCTGTGCTCTGTTTATGAATTCCCCGTTTTCCTCAAACAGGCGAATTCCCGAGCAAACCTCAGTAATTAGATGATTACCAGGTGCATCGTATTGAACGATGTATCCTACATTGTTAAGGAACTTGACATCACATTTGCTGGACCCGTGACAGCCAGTCTCCTCAGAGACAAAAAACCCTACTTTTACATTTGACAGGACACGAAGTAGTTCCAAACAAATGAAGATGCCACACTTATCATCACCACCGATACCTGTTGGAGTTCCGTCAGGAGTGTAAGCTTTTAGGACATCATATTGTGTATCGTCGTATGTCCGTCCAAAGGTGGGTGGTTTTGGTAGTGTTTGTTCCTTAACAACAATTTCATCAACAAGTGAATGGACGGTATCCGTATGTGCAACAAACATTGGGAAATATCCGTTGAACCCATCTTGGCGTTTGGTGGCGTAGATGTTGTTCATCTCGTCAGTGTAGTATTCTACACCTTCCATACTGTCCAATACCCATGATAGGTATTCAACCATTTGGTCTTCTTGGTAGGTTTTGGAAGGGACTGAGAGTAGTTCCTTAAATCTGTTTAGTGTTACGTTGTCCATTACTTGTTTAATTTGATACAAATGTAAGAAGTTTATTCTTAACTTCCAAATGGGAAGGAGAATTATTTTTCTCCCTCCTCAATTAGAACTTCTTCTTCATTCATTTTCATCTCGTAGTTACGTCCGATTTTAATCTTCTGACGTAGTACCTCTTCTGAGATGTAATCCTCAATCTTCTCTTGGATTGCTCGTTTGATAGGTCGTGCTCCGTATTTTTCATCAAAACCTACGTCTGCCAACATATCTCTGACTTCGTCGGTGAAGTTGATGTGGTAACCGAGTTTTTCCAAACGACCGGTTAGTTTCAACAACTCAATGTCAACAATTCTACGAACTTCACCTTCTTTGAGAGGATTGAAGACGATAACCTCATCTAAACGGTTCAAGAACTCAGGAGTGAAGTGGTTCTTCAATTCCTTTTGTAGGAGAGCTTTCTTGAGGTCTTCATCCCCACTCATTCGTGCTGAGGTATCAAAACCAACACCGGCACCGAAGTCTTGTAGTTTCTTCACACCCAAGTTTGAGGTCATAATAATCAAACAGTTCTTGAAGTTGATTTTGCGACCGAAACTATCTGTAAGGTGACCATCATCCAATACTTGTAGGAGTAGTGAGAAGATATCTTTGTTTGCCTTTTCAATCTCATCAAACAATACCACTGAGTAAGGTTTGTTTTTGACTGCTTCGGTCAATTGACCACCTTCGTTGTGTCCCACATATCCTGGAGGAGAACCAATCAAACGTGACATGGTATATTTTTCTTGGTATTCTGACATATCCACTCGGATGAGTGCATCTTCGGCTCCGAAGATTTGTTTTGCCAATTGTTTAGCCAAGTGAGTCTTACCCACACCTGTTGAACCTAAGAAGATGAAAGAACCGATAGGTCGACTTGGGTCTTTGATACCTACACGGTTTCTACGGATAGCCTTTGAAATCTTCTTTACCGCCACTTCCTGACCAATTACAGAGGTGTTAAGATTAGTCTCAAGGTCCAAAAGACCTTCCATCTCGTTTTGGTTCAGTTTAGACACAGGAATCTTAGTCATATTAGCCACCACCTCATACACCATATCTTCAGTGATAGGTTGACGTTCTTCATCTTGCTTTGCCTCAAAGTCGGCTTTCACCTTATCAAGTTTCTTCAAGATTTTCTTTTCTTTATCACGTAGGTGAGCGGCCTTTTCGTAATCCTGTTTCTTAACCACCTCAATCTTCTCTTGTTTGATTTGTGATGCTTCTTCTTTGAGTTTCTCAATCTCCTCAGGGAGTTTTACAGAAATCTGACTACGAGCACCTACCTCATCCATGATGTCAATCGCCTTATCAGGGAACTCACGGTCGGTGATGTAACGGTCAGCCAAATACACACAAGCCTCTAATGACTCAGGTGAGTAATCTACTTTGTGGTGTTTCTCATAACGAGACTTTAGGTTATCCAAGATAATCATGGTCTCTTCGGGAGTTGCACCGTCCACCATTACTTTTTGGAAACGACGTTCCAATGCTCCGTCCTTTTCAATGTTCTCACGATATTCATCAAGAGTAGTTGCACCTACACATTGTAGTTCACCACGAGCAAGTGCTGGTTTGAAGATGTTGGAGGCGTCCAAAGAACCCGATGAGTTACCAGCTCCGATGATGGTATGAATCTCATCAATAAACACGATGATATCAGGGTTGTCGTGCAACTCATCTAAGATTACTTTGAGACGTTCCTCAAACTGACCACGGTATTTGGTACCAGCGACAATAGAGGTCATATCTAAGGATACTATACGTTTGTCACAAAGGTTACGTGGACAGTCACCTTCGTGAATCTTCATGGCTAATCCTTCAACGATTGCGGTCTTACCACAACCAGGTTCACCGATGATGATGGGGTTATTCTTCTTTCTACGAGAAAGGATTTGAGCGATACGGTCAATCTCACGGTCACGACCCACAACAGGGTCCAACTTACCTTGCTCGGCAAGTCTGATTAAGTCACGTGAGAAATTATCCAAAACAGGTGTTCCTGATTTTGGTCCTCTTTCCTTTTTTCCTTTTGAACTTTCGTTCGGGTCTACAGATTCAATCATAGTTGTTCTTTTTATTTTGACTCTACAAATATAACACAAAAAATGTAACGGACTACACATTTTCCAAAATTGTCAGTTAAAAAATAAAAAACTGACAGAATGACAGGTTTATCATTCTTTTTGTGATTTGGCACACTTTTCTATGTTTCGGGTCAAAGATAATAAAAAAATTAAAACCAATATTATGTTTTACAGAAAAAGTATTTTAGATGAAATCTTTAGAGATTTTGAATCAATGTTCAATGATGTGGAACCAACTTACTATAAGGTTGGACCTAATGGATTTTATTTCACCTACACCACTAAGTCTACTGAGAATGAAACAGACGACCTATTAAATCTTAAGACCGAGCTCCAAACGGCTGTTGAAACTCAGGACTTTGAGAAAGCGGTTGAACTCCGTGATAAGATTAAATCATTGGAGGAAAACGGTGAAAAAATTCAAAAGTTGAAATCAAAACTTCAGAAATGTATTGAAAAAGAAGAATTTGAAAAAGCGATTGAATTAAGAGATGAAATAAAAAAGTTACAGTCCTAATGTGAAAGACCCCGAGAAATCGGGGTTTTTTTATATTTATGGATATGAAAGAACCGTGGTTAGAATATATTACAAAGGTTGCGGATTTGGGACCCCTTGAGGATGCGTTCGCCAAATTTAGAACGGCACTTAAAGATGCAGGTTTCGGAGAAGAAGACCTATTGGCCGTTTCAGAAGCACCAAGAGAGGTGTTCGCAAGAAGATTCCAAGTTGTCCAAAGAATAGACGACTTAAGAAACGAATTGAAAAAATATGCTTTATGGAACGAGTTTGATGTCAAAAGAAACTTTGATAGTTACATTTCTCGTAAGTTGTCTAAATTAGAAAAAAAATATCCTTTATAATATGGCAATCAAAAGTGAAAAAATCATCGGTAAACAAATCATCAATGAGATTGAATCTTCTAACCTAACAAAGACTGTCTATAACATGGACAAGAAGACACTGGTGGCAACATTCAAAAACGGAGCTGAATACGAATACGAAGAAGTCCCACACAAAGTGTATACTAAATTCAGAATGGCAGAATCTCAGGGTAAATTCTTCAATGTTGAGATTTCTAAGAACTACAAGTATAAAAAAGTTATAAAGTAAACTCCATATATTTATATGTTATGGGGCAAAATGACAGAATCATATCAAGTTTTTATATCCAAGACGAATTAAATCCTGAAATATGGAATGAGTCTGAAGATGGTTCGTATACAATGAAAGAGGAAGTCCGTAATTCATTGTTGGCGATTGCTAACGAATTTGTGGATTTCTTGGGTATTGAAATTTTTGTTTCTGATATTACAATGACAGGTTCATTGGCAAATTACAACTGGTCAGAATTCTCTGACATTGACCTACACATCATGTATGACTTCACCGAAGCGGGTGAACAAAAAGAACTCTACAAAGAATTATTCAAACTAAAGAAAACACTATTCAACTCCACTCACGATATTAGAGTAAAAGGGTATGAGGTAGAATTATATGTTCAGGACTCCTCAGAACCACACTTTTCTACTGGTGTGTTCTCTGTGATGTTTGACGAATGGATTAACGAACCCACTAAAGAAAGTGTCAAGATTGACGATAAGAAGTTAGAGGAGAAAGCCCAACAATGGATGGATATCATTGATACTGTTATTGATAATGTTTCGGATGAAGACCTTGACGTAGCCTTAGAAACCATAGACAAAGTAAAAGACAAACTTAAAAAATATAGAAGTTGTGGTCTTGAAAGAGAAGGTGAATATTCCTATGAAAACTTAGTGTTTAAGTTTTTAAGAAGAAACGAATATATCCAAAAGTTGTTTGATTTTACCAATGAGTTGGTAGATAAGAGATTGTCTTTGGAACAAGAAATTAACTTATAATTATATCTAAATAAGGGAAAAAATGACAAATCCTTTGTTTGGGTATATTTATATATAAAAATGTATTATGGGACAAGGATGTGACCCGGCAACGGAATATAAGGCTTTCTCAGGTTCAACTGAAACTGTACATGCAGTTTACACTAAATCTGATGGGACTGAAGTGGTACAGTGTAGTACCGTAAAACTTGGTGGAAACGGAGTTTATAATTAATTTGAAAAAAAACAAAATAGTAATAAAATGGGAGACTTAAAACCTATCGGAAGCGAGAAATTACAAGGTGAGGATAAATTAAAAAGAATCATGGAAATTGCTCGCTACAACGAAGTTGAACGTACAACTTCAAATGTAAATGAAACTGTTGATTATACGAGACAGTTGGCAGATGGTAAATATTATAGTATCATTCACGAAAAGAATGGATATATCATTAAAGCGGGATTGAACGAGTCAGAGATGGACTACGTAGAACGCACAGAGAACAGAAGATATCATACTTCTTATTCTAAGGCACTTAAGAAATTAAATCTATTGGCTAAAGAATTAAACACGCTACACGAAAATGAAGAAGGTTTGGAATTGTTCGGTGAACAAGAGAAAAAGTTCGTTTTGAAAACTCCAAAACCTGAAGTTGAAGAACCGGCAGTAGAACCTGAAATGGATTTGGACTTAGATTTAGGTTCAGACATGGGTTCAGAAGATGGTGGTGAAGAACTTGACTTAGACATGGACTTAGGTATGGACGATGAAGGTGGTGAAGAAGAAGTTGATATGGATATGGAATTGGATTCAGAAGCTCCCGCTGATGACGAAGAAGTTTCAATCAAAACTATTCAAAAACTAACAGGTAAATTAGGTCAAAAATTAAGAACTATTGACTCTCAAGACGGATTATCTTCAGAAGATATCAAATACGTTTTGAACTCAATCATATCAGCAGTAAACTTAGATAACTTAACTGAAGAAGATAAGGAAGACATCTTAGCTAACTTTGAAGAAGATGAAGTTGATTACGGTGTAGATGACGAAGCAGAATTAGACGTAGACGCTGGTGATGAGTTGGATTTGGATATGGACTTAGATATGGACGTTGAAGAACCAATGGAAGAATCGGCAGAAGTTGGTGAGAAAGTAATGGACGAAATCTTCGGTGAATCAAAAATTGATAAGGTATTATCTAAATACTTTGTTGTTAGTGACGAAGAAAAGACATTGACAGAATCAAAAAACATCAAAAAATTCTTAGTTGAAAAAATTCAAAAAGTAACAATCAGAAAAGAAATGAAGTCTATGTGTGAAACAGTAGAACAAGAATTGACAGCTGATTTCTTATTGAAAGAAAACGAATCAATTAAGTTTTTAGGTAAAACAAATAAGGGCAATTTAGTATTTGAAAATGAGGGACAACAAATAAAAGTGTCTCAAAATGGTGAATTGTTGTGAATTTAGTATACGTTAACGAACTCGGTCCCAACTATAAGGGAGATAATATATACGAGTTTATTTTTAGTGACGTTGACGATGTATGGGGTGAAGATTGGGATAAAGAACCAGCCGGTGGTAACCCAACTCCACCCCTTATACATTTTATAAAGAAGGTAGGAGTTTTAAGAAACTCAGGTATTGAACTAAACCTTATTCAAAACTCTGACTTCTTTTCTGTCTACGATGCGGTGGAAGGTGTAATTGCTTTAGCATGGGAAGACAGTGAAAGTGAAGCCGTTGTAAATGACAAACACACCAGATTGGTTTTCCGTTATGGTGATACAGTCAAAGAAGTGGAAGATAAAATTTACGAAAGAGATATCGTATTAACTTACGAAAAAAATATTGCAAGTCATGGATAATAAGAAAGTTGCAAGTTTATTGAACAAAGGAATGAAGTTTGACTCATTAAAGATGTTAAACGAAACTCAGATTGATACATTATATAACGCTATTATAGTAGAACAAGACGCTGGTGATGCCGCTGATGAAGTGAAATCAAAAGTTCAAGACGCCATTAATATGACCGACCAATTAAGAAAAGCTTTGGTAGGTGAGGAAGATTTGGAAGAAAACGAAGATGGATTAGAAGATTTATCTCGTCAAGATTATACAGGTCAAGAAGGTCCTCATGATGAAACAGACATGGCACCTGATGGAATGGACGACGATTCAGATAACAATCGTTCTGAGATGGGTGAAGAAGAAATTAAGGAGAAATTCCGTTCTAAAGCTCAACAGGGATATTTCTTTGCAAAATGTGAAGAAGAGGGTCCTAAATCAAAATGGTGTAAGATGGCTGATGAATTTGCTGATGACACTGAAGATTTCTCTAAATTACCTGAAAAAGTTGAAACCAATGAAGGTACTAAATGTTGGAAAGGTTATGAAAAAAAAGGGATGAAAACTATGTTTGGTAAGAGAGTCCCTAATTGTGTAAAGAAAGAAAGTAAGGAAGAAACAATTAGACAAATTGAAGAATCTTTGGTATCTTTGGTGAAGAAATACGTTTCTGAGACAATGACAAAGAAAGACTTAATGAATTTATTGGAACAACCTGGGACTAAGGAAGCACCTGTGAAAACACCTACAAGGACAAAACCTGAAAGGAAGACACCTTATCAGCCGAAACATAAACCGGCTCCAAAGGCAGCAGATACCGAAGTTGCACCATCAAGAGTAAAACCTGGCACAAAAGAAAAACCAGGTAGAAAGACTCCATACCAACCAAAACACAAACCGGCACCAAAAGCAGGAAAGAAAGGATTACCTGAGTTTTTGAAGTTTAATACGTTAAATATACAGTTTAGAGATGAGCAAGAAGATTAATGAGGCACCGATAGATTATGGTGATAGACCAGAAAGAATGGCACCTGATATTCAGGCGAAGATTCAAGGTCGTGAAACACCCCTTTCAGATAACCCAGCATTAGACATTGATTTAGATGGTGATGGTGTGGTATCTTCGTTTGAAGAATTATTGGCTTCAAAAAGATTTGCCGATGTTGTTGATAAGGTAAAACAATATACAGGTCTTACTGACATCTCAGGTCAAAACGCACTGATGCAACTACAGATGATGTTGGCGCAGGCGGTTCAACAGGTAAAATCAATTGAGAACGAAAATGAGGAGTACCTTGAGAATCTTGCTGTTGATTTGGTAAAGAAAGAAATGGCTCTTCCTGATGAAGCGTTCCAATTTGACGTAGAATTACTTTCAGGTATGGGACAGATTGACACTTCAAAGATGAGAGGTCAGTCTGACGAAGAACCTGATGAGGAAGAAATTATGAAAGCCTTCGGTAAAGATTCCGAAGAGATGGAGGACGATATTGAAGCATTTATGGATGCTATGGATAAGTTTGACATGGAGAAAGCAAAAAGACGTTTTATTAACTCTCTTATCCAAGGAGCGTCAAAGAAAGGTCACTATATGTTTAACTTGGTTCGTGATGAATTGGACCGTTTGGACCCACAACTTCTTAACCTTTACGGAGTATTAATGTCTATTGCGGATTTGATGTATTGGGTTATTCCTGACCAAATGACACAAATGATGGCAGGTGCGGGCGAAGGTGTTCAGGGTTCTGAAGAGGTTGATGAGACTACGGACCCACCAACAATCAAGGCAAAAGGATTATTCTTCCCTGTATTAATTCACGAATTGGTTAAAGGGGTATATGAAGTATTAGGTACTCAGGGGTTACCTGATGACCCTAAAGCCGCTGAGATGGTTATGGGTTCTCAAGATACACTTCCTTATGAGATTTGGGATTTACGTTTAGGTCCTGTTATTTGGGAGAAATTTACTGAGGCGTATCCTGAAGACCTTTATGAGGATGATATGAGAGAAATTCAGAATTACTTATTCTCACGTTTCTCAGCATTATCTACTGAGGAGTTCTTTGAGGTTGCAAGAGAAATTTTAGGTGACTCAACTAAAGGTAAAAAGATTATTCAAAGAATGGTTGATGAAATCATGGAGGAGTTACGTCAGTATGATTTAGAAGATGCTTTAGGTGGTTCTGATGAAGAGGATGAAGATGATGATGAATTCAGAGATTTCTTAGGTGGACTCGGAATTGATTTATCATAAAAAACAACTAACTTATGATTTATGGGTTTGACAAGAGAACAGGTACTGGTGGAATACGCAAAGATTGTGAAAGACACTTCCTATGCACTCAAGACTTACCTACAAACATACGACAACACACAATCACGTTACGTCCCCTTAGAACTGTTTCCCGACCAAGACACGTTAATATCGGATTACGATAACTACGAAGAAAACATTGCTATTAAGTATCGTCAGGCCGGTGTATCCACAGTAACGGCTGCATGGTCATCAAAGAAGTTGGTCACGGCTCAGAAAAGCAAACCTGAAAAGATTCTAATCATTGCAAACAAATTGGATACCTCTATGGAGTTTGCAAATAAAATTAGGTCTTTTATAGACCAATGGCCTGATTGGTTGGGAATTAATTTCTCCGCTGACAAAAATTCACAAAAACACTTCAAATTAACTAATGGATGTGAGGTAAAAGCCGTTGCCACATCAAAGGATGCCTTGCGTGGTTATACTCCAACAATTCTTATTTTTGATGAAGCGGCGTTTATTGATGCTGATGATGACTTCTGGTCTGCGTGTATGGCGTCGTTATCTACGGGTGGTAAGGTAATTGTTATATCCACACCTAATGGGTTTGACCCGATATATTACTCTATATACGACCAAGCTTTGAGAGGTATGAATGACTTCAAGATTACCGACATGTATTGGTATCGTGACCCACGTTACGCCAAGAATCTTAAGTTAATTAAATGTTCAGACATTATTCATTATATGTTGAATAGAGAGGAGTACAATGATGATGAGATTATTATAGATTACTCACAAATTGACCCAAGGAAAAGAGACTTTGAGGAAATTACCAGTAAGTTTGAAGAGGGATACAAACCCTATTCGGATTGGTTTGAGGCGATGGCCAAAAAGTTGAAGTTTGACAGACGTAAGATTGCTCAGGAATTGGAGTGTAATTTCTTGGGTTCGGGGGATAATGTTATCCCTAATGACACCATTGAAAGAATGAAAGATAAATACATTCGTGAACCTGAGAATAAGTTTATGGGTGGTTCATTATGGCAATGGAAGGAGCCTATACCTGGTCATAAATACATTATGGGAATTGATGTTTCTCGTGGTGATAGTGAGGATTTTACTACCTTCTGTATTATAGACTTTGACGAGAGAGAACAGGTATTGGAATATTTGGGTAAGATACCACCTGATGTTGCCGCTGAGGTAGCCTTCAAATGGGGAACGATGTATTCTGCCTTCATCGTGATTGATATCACGGGTGGTATGGGTGTTTCTACCGCCAGAAAACTACAGGAGTTGGGTTACCAAAATTTATATATTGAAGGTGTTAACGCCGCTGATAAGTGGAAATACAATCCAAAAGCCTTGGAGAAGATACCTGGTTTGAACTTTAATAGTAAAAGGGTTCAGATTGTTGCTGCTTTTGAAGAGGCGTTAAGACACAACTATCAGGTCCGTTCAACCAGGTTATTGAATGAGTTGAATACTTTCGTTTATGTGAACGGAAGACCTGACCACCAAAAGGGACAACACGATGACCTTATTATGGCGATGGCTATGGCGATATATGTTGGGGAAAATTCATTCTCTTCATTGGAAAAGGTTACTGAACAAACAAAGGCCATGGTAGACAGTTGGATGGTTCAGGAAAGTCCTGTTAAAAACCCTGTCAACGATTACAACCCTTCGTTGAGTGCAATGCCGAGAGACCCTTACGGAAGACCACACCACGGTGGGGCTTCAAAAAGTGACTATGAAAACTATTTATGGTTATTCGGAGGTAGAAGATAAAATATTTAATTATTGTAGGGAATTACTACTATTTATATAAAAACAAAAAATGGCTGAGAATAACTATACTGTATGGCAGAGATTAACCAAAGTTTTTGGTCCCGATTCTACATTGGACCAACAGCCTCCTGTATACAAATTTGATAAGAAAGAATTATTAAAGACACCCGATAAGAAAGAATACGAAAGAGAGAAACTTCAAGCTCAACAAACTTTGTATTTGGGTCAACAATGGCAGAAGGTTGAAAACAACCTTTATACTCAAGCCGTATATTACGAGCCAACAAGATTAGCTGCGTTCTACGATTACGAGAGTATGGAATATACTCCTGAGATTTCAGCAGCACTTGACATCTATGCTGAAGAATCTACAACAGCAAACGAAGACGGATACATCCTTCAGGTGTATTCAGAAAGTAAGAGAATTAAATCAGTATTGACTGACCTATTCAACAACAGATTGGATATTGATACCAACTTACCGATGTGGACAAGAAACACTGCTAAGTATGGTGACAACTTCGTATACTTGAAGTTGGACCCTGAGAAAGGTATCATGGGTGGTCAACAATTACCAAACATTGAGATTGAAAGATTGGAGAGAGGTATGAAGTCTGCTCCGAGTCAATACGGTGTTCAACAACCAAGTGGTGAGAGTAATGAAGACGCCCTTAAGTTCAAATGGAAAGTTAAGGATATGGAGTTTAATACATGGGAAATCGCTCACTTCAGATTATTAGGTGACGACCGTAAACTTCCTTATGGTACTTCTATGTTGGAGAAAGCCAGAAGAATTTGGAAACAACTTATCTTGTCAGAAGACGCAATGTTAATCTATAGAACATCAAGAGCACCTGAAAGAAGGGTATTCAAAGTATTCGTCGGAAACATGGACGACAAAGATGTTGAACCGTATGTACAACGAGTCGCCAACAAGTTCAAACGTGACCAGGTCGCTGACCCAGCAACGGGTAATGTTGACCTACGTATGAACCAAATGGCAGTAGACCAAGATTACTTTATTCCTGTTCGTGACCCTAATGCTCCGAACCCTATTGATACTTTACCAGGTGCACAGAACCTGTCAGAGATTGCGGATATTGAATACATCCAAAAGAAACTATTGACGGCTCTTCGTGTTCCTAAAGCATTCTTAGGTTTTGAAGAAGTTACTGGTGACGGTAAGAACTTAGCATTACAGGACATTCGTTTTGCAAGAACCATCAACAGAATTCAGAAGTCTATGATTCAGGAGTTGAACAAGATTGCAATCATCCACTTATACATCTTAGGTTTTGAGGATGAATTGAATAACTTCCAATTGGCGTTGACTAACCCATCATCACAAGCAGACTTGTTGAAAGTGGAACAATGGCAACAGAAGATTCAGTTGTATCGTGATGCAACTACTGACCCAGGAAACGGTATCTTACCTGTTTCATCATCATGGGCTAAGAAACACATCCTTGGATTCTCTGATGAGGAAATCAAACTTGACTTACAACAACAACGTATTGAAAGAGCGGTTTCAGGTGAGTTGGAGAAAACACAAGAAGTTATCCTACACACAGGTATCTTTGATAACCTTGACAAACTATACGGTCAGAAAGGTGCGGAACCTGAGGCGGGTGCTGATGAAGAAGGAGGAGACGACTTCGGAGGTGGTGACTTCGGTGGAGGTTCAGACTTTGGTGGAGACCTCGGAGGTGACTTGGGTGGAGATTTAGGTGGTGAACCTGCTGGTGAAGTTGAAGCTGGCGGTGGTGAAGACATCACACCTGAGACTTTCGTAAGAAATAAAGACTTAGATTTAATCCTTGAAGACTCAACATTATTCGGTCAGGATGAGACCATTGACCTTTCAAAAGGTAGAGAGTCATTGGGTGAGATGGAAGAAAAGTTAAACGACTTACTTAAATAGTAATATTTATTAAATAAAAGAATTATGAATAAGTTTGGTGCAATTAAATCTAAGATTGAAAAATCGTTAGTTTCTACTTACGGTAAAGAATCTTTTAAGTCTAATCTACAGGGTTTTAAAAAGAGAATCTTGGGTGACAAAAATTTGGCTGAAGCCTATTACCTTTATGATGAATTAAGTTCACAAAAAGGTTTATCAAAAGAAGTTGCTTCGGTGTATGTAAATGAGTCGTTTGAAAAACTAAATGACATCATTACAAATAACAAAGAAAAAATTGAAGAATTATCTAAATGGGTTAATGAACTTTTAGGTGAATCTGTTGAAAATAATTACGTAGATATTGATAACGTTATTTACGAAAAATCTTTAACAAAATTGGAAGTTGTTGTGGAGTCAAAATTGAAGATTCAAAGAACACTTTCTGAAACAAAGATTGAAGACGTAATCAAAGAATCGGTAAACTTACCACTGTCTACAATGTTGAAAATTGCATCAAATACATTCAACAAAGAATATGAAAACATCAACGAAGTTGAGAAAGAAGAATTGAAATCATTGTTATCAATGACAAAAGAACAAATATCAGAGGAGATGAATACTCTAAAAGAATCTGTAGTTTCTAAACTACAAGGTAGTATCAATGAGAGTGAAGACAAAGAACTTCAAGAAAAAATTGGTAAAACCATTGAAAAGATTAACGAAAGTAAAAACGATTTGGTT
>Ga0222719_10000643_pt1 | contig 34668 bp, 51 predicted proteins | sample C33_34DmetaG_FD_165039 | JGI IMG/M metagenome (GOLD analysis project Ga0222719, IMG submission 165039) | Estuarine water microbial communities from San Francisco Bay, California, United States - C33_34D | ecosystem: Environmental > Aquatic > Marine > Unclassified | place: USA: California... | reverse complement strand
ATCTGTCCACATCCGACGCCTAATCTCAACGTTGTCAAGGATATCAGCCTCAACGGTTGAAAGGCGCTGGTCTGTCTCAGCCTTCCATGATGCGCCGACAAACACTAAGGTTAAGGTCTGCATAACAAACGCAAATATCAGGGCAAGTGGAACTTTCTTATCTAAGTGCCATGATTGGTGGCGACGTTCGTTACCTTGGTAGCTTTCATGTATCATATCTACGGGTGGCTCCCGTTGTGCATTTTATAGAGCCTATCAGCAGACTCGCGCAGATACGTTAATTCTTTCTTAACTTCTGCAATTTCACGAGACTGCTTGTCGAGGTTGCTGGGTGATAGTATGTTGCCTAGCACGTTGACCTGATGCTTGAAGACAGCCGACCCGCTTTCCATTGTGTCGAGCCTGTCATTTATTGTATGCATTTCTGCTTCAATGTTTTTGAGGTCTTCGATCACCCGCGCAAGCTGCGATTTCACAACAGCAAAAGCCCCGGCTAGTGTTGCGACGAGGCTAACAAATTGAACGAGTTCTCTAGTCCCTAATTCCATTAACAGTCTCCACCAGTGCAGCGATTAGCCCCGGCAATAGCAAGCCCAATCGTTACCGGGTCCATGATTGGTGGCGACGTTCGTTGCCTTGGTAGTCGGTCATTAAAGTTGCGCCCTTACCGCTGCGATTTCAGCTTCTTTAGCAGCAAGCCAGCCGTTGTCAGTACCTAACACTGCCTCACGTAATCGCCGTTGTGTGACTTCATTTTCCAGCACAATAATCTGAGCAAGCAGAGCTTCTTCAAATGTAGGCGTAGGCTCGACGTACTTTACGACTGCACCGTTCTCGTAAGTGTCTTGTTCCGTTGTATCATCAGCAACCTCGACCCATTGAAGATCAGGATGAACTTCAAACTGATTTGCTTCCGTTGCAACAAACTCACAAATACGAGTGCCTTGAATAAGTGCGCGTTTCATTATGCGTACTCCTCGACAATTACAATTCCAGAAGCGCCGTCACCCCCCACGCCTGAGTTTGAGGCACCAGCACCACCACCAGCACCGTAAGCGCTCGCATCAAGACCAGCAGTAGCAGCATCAATTCCAGATGCACCGCCACCCCCAAAGAATGACGCTCCACCTTGACCGCCGTCATAGGTGTTAGTGGCACTTGCGTTATTCATTACATGGCCGTCACCGCCGCTAATATTTACATCGCCGCCAACCCCAGTACCTCCTGTAGAAGCAGCAGAGTTAGGGCCAGTACAGGCCTTACCGCCCGTACCACCTGTTGCGGAACAAAAAGCCCCGAACGAAGATGTACCACCAGTAACACCAGCGTTTCCGCCGCTAGATCCTCCAGTACCACCTGCACCTATCGTAACGGTTTCCGACGATGTACTAGACACGTCAATGAACTCAATCGCAGTTCCACCAGCAGCGCCCGACCCACCAATACGTGAAGTTATGTTTGCAGTTCCACCACCGCCACCACCACCAACAACGGTGACTTTAACTTTGGTAATTCCGGCTGGTTTTGTCCAAGTGCCAGATGCGGTAAAGACTTGAACGGATTGTAAACCGCCACCACCACCAGCGTCTTGAAACGTCGGTGCAGCACCCGCGCCGTTACTTGTCAGAACTTGATTGGCAGTACCAGTAGACACCGCAGCCGGATCACCGGAAGCATCATACGTAATCAGATTACCGGCTGTGCCAGACGCCATCTTGGCTAGGGTTACGGCGTCGTCTGCAATGGTCGCAGCAAAGCTACCAGTGCCCGACCCAGTAACATCGCCCGTAAGCGTAATCGTTTGGTCGCCAGTGTTTGTGCCACTCAAGTTATTTGCAGTCAGATCACCGCTGTCGTTGATCGTGACGCCGCTGTTCTGCACAAGCTGACCGGACGTGCCGTCCCATCGCACGACTGCATTGTCGGTTGCAGAACCGGGGCCGGATACATCACCAGACCCAGCACCGTCAGCACCTTTGTCACCGGAACGAGTAAAGCCGATAAAAGTATCTTCGCCATCTGCAAACGTACCGCTAGACGCTACGTGCGTCACAGCAATCTGGAACCAACCTGTGTTGTCTGTCAGACCAGTAATGTTAAAGGTAGCAACATCACCTCCACCAGTGCGGAAGACCAGCGTGCCTTTGACTGTGTTGGTGCTATCGTCAAATAGAGCAATGTAAGCAGACTGATCGACGCCGTTTTTATCTAAATCGTCGATGGCAATCGCCGTGACACTGGCCACAGTGGCGTTGTTAAACCGGACGTTGCCGCTGCCGGGATCAGCCATTGCCGTGGTCGTTGAGAAGTCGTAACCGATCACTTGTGCCGCAACAGACGATACGTCGCCGCTAATCCCAGCCACCGTAGTCACGTCAGATGAGATGCCAGCAACCGTTGTGACGTTAGCAGAAATTCCAGCAACCGTACCAATGTCAGTGCCATCAGCGGCGACCGTTGTTACATCAGATGCAATTCCCGCAACAGTCGTTACGTTTGCTGATATGCCAGCGACAGTGCCGATATCCGTTGCGTCTGCTGCCACGGCGTTGATGTTAGACGTATTGCCTGCCACCGTAGTTACATTGGCAGAAATGCCAGCAACTGTTGTGACATTTGCAGAGATACCAGCGACAGTTTGGATGGCGTCAGTGGCGTCTGTGCCGTCCTCAATGTCAGCAAGCGTTGCAATGTCTGATGTCACAGCCGCAAGGGTTGTTACGTCCGTGGTGCTTGGCCCAGCCTCTGGGTTGCCAGTGGTGGCGTTGAACGCAAGGTACTTGCCTAGGCGATCCGCCTTAGCAGGCAGCGTCATGTCTAACGTGCCGCCGTCGTCTACATGTGCTGGATCATACACAGGGGCCATCAGCGAACGCTTCTGTTCTTCAGCAATCTGCTGGTCAAAAATGGTCAGGCCATCAAGCTGTTCGTTTAGCGATGCCGCCAGGAGATCACCAGCCGTCACAAAATCCGTGGTGCGCTCAATGTCACGCGCGCCAACAATGATGATAGTATCGTTTGCGTCTGGCGTCGTTGGCACATTGGTGCCTGTGACGATGGTCACACTGCCAGTGCCGTTCGCATTGATCGCTACGGTGTAGTCCGTTGTTAGCGTCAATGACGTAGAGTTAAAGTACACCACGATGTCGCTGGATACCAACACCTCAAACGAGAAGGCATACGGGCCAGTGCCAGCCGAACCGCTGTATACGACGCGCCGCGTCACTGCATTGATGTTATAGTCTGCCATTTTTCATCGCCTTACGTTTGGTTTAATCTACACTATTCCGTCGGAATGTTCCATGATTGTCATCGTGCCTCGCTATTTATCCGCAAGGCTTTATCAGGAAATTCAATTACGTTATCCCCAATTAATCCATACTGCCTAGCATTAAGAGGCACGGCACTATATATACTGACATCTCCAATAGTTTTACTTGTCTTACCGTACATTCTCTCTCGTGCTACCTTCTGGTATTTAGAAACCTCTTGACTCATTCTGCTCCGCATCCTGCTAGAATTTAGCGGCAGGCCCAGCTTTCTGGTCCGGTCTGTCTCATCAGCAATAACCTCAGCAACTGCTTCATTAAGAGACAAGCGCCTACCGTTTTCTTTGGCTATGCTAATCTCTGTTGTGTAAAGCTCTACATATCTAGCTTGTTCATTCGATGACATTTTAATGCCATTAACGCTATACAGGTTGCGGCTAGAGATGCCGTGCTGGTAGAACATAAACATTGCCGCAAGCTCATTGTACGTGCCGCGCTGTCTTGCGGGAATGGTAATGTAATCCTCAATCTTGGTGTCGCCTACCATTTGTCCGTATTGGTCGTACTTATAAACTAGCCCCTTTTGCTCACCTAAATACAGATTTCGAAATTGATTAATTTGCTTCGCAGTCTCTCTCCACCAAGCATTGTTTGGGTCAAGACCGAACTGGTCTTCTAAATATTTTTCTTGCTCACTAGTCATGTCAATGTTGCTGCTTAACGGGTCAAGTTTTCGCTCCCACATTCTTGCAATAGCTGGGTTCCCAAAGCCAAGAGTGCCTATGTTATAAGCAGCCGACCCGTATGTTTCGGCCATAAATTCCAATGCCTTGGTCGTCGTTTCCCCGTCTGATGTAGGTCGGGTAGCCTGAAGCAGCTTCCCAAACTTTTCGAGCACTGGCGTCGCCTCAAACAAGCTAGCAAATCCAAATACTAGGCCGTCTAGTATTGAGTTGTCTTCATTAAGGTCGCCGTGATCTTTCTTGAACCGTTGATAATCAAAGTAACTAAGTGCAGAGAACATGGTTGCAAAGTTAGGTTCAAGCCTGCCCAACTTAATCATATACGACCCTTCTTCGCTAAACTTATCAGCCGCCTTGTAAAAGATATGCTCTTCTCCAAAAGCGGCTTTCAGTCTAGCAACGTGCTCTTCTTTAAGTTTGCTTTCTTTGATCCTTACAGTAAACGGCTGGTTGCCTTGCGCTCTCCACGCCGCAGCTTGCTGTGGATTAGCTGGTCCTGGACCAACTAAAATGCCTTCGTTGTAGAGGCCAGCCGCCACCCCAGCAAGACTCGCGCCACCAGCTATTTTCGCGTATGCAAGCTGTCCTTGTCTACCGCCTTTTTTAATATCTGAATAAAACTTATGGCTCATAACTGGAGCTAAAGGCGTCTCTGCCAAAGCCGTGTCAACAATCCGCAGCGGCGTCTTAGTGAACAAAAATGTTAATTTAAACGGCAGAAAATCAAGAACTCTTTCCGTAGTAGACCATGCGGTTTTTACCCCTCCAGCGAAGGAGCCTTTTTGTAGTGTGCGGTCCCAATCATATTGGAGCGTTATAGACTTTCTATATTCATCTGCCGCAACAACATTATCTGGGGTGCGAAACTCCATCCCGTGGCTGACGTGGGCTTGTGCCGCCGACATTGCCTGCTCATGCGTTTCGCCAGCAGCTATTTTTGCTTTTATAACATCATCTGCTTCAAGCATTAATAATTCAGTCATTTTGACGCGCTGGGCAATTCCCCCGACAAAGGCATCAGTGGCAGCAACAGTCTTCATAACGCCGCCATAGATATCCCCCAATATATCTATTGCTGCACCGGGCAAAGTATCTGGAAGTGACTTAGGTATCCTACCTATTTCTTTCCCCAACAAGCGAACAGGTGTGTTAGCCCAATAAGTGGACCGTAAAGGATTTCGATTAATTTCATTCTTAAACCCTGTGTCTTGACCTAACGCCTTAGTTGCCAGAATTATTCCGTCAATCGTGCCTTCGTATAAAGCAGTAAACCTAGCCGCCAAATCACGCAATTCAGGCTGATCTTCTGGCACATACTCTGTTGCGTCTTTGCGAAGACTTGATGGAATGATTTTTTCTAATCCTGTGCGTACACCCGAACCCGCTACTAATAAGGGAAGATCAATAAAACTTTCCTTAGCTATTAACAGTGCGCCAGCAGCAGTATTGTAGATCGGCGTCTCAGTAATATTGCTCAAAGCAGAACCTTGCAAAATGTATATGCCAGACTCTTTGAGTTTTTTATATACGCCAGCGTCTATTGTTTGATTCTTGGTTTTGGCAGTAGTGGAAGAGTCTGCGAGAATTTCTGCCATAACCCTTAATTCATCATCACCGCCAAGATCATCAAGGATGGAAATAAGATCGTTTTCTTTCCCCGCCTCTTTTATTGCCTGCATGCGCTTAAATACGTTCATTGTTTGCGCCACGTCAGTGCGGCCCGTCGCCAACTCTTGAACGATGACAATGTGACGAGACAAAGCCTCTCGAAACGAAACTTTGCCCTCTGTGCTTAACAGGCCATCTCTTTGCTGTATGGCAAAGTCAGTTACAAGCTCTAAACTAGCATCGTGCAAATCAAGCAGCCCTGCAAAACGGGTGGCAAGTTCTTGATTGCCAATTTGTCCAACTTGAATACCTTGACCTGAAAAAATGTTTTTCATATGTGCAGCAGGGATACCTCTCGCCGCAGCCTTAGCTGACAAATCTGCCACAGTTGTTGGGGTAAAATCTGCAACGTATTTATCAGCCAACACTTTAAGTGTGGCAGCTAAATCTTCGTTGTCATACACATTGTTTAGGCGTCCCATTTCTACGCCTTGCCGCTTTTGCTGTGCCGTTGGGCTTGGAGCAATACGTGGAGCGCCTATCGCTGCTTCTCGCTCCGCTGCAAACGCTGCCGCTTCAGCTTCATCGATCAATGCTGGTGGCACAACTTTTGGCTCAGGCTCTGGAAAAACCATAGGCGTTGCCGTGACATTAGGCTCTGGAGCGTCTAACTCTGGGGCTGGCTCAAGATTTGTTTCTTTCTTTTGAACCTTAACATCCACTGCGCGCTGGCCCTTGGTAGTTTTTAGCACTTCTGGCGCAGGAATTGCCTTTCCAAAACCTGTGACTGCCTTGGCAACATTCCTAGCAATAGGGTCAAAAAGTCCTGCGACATCTACACCTTCTTCAGCAGGCGCTTCTTCAATGCCTAGTTCACTTGCTGGGACTTCAGCCGTAGGAGCAAGCATTTCATCCATTGCTTTGTCGATGTTTTCATAATTACGAGCCATTAATTGCCTCCCCCCTCAAGCATATTGTAAAATTTTGCTTTCTTTAGCCGTGGAGGGACTGTGCCAGCGCCATCTCGCACGACCGTTTCGTCTATCCACCGAAACAATTCGTCTACACCTTTTTGGTCAACAGAGATGGTTCCATTTTCTATTATTAGGCTAGGAACTGATTCCATTAATTCTTCGCGGTTTGCCTCGTTCTCCATAAATAAAGCAAAAAATTTGTTTTCTGCTGGGGTTAATTTAACTGCTGGGCCACGTGGCTCAATAGGGGCCGCTTGCTGTGCAGGCGCTAAAAGCTCAACAGCTTCATTGATAACCGCTTTTTCATCCGCGCCGTCTTTTCCCATGGCCCTCTTGTATAAATTTTTTGCGCCTTCCACAACAACTGGGGCTGCTTGTTCTATACCCTTAATCATCGCCATCCCGGCAACGTCTCCGATAGCAGTATTAACGGCTGTCTCTGTAAGGCTCTCCCCCAACCCCTGCTCCATTCTGGCAGGCACTTCAGCCGTGCGCTCAATGTCTTGCTGCGCTATATTGGCGCCGCCTGTCATAGTTCCAACCGTAGCGCCGCCCGTCCTTACAGGAGCATTCATAGGGATTTTTGTCATGGCCGTTAACGCTTTTTTAATGCCATATTGCACACCCTCTTGGCCTAATTTTCTAGCAACAAGGCCAGCTCCCAACGTGCCTAAACCAGTTAACATGGTTGGATCACGCAACATCGCCATAAAGGTTCTTCCCATGACAGATGGCGTAAAATTTGGTAACTGCGCGTATCTTTTATTCATATACAAAAATGCTTGAGCGTGCTCTTTTGAACCAGAAGCAACAAGCTGTGCCGCCTGAGATAGCATGCCAGGATTAGACTCAAACACGCCGCCGGGGCCGGCAAAGTTTATGTTAAACTCAGCCATAATATCCATGCCATACTCTGCTAAGGCGTCTTCTGACCCATCAAACTTCTCGCCCTCATATAAGATATGCAAAAGGTCTGCACTTTGACGAAACTTTTCGTCTGCCTTTAGCTGTGCCGTGCTGATCTGTTCTTCTGGCGGCGCAGGCGCGTCCATAGAAGCATCACTCGACTCATCTATTGGCGGCAATTCTAACTGAAATTTTTGGTTAAGCCCCTTGTTAAGAAGCTTGTCTAATGGCTCAGGCATTATTGTGCACTCCTTATTGCCGCTAGCCTTTGTTCAGCATCTGATATCTGCCTAATAGCTTCCATGATGTCTTTTTTCTTAGTCTTTGACATATTAAGGCTGTCTACATCAATGGCTTTATAATTTTTTTGCGTCCACACGTCTCCATTTAATGAATATCTGGTGTTTAGGGTAAGGAGGAGGTTAGTTATTTGCGTGGCTGGCTCTGATGCTGCAATCACTCTTGCTTGTTCTAAGGCAACGTCGCGTTTCTTGGGGCGAGGGCCAGAACTACCTCCGTCTTTCCATTCTTGCACTCGCTCTGCGTGCTTATCATTTACTGCGTAAAGATGAGAGAGATACGCTTGTGCCCTTAGTGGCGCGCTTTGTATTACTTCTTGCAGAGAGGAAATCCCAAATTGAATTTTCAATAAAGATTCTGCCTCTTTATTATCCGCGTTAATAGCTGCGTCTAAAGCATCGTTCTGCATAGAAATCCAGCCCCAGCGCGCCACGTCATCTTCGGTAAAGCCTGCATCTTTTGCACTAGCATACAGCGCTGTTAGGGTTTGAAAATTGTTGTCCTTTACCATCTCTTGAAATTCTAATGCAGCCACTGTGTTTGGGTTTTGCTTTTGCTTTTGCGCCGACTCAATCTGGGATTTTATTTGGGTTGTTGTTAGCCCGGCAAGGCGACCAGAAGCATACGCATTGCGTATGGTCGTTTGCATATCTGCGCCGGGTTCCAATGGGGACATTCCAGCAATAATATCTAGGTGGCTATTAAAAGCCTTTCCGTTAGCTTTCTGGCTTGCTGTCTCTTCTTCACCTTTTTTTGTTTGCCGTTTTTCCCGCTCTTTTCTAATGCGCTCTTTAACGCTTTCTTTCTGTTTCTCGTCAACCGAATTCCAAAGAGCAGTTTTGTCCCCAAAATCCCCCATAGCAATGTCTTTGTCTGGGTTATCTATGCCGTATCTGACCAAGGCATTTTCCTTGGCGTCGTCGATAAGTTTGTCGCCTTCCTTCATAATCTCATTTGCCAAATCTGGATTGCTGGCATTAAAGGCGTTATTGGCTAGAGAGACAACAAACGCTTTTGCTGTGCTTTCTGACTCTAAGATATCTTTCCCGTTGGCGTCTGGAACCTTACCACCCGCATCAGCAGTAAAAATACCCGCAAGAGCATTAGGCAACCCTAAGAATTGAGACCGCGTATTAAATTCTGCGATATCTTGCTTTTTCTTGTATTCTTGAACTAAGGCATTCTTATATATTGGCGCAGCCAACGTATTGACGACAGCAGAATACTTATACGCCTCAGACGGATCAACTTCTGCCAAGAGGTCAGAGTGACCAGATATCATTCCTTCAAATTGTGATCTTAGCTGGTCAACATCAAGGTCCATGCCGCTGTCAAGCGCAGCGCTAATTGCAGACATCTGCGATCTGGCTTGAGACTCTAGTTCTGTCCTAAGCTGTACCCCAACCGTAGCCCGTGAAGCGCGGCCAAAGATGGTGTAATTGTCACCAATGATCTCATCTATGTCTCTGCCACTAGATATGGCTGTTTGCAACTGCTCCGCAGTAACAGGGTTGTCATATCGAAACTTCTGTGCTTCTTCGAGTTTGTATTCGCCAGCCTTTGCAAACGCAAAAGAGGAAATCTTATCAAGCGCTGCCTGCGTCTGCGCATAACCTCGCGCCTCCATCTTTGCTCCAGCAAAATCAATCGCAGGCACAGACGCGATGCTTACACCAAGAGGACGGTAACGTGGGAGTTTTTCAGCCATTAGAATCTTGCCCCTAATTGACCGTAGCCAGACATGTTAAGATTGGTCATCCCAAACTCGCCGCCTGGAAGGCCAACTCCTGTTGGGGTGCCACCTGCCAACGGGTTAATTCCAGCACCTGCTCCGCCACCAAAACCCGGCCCGCCAAGCATTCCATAGCTAAACGCACCTTGAGCCAATGACATAATTGCGCCCATCCGTGCTTGAGACATGGCAGAGCGTGCCGCAGACTCATACTCTTGCGCTTGCAGTTCACCGGAGCGGACGGCGATAATTGCATTGTCCATCGTGGTGTAATTTTCTTTTGCGCCTTGCGCCAAGGCGTACTGCTGTAATGCGTTAGCACTTCCAGAGAAGGGGTCAATCCCTCCTGCTGCGCCCCTAGCATTAAGAGTAGCTTGCGTCTGAAGGATGTTGTCTAAAACAGCTATACCCTGTTGCTTATACTTTAATGATTCACCTTTGGCCTGCATCCGCGTTTGCATTGCCTGAGAACGCAGCCCAGAAGCCTGTGCCTGACCAGATTTTAATCCTGCAACGGCACTTAGGCCAGAGGCCCCAAGAGCGATAAACGGTAATGCAGCAGCCATCTTACTGTCCTATGCTAACCTTATAATCAATGCCCAACAGCGTCATCTTGAGCGGCACCGTTTGCCCAACAGTGATTTGCCCATCATAACTGTAACCCAAGATGCTGTGTAGTGTTTTGATGCCAGTGTATTCATCAACATCGTCGTCCAAAACACTGGGGCCAAAGTTCCTGAATGATACTTCTTTCCCGTTAATTGTTAAAGCCTGCGTCTGAAACAACTCAGCGTTAACCTCAAAGATGCGCTTCTTAAATCCTTTTAGCGAACCGCTGGGCAAGCTAGGCTCCACCGGCAACGTCACAACAGATGGCGTAAAGTTCAAACCAACCTGATAGCTGGACGTTGCTGCGCTGTCAAAAGTAATGGTGTATGGCGAGGCTGGCACCGTCTGATCTGCCTCTACGACGCCATCACGCACGATCTTAACTGTTACGGCCTCAAGGTGATCCATTGTTACAGACGATGCCGCACCGCCCGTCTTAGCGCAATCTAGCAGCGTGTCTTCGTCCAGCACTTCCACATAATAGACTGCAGCACCGTTAACTGTTCGTTTTACCGCCACATAGATGTCGTCGACATCTACGCCGATATTGATAAACTCACCGTCAGTCGTCCATTCTGTGGGTGCGATTACGCCTTGCGACCGTAACAATGTGTAACATGCGATTGATCCATCTTCGCCGTTGACCATCATCAATCGGTCACCCTCGTCCGTAGACGTAGCGACACGCACTGCCATTTCTTCTGGCGTCTTTAAAAGATGGGACGACAATAGACTTATTTTGGCCGACGTATATGCCTGCACTGTATCAGAAAAGACAAACTCTTGCAGAGCCTTACCTTGGCGCTGAATGTATAGTGATGCGCCATCCACGTTCTGGACGCGGACGCCGGGCTTCATGCCAAACGCAGTCTGCTGCTTAACAATTAGGTTGCTGGGCGTGATTGGCTCATCCAACGACTGCGGCACGTAGAACTCGCCGCCAGTGGTAAACACCTGCAAGTGGCGACCAGCGTACACGTCAACAATAGCGTTGAATGTGCCAGTGTCTAGTGTAGCCTCAACGGATGCGTCATCTAAAGATTCGCCAGGGTCAAAGTTGAAATAATCTGAAACACGAGAACCCCAAATAGTTGACGGTCTATTCTTTGCGCCGCCAAAGTACAGGCGACCCTCGTGGAATGTAACGCTGCGCGGGTATCCGCGAGTAGCAGACCATGACTCCTCATAGCCATGCTCAGTTTCAAACTCGCCAGATGCAATGGCGCTAGTATCAAAAAATGGGATTTCTACGTATGCCTTAACCTCAGTGTGGCTTACATATTCAACAATACGTGCACGTCCAAATCCAGACAGCACGTTGATATATTCCCCAACAGCAGCATCTTCAAATGGATTGATGCGATAACTAGACGTGGCATCAGGCGCAGTATCCCAATCAGGATACACTGTTAAAACTTTTGTTGAGGCAACGTAATCTTCAACGTGTCTGGTTTGTCCAGCGCCCGTGCCAGACGTAATGTTGATAAACATACCGTTAGGCGCGTCGTCAGATGTAAAACTAGTCGCCGCCTTCAGCGTAATCGTACTAATGCTACCAGCCTGCGCTGTCCCGGTATCAGTTGTAGCGCCAGATGCCGTGATGGTTATGTTGCCAGATGTAGCGCTTGGCGTAATGTCATACGTCGGCTCGTGCGTGTCGATGTCAAACGCATACAAAGGAACAAAATCAAATTCAATTTGAGATGCCGTCCATGTTGCGTCTGTGGCACCGCGCACAATCTTGGTTGGCGGCAAGTCCTCATGCACAACAATTAACGTGTCGGCGCTCTGCACCCAGTTCATCTCTGGCAAAATAGCAGAAGTCAGGGAAGCAATGGTTAGATAATCATTCCCGCTGCCGTTGATGTCCGTAATCAATGCGCGGTTTTTAAACACATACATACGGCCCGGCGTAAATACCAGCATGTAGCTGTCGGAAACGCTAAACTCAAAGTGCACCATACGCACAGCGTCAGCGGCACCAGTATCTAATTGATGTAGGAATAGTGTGCCATCGCGACGAGTTGCACCGCCCTGCGGCTGGATAGACACATTCCTAGCTTGAGACAGACCACTTTTATACTGCTTGAGATCAGTTCTCGCGCGCAGCTTTGGGTCCATCTCGCCAGAAGTAAAATCATTCTGGATTTGAATGATGCGGCTCATCCACGCAAATCCGTCAGCGGGAAGTCTTGAATGCTCTGAGAAGGCCGGTCGCGCCCATCAATCCCCATGGCAACACGCATTAAGCCGCCACGCATGTTTTCGCTTGGCGATCCATAAGCTAAGCTGTGATAATAGTTGCCCTTGCTAATCTGGTCTGTCACAGGCTCAGCAAACGCAGATGCAAGAGCATGCTTTAGCAGATTAACAAAGTATGGCGGAAATGCGGCAGGCTCTGGGCGGAACTGATAATCAATCCAAATTTGCTCATAGTTGGAATATACGCCGCCGCTAAACAACTCAAAGTCACGCGCTGTAATGGCGCCCACTGCGCTTGAATAGAAAACGGCTTTTGGATTGCCTAAGATGTCGCTCGGCAAAGCAAACTTATAACGCCATTCATTTACTGGCGCGTCCGCCAATCGCCCCAAACTAACTTTCTTTAGTGACCAGCTATATGGATATGACATAAGCAACGTGTCGCGAATATCGTCGTATAGACGATCTGCAACTTGCGCCTCGTCACTGCCATCACTAAAGCTGGATAAAGGAGAAGCGCCCAACATGATGAGCGCATCGGAACAAATAGATAATTTTGTATCACCAGCAGACATATTCAGTTCCTCGCGTTTCGCGCTATATTAGTCTAATTTTAACGGCGGCGCACCTAAAATTCCGCGCGTAAAGCCCGACATGGAATAGATGCCCTTCATTTTGCCTTGCTCTTTAAATGACAGCAAAACCCCTTGCCAGCCACGGATGTTATTTGCGGTATAGGACGGCACAGCCGCTTCTGGGCGCTGCCTCTTATAAACTGCTCGCATACTAGGTTCTTGATCTAAGTATGCTTCTAGTATGCCGGGCGTGTCTTCGGACAATGGCACGCCGGCATAAATCACCTCATCAAATCCTAAACCATGCTTTGCCCATAATCCTCCAGCACCGCCGCTTGACCCTGTTACCCAATCTAAGTCAGGCCAAACATAATCAATGCCTTTAGTTGTCGCGCCCGCTGCTCCGGCACCAAAGTTCTTGCTACGAGAATGCAAAAAGATTTTACGCCCCACTCTTTCTTTTAAGAATATTGCAAATTCATTGTGCTGCGTCCAAGCATGCTCCACTTGTGGCACAACGCCCGGCACATAATTAACCCCCAATACAACAGCATTAGGGCGCAAAGAAAGTGCGCCCTCAAGGTCTTCCATAAGACAAGTTGCAGAGCCACAAAGAATAGCAGTGCCGCTGTTCTTTACATCATACTGCATAAGAAATGGGGTGGGCCGAAACCCACCCCAATCCTATTAGTCGCTGTCGGTAACGACAGCTACAACCGTACCGTTGGAAACGTCAACAACGCCAGAAGCATTTGACACAACAACGTGGTTTGTAACCGTGCGCGTCCCACCAGTTGAGCCGTGGACTTGAATAACGTCACCGACATTAAGGGTGCCAGAAACGGTATTAAAGTAACCAGCGCCGTCAACATCGGTATGCGGATCGGTGGTGGTGTAAACATACTGAGCCGGGAGATTACCAGCAGCAGACTGTCCACCGATTGGGCCGAAGCCAGCAATAGCGAAAGCCATGATATGTCTCCTTATTCAGTGCTGGAGAGGACAACGATGCCTTCGTCGTCGATGGAAACGGCACCAGCCGAGAACATCGAGGAGACGAGGAACGAGGTCTTCTCAGGCACATAGTTGATCTCAGTCTTCTGGGCCATCGAAACGCCCAGGCCAACCGCATCGCGGTGGAAGGCGTAGCTGGTGCGCGTCGAAGGAAGCGGCAGACCGCCTTCGTCACGATCACCAAGGGTGATGAACTTGAAGCCGAGGAACGTGTCAATCTCGCCTTGGACGAGAGCCTTAACCGAAGCGAAATCGCTGCTGGTCAATTCCTGCTCATCGAGAAGCGAAGACAAGCCGTTGGCATGAATAACCATGCAGCGGCCTTCAGACGGCACGTTGTTTGTGTCCAGAGCCTTCTTAGCTGCGAGCAGCTTTGCAAGGTTCAAGTTCGTGCCAGTGCCGCCAATATCAGTACCAACAGTGCTTGGCGAAGAAGCGGCTGCAAGGGCGTCAAGAACCAACTGGTCCATACGACGGCCAATCGAGTCACCAACAACCTTAACCAGTTCACGGCGCTCGTCGAAGTTGACTTTAGCCTGATGGAAAATGTCGCTGTATTCTGCTGCGATGTAATCGGACATCGAAGCCGTGACTTGCGAGTAGGTGACGTTCAGAGGGGTCACGTCCGTTTGCGGAACGCGAACGGTAGCAACGCCTTTGCCAATCTTCGGAAACTTAACTTGGTTGCCTTCGACGTTCATGCGTTCACGGGTCACACCGGCAAGCGCGCGTGCGCCCTGGTAAGCCTGTTTGACTTCCGCATCGAACAACTGAACGAAGGCGTTTGAAATGCCAATAGCCATTTCTAATCTCCTTCATAAAAAAGTTACTACGGGTTAATCGCCTAACAGGTATCCATACGGGCTGCGGCTTGCATGATTTTGCGCCCCACGCCAAGGCGGTTCTAATGGGCCGTTGCCGGGTATCCATTAACGCAACTATATTACAAAATTCTATTAGTTGTAAAGATGCAACAGTTGTAAATATGCATAAACAAAAACCCCGGCTCTATGGCCGGGGGTTCTGCGTCAGATTGGAGAGTATTCCTGCTCTCCGTATACTTGAGAAAACATTTTTTCAACCTTGGCTCGATAGGCTGGGTCTGACACATACTCAGGCTTGCCAACCATAGCATTGAGTTCTTCTTTGCTTGGCATTCCTTCAACTGGGCCAACATTAACTGGGACGGCTTGGTCGCCATAGTATGATCGCACCTTCTGCAAAGCGCGGATACCTTGCGCTGTGCCGCCCATAATCTTGAACTCCTCAAAGTCGCTGTCGCTCCATACGCCCTTGCGAACTAAACTTTGCGCCCACTCGGTCATAGACTTAATGGTAGCATCAGCGTTTGGACCTAGCTTCTGATATTCCTCTTTGTAAGAGGCTTCAGCTTGCTGTGCTTCATCCCCAGCTAACTCAATAAACTTGCCTGCCAACTCATTGAACGCATCTTGGCTAACGCCGTTCTCCTTAGCCCAATCCTTGTAGGTGTTAAATAGTTCATCATCTTCAGGGATGTTGGCTTCTTCAAAGATTTTAGTGTCGTACTTTTCTGGTGTTTTGTGCTCACCACGAGAAAATTTACTTTGAAGTTCTGTGTACGCTTTTACCAAGTTCTCAAGGTCTGGGCCGTCATCTTCTTTCCAGAACTTTTCTGGATACCAATCGGGGCGCTCAAACTCAGTCTCGTCTTGGTCTTCTGCGACCGTAACCGATTCAACTGACCGTGGGTCACCATCTTCAAGGTGGGAAATAGACTGCTCCTCTGGAGCCGATTCTTCGCTTGCCATTTCTGCGGAATCTAAAAGACCGCCTTCCTGTTCTTCTTCGCTCATGCCTGTCTCGCTTTCTTAATACGCCGCTCGATCTCGCGGACTAATGAGTTTTGCCCTTCACGAGCAAAGCCATGTGCAGCATCCTCACCAGGATACCACGTTGGCTGCTCAATCGTTAGTGAGCGCAGGTGTTCTAATATCTTTTGCCCATCCTCACTACCGAATACACGCAAGTACAAGAGATCAGTGTCGCTTGGTTCCTGCCGTGTTTCTTCAGGAGACTGCGGCATCGCGTGCCGCAGGCCTTCCCATCCTTCTACTTCTGCCACTTAATGCTCCTTATGCCATGCCCGGTGGAGCCGCGCCTTCTTCTGGAGCGGCTTGTTGCTGCTGCATTTGTGCCTGCGCTTGTGCCATTTCCATGGCTTGCTGCATCATTTGCTCTCGCTCTTGAGGCGTTGTGCGAAGACTAGCCGGAACGCCTAACTTATCAGCGATAAAGTCTGCAATGGCGCCCGTCTGCACTGCCATCTGACCCTCTGGGCCAAGCGATGCAGCTATCTGCGCCCACTGTGTAACCTTCTCTACATCTCCCATGTTCTGCGCTTGAGCAATCGGAGAAACTGGTGTGACGAGGACTTCAAGGCCGTTGACCTTGAGCGGCAATTCAATCATGCCACGCTCATCCATAACGCTTAACACACGCGAGATTAGTGGGTACATAGTTTCGGTAATCAAACGACCAAACGCGGCACCAAGGTTTTGCGCCAATTCTTTCATGCGCTCGGCCACCTCAGTCGCAGAACGTGCAGACATGTTGTCTGGCGGCAACGTGTCGTCCAGCATAATTTTCTTAATGTTCATGCGAAGATCATTAATGACAATCTGACTTACGTTAAAGTCTCCAGAGCGGGGCAGCATCCGAAGGCTCTCGCCTTGTGGGCCACCGTTACGCGCCACAGGAATAATTGCACCCGGCACGATGCGTATGGTTTGCGGGTTGAGAACGCCGTCATCGGCAGCAGTATAAACACCAGCGATGGACAGCGATGCGTTCTTGAGAAGAAGTTCCAGCGTTTTGTTTAGCGTCTTAATGTCTGGAATGGCTGTCACCAAAGGGCCGCGCCCATATACTTCGCCAGCCACCTTCATATATCGCGCCACAATCCATGGGCTAGACTTCATGGTGCGAGTTAGAAGCTGCGCTTTTCCTTCAGGCCAGATGACGTAATATTGGAAGTCACCGCGATCTGGGTTCAGCACAGTTGCCTCAATCAATTCAATTTCTTCTGTTGGCTTCTGCTCAATCATGGTCGCAAGTCGTGTCGGGATTTCAGCGTCTACCCAGTGCTGCTTGATTGCCTCGCCCTTCATCCGCATCTTGCGATAGACGTTATCAACTTTGCCGTGAGCGCCTTCTTCGATAGCAACCAGATATTGCGGCACAGGCGTAAAGCGGATCGGAGTGATATCATCTCCAGGCTGCACAAGCATGACTGCCGTGCCAACCGCCAGGTCTAGCAGGAACTCGCCCATTGCGAGGTCAAAGTTGCTTTGGCGCAGCACGGCAAACATCTTGTCTGAATACACATCCAATGCAGCCTGCGCCTCTTGGCGTCGCTCCATCGGGATGTCCTCGCCCGGCTCTAGTCGGCAGAACCGACCATGCGGCGGAAACAAGCCAGACTGAATCCGGTTAGCAAATCGTTGTGTAGCGTTGATGGCGGTTGAATCAAAGACGCGAACCATCTTGTTCTGGCCGGGAGAACCACCGCCCTCATAGTAGCCGTCGTACAGGTTGCGTTGTGGCAGCGCAAACTCGTAGCAGTCTTCATAAATCTGACGCCAGTTATCTTTGCGTCTCTGTGCCAGTTCATGGCGCTTCATAACCTGTTCAACGGTAAGCATCTGTTAATCCTTTTTATTGCGCGCGCTGATGCTCTTGGCCTTAGACTTAGCATCAGACTTAGAAGAAGCGCCCCACGCGCGCAGGGAAAGGAGCAGGCGCGTGGGGCGTCCTTTCTCGTCGCGTTCTGGGCCGGGCATGGAACCCATTCGCGCCAAGAAAGAAGCACGTCTTGGGTTGTCGCCAGACTTTATCGGTGCTTTGAGGTTCATGCCTTCAGCACGCGCAGAGGCCCTACCCTTGGCGTTCAATCCGCCTTTGGGGTTTTTGCCTGCCTTGCGTTGCCATGCTGGTGTATCAGCCACGAGCGGCCCTCATATTGTCGATCAAATTCGGGTACGGACGGCCTGCCTTTTTGGCCGCTCGCATTGCGGATCGTTTCTGCGAAGAACTCAAAGACTTTGGCTTTCCCAAACCCTTTGGTCGCTTTTTGTCCCAAACTTCTTTCTTCATTTCTTTGACCTATTTGCACTCATTGACATTACAATCAGATTGCGATGAGAATTATTCCTAGGGTTCCCATCCCTATGGTCAACGTCCTTGCCATCGCCTTTTCTCGCAAAACCGCTTTTTACCATCTTACGCCGAGCAGCATTTCGCATAGCGCGGTTTTTCTTCTGCTCTGGCTTGCTTTGATAATTATCGTATTCTGCGCGATAATTTCTGGCCATTATGTCTTTTTCTTCAACATCGTCGTTTTCATATTAACCTCAGCAACACGACCACCGTACTGCTTGGCATATTCCTTGGCCGCAGCCATCCCAGCCTTGCTATAAGCAAAGGTGCGTGTCTTCCCGTCTTTGGTCACTACTTTTGGCATTATCCTGCTCCTAATGTTGTTTGTTCTTCTGCGGCAGTGCCGCGAGTTGCTACGCTGCCAAGCAATCCACGCTGGCGAATGCCACGGGCACGTCGCTTCGCCGCTTCACGTTTCTGCTCATCAGTTGCTACTGGCGCTGGCGCAGGTGCTGGCGTTGGCGCTGGTGCAGGTTCTTTAGGCGAACTAAAAATACCACCCATTAGCTTGATCCTAACTTAGTTTCGATACCCATTTGTGCGTCAGGTCGATCAGAAGAAAGCAACATCCGCTGACCGCCAATCTGTCGGGCGCGCTGACGAGCAGCAATCGCCTCCTTCTTGGAGCGCTCTTCTTCGCTCAGCCGCGCTTCCTGACGGGCCTGCGCTGCTGCAAGTTCAGGATCAGGCGCCGGGGTCTTCGGAGAACTAAACAAACCACCCATCAATAAATCCTCGCATACATAAAATAATCAGAACCAGACGGGCCGTATTTTTCCAGCACGCCTTCCTGCTTGAACTTTAACAAATTTGCCCACTGCACTGCAACCTTATTACGCGCATCTACTGTGATTTGTAACCGCTTTAATGGCATAGTGGTGGCACAGTGGTTAAAAAACCTCAGTGCGCCCTTCGTAAGCGACATCGGAACGCCATCAACGTGGTGCGAAGTCAGCATCCAAGCCTCCCCAACCTTCGGCCAAAGAAGATTAACGCCGAAACTACACACCATCCTGCCATCATGTACCGCCGTGTAGGCTGTTCCAGATGCCGCATACGCCTTGAGATAATCATTGTAGTTTGGAATGTCAGTCATCATCGCCTTGTCAAATGGGCGCAAGTCCATAGCGTATGGATGGCCCCAATGAAATGGCACAAAAATAACTTTTTTATTCGTAGATATTGTCTTTACGTTGCTCATGGCTTATATAATAATCGTGTTGTTGATACCTCGATGTTACCTCCCTGTTACCCCCTAAACTTAGCCCCGGCATTACGCCGGGGCTTTTTTTATAGTTCAGTCACCATATCTTTTGAAATTCCAACAATGCCCTTTTCTTGCAGTTGAGAGCGCGCAGAACTTTTGGTACTTGCCGCTGCATCAGGGGCGGCACGGGAATGTGCCTCTTGCCAAAGATGTATTGGAATTGACTTGCTGCCCAAGTCAATCACCAGACCGCGCAAACACTCAAGCGCGATAGATTGAGATGGCGATAGCTTCTGGCGCTTCTTCTTTGTTGGTGCGTCGCACACCTCAAGCACGATAGACGCATCGCCAATAATCGCAATCTGCTCCATGTTGAAGCTAATGTCCTCGCATGGGTCGGCGTCTTTCTGCTTCTCCATCTTCATGCTCAAAATGTCATCAGATCGCGTGACGCGAATGGATGTCTCCACCGCACCCAGCAAAGCCGTGGACCCGCGCATGCCACGCGCAGCGTCTTTGCCAGAGTGGTGAATGCCCATCAATGCACACTTGGCATGCCGTTTCACAGCGTCACAGGCATCAATGAACATGCCCATGTCAGTGGCAGAGTTTTCATCTCCGCCTAACAATGCACGCGCTACCGTGTCAACGAACACGCAAGAAAATTGCGTGTTAAAGCTGTCGATGGTACGCATCAGCTTCTCAACATCTTCTGGCTCGCGAAACCTGACAGCCGTAGGTAACACATGAAACGGAGCAACAGGATCAACGCCATAGAACGCCTGCCATGCCGCAACCCGCTTGCCCAAGCCACCAACGCCTTCACCAGCAATGTATAGAATTGATCCAGGCGTGACAGCCTTGCCATGCCATGACTGTCCGTAAGCAACAGACAATGCCATATCCAAGGCAAGAAAAGACTTCCCGGCACCCGGCTCGCCATACATTACAGACAAGCTGTTCTGCGGTATGATGCTCTCAATCATCCATTCTATTGGTGGCATCGACCGTAGGTGCAAGAGAGAGTATGTCTCAAAAACATCGCCGTGGAACTCGGGTTCTACGTCTTCAACGGTCTCTAAGTTCTCTATACGATCAGCGGCCACAACCAGATCACGCAGTTCTTTTATCGTGTTGCCAGCGAGCAGCCAATCCACCACGTCGCCTTTTTCTGGCAATCCCGGCAACTCCACTTGCCTTATTTCTGCCGCAATCCCTAACAAACCGTTAACGACTTTGCTGGCGTGTGCGCGCCCGGCGTCGTCATTATCTGGCAGCACCACAACCTTGCGGCCCACAAACCATTTGCTAAGTTCTGCTTTCCAGTTGCCTGCCCCACCGTGGTTGCATGTTGCCAAGCGGCCCATCGCAAACAGCTTCTCAGCGCACTGCTCACCTTCCACGATATAAATCGGCTTGTCTGGGGACGCCAGCAGATCAGGCAGTCGATATGGCAACGCCTCAACGCCGTCCATATTCCAAACCCACTCGCCCTTGTCATTCTGGTGGCGTTGACGAAATGTCTTAGGTTCATAGCGCAGCACTTGATACCGCACCACGCCATCATCGTCACAATAGTCAAATGCCTTGCTAATGTAACTGACTGGCCTGATCCGCTCTTGAACTTTCTTATCAATACCAAACTTTTTTTGTAGTACATCAGAAACTGGCGTAAGCGATGCGCCTTCTTCGCGCTTCACCAAGTCTATAACGCCGCCACCTTCCTGCGCCTCGTGGTCAAACCATGTGCCTTTCCGTAAATCGACCGAACGAGAACCAAACGTACCCCACCGTAACTCATTTCTTTTTGCGCTTGTCGGTTCACCCCAATAATGGCGAGCGACCGATTCGATGTGCGCTCCGATATTTTGTGTCATTTACCATTCCCTAAACGCTGAAGGGACGCCCCAAAGGAGCGCCCCACCAGCTATGCCCTAGAACTCGTTGTCATCATCCTCTACTACTGGTGCCGGAGCAGGCTCTGGGGCAGGGGCCGCACCAGAAAGTTCTTCGGGCGCATCCACCCAAGAAACGATTTTCCACGATGGAGCCTTAAACCTCAACTCTCCTTGAGGCGTTTGAATTTTAACCGTCTCACATTTGCCTGCTTCTACAACTGGCATCTTGCCCGAATTAGCTGCACGCTCGGCCTCATACTGTGTATGCAGCGCATCCATGCAGCGCACCACCGTCTTGGCGCTGTGCGAGAACACACGCAGCCCAAGAGACTTATTGAACAACCTAATCCGAAAAGCCTGCTTATGCTCGTCCGTTGGCTGTGCAGGCATCTTCTCGCCTAGCTTCACCATGTGGAAATCAGGCCCACCCGACGGAAACGCAAGCCAGCCCACCTCGATATTGCCCAAGTCCATCACAGCCTTGAATGGCAAATCAATCTCTGACTGATCCGCGACCCAAGTGCCATCAGCAGCTTGCTCTTTATCCACCTTAATAAACTCGCCAGCCTTCGCATCAAACTTGATGATCGGCACAATATCGCCCGACGACTTACTTTCCGTGTTAAATCCTAACGACATCTTTCTTTCCTTTTTTCTAATATTGCCCGTTACGCGGAAATCATTTCCCGCGCAATCATGCAATACGCAGCAAACGTCACGTCCGCAGTGTATTGCCATCCATAATCATCTTTTCCGCCAGACATTGCTATAAAAGCAGCGATTGGCACGCGGCAGACGATAGGCCGTCGATCAAATCTATAAATCAAACTAGGGATAAGGTTAGCCGCATGAGCCGCTGCACATGCCTGATCCCACCACGCATCCTTGGCAAGATAGCCGTCAGCGTAACGCTTGCACTCAATCGTAAATGGAAACGTACCGTCGCACGGTACGAGATCACCTAGATCAGACTGACGATATTGCTCAATCTCGCGCTTGAACTTGATGCCAAGTTCATCAAATAGCAGACCAGCAACCTCGCGCTCAAATGCAGCGCCCTTCATACGACCACCCCCCGGCTTCATTAGCTAATCTCTCCTGCCGCAGAAATCAATCTATTTAAATCGGTTTCTGTGTTGTGTCCACGACGCCGCAGTTCATTGTGCAACAATTCATCTGCCAACGCCGCCATAGAGCGATGGGCAGACTTACGCAACTCGGCACGCAACATCGTCAACGTGTCATCACGCAGACGCAAGGTCGTAGGCTTCATATCCATTTTCTTCTCTCCATTATCCAAAGACATCAAAGTCAGCCTTTGCTACTAGCTGTTGGGTCATAGGTTTACCATTTGGGTTGCGCGTCAGCGAACGATGCTCGCCACCACCCAACATCAAATAGCCATAAGCATCGCCAACGTGCGAATGCTCGTTCTTGTTAGGCATATCCCGAAACCGTTCCTGACCACCACCAATCGCAACACGCTTAAAATGGTAGCCACCAGCAAGTGACTTGCGGACACGCTTGCATTCCTTGTCCACAAGCAAACCGGGCTTGCTGTCAATCAGTCGGTTCATAGGCATAGCACCCGCTTCCCGGCGCACCTTGAAGTCGTTTGACGCCGTAGGCTGGGCGCGCAGCCCAAGTGTACGCAAATGGTCAAACGCCGTGACCTCAAAAATCTCGTCTCGCTTGCCACCAGCAGGGTCACCCCAGATCATTATCTCAGACTTAGGAAACCTAGTCTGAATGTCTGCAATCAAATGATGACCAAAACGCTCAAGGCCCATGTCAAAAGCAACAAGTTCATGTATAATGTGCCAACGCCCGTTCCGCATCTTCTGACCAAACACAGCGGCAGGCGTCAAACCAAAGTCCAACCCAATATGCACTGGCATTCCCGGCTCATACTCAACATCAGCAGACATCAAACTATCGGAGAACTCATGCCATACTGGCTTACCATCCTGCACATATACATACTGAGCGCCCAGATAGCACTGCACCCAATCCAGCGTCTTACCCGCAAGCTGCTGCTCGTAATAGCCAACTGGAAGATTGTTCGTATTCTCAGCAAGTGGGTTCACAATCCAATGACGACTATTCGACGGGATTGAACCCTCATGCTCCTTGGTGGCCTCCTTAACCCCACCAGGCTGCTTATAGAACTTCCAAGGGTACTTGCCCTTCACAGGATTCTTCTCAGCCAAATTACACCACCAATGATCGCTATCCATTGGGTTGGTAGACATCCAGACGCCACGCCACGGACAGCCACCGTGCTTCTTGGTAGGGAAACGACCGACACGCGATGTCAGGCCATCCACAACCGCCTTGGGCAACTCTCGCGCCTCGTCGATAAAACCACCCGTCAATTCAAGAGATAGCAGCTTACGCACGTCCCTGGGCTGATCTAGAGCCAAGAAGATAACCTCGCAATCCAATCCCGGCGCACCGTCACGTGGTGGCAACTTAATATGATGCGTAATCGGTGGCGACCAACGCATCTCGCCCCAGACAGATTCAGGAAATATCTCCTGCCACGTCTTGATCGTCGTCGTCCTCAATTCTGGATAGCTGTTGCGGATGACTGCAAATCTGGAATATCTGATTGAGGTCTCGGGCGATGGCGGTTGCTTCACCGCCCTCAGCATAACTTCGGCCAAACTGGCGTAGGTTTTCCCAGAGCCCACAGGCCCCATCAAACCACGGACAAACGAATCGTCGTTTAAAAACTTCCATACTGTTGGACTTTCACTGAAATCTAGGTTCAAGCCAGTTAACGCCTCACTGCCGGCAGTCTTGCGGCGACGCGGCGAACGATCCGTTGCGCGATTACTCCTCGCCATTGCCGTCATCCTTCACTTCATACGTGGTCGTCTTAGGCCCCGTCACATTAATACCAATCATACTAGGCCGCCGGTCGTCACTGTTAGGCTCCAGCAAGCCACGGTGCTTGGCTAATAGGCGCAAGGCAGACAGCTTATCATGCATCTCCACCTCAATGTTGTTGCCATGCTCCGTTGGCGTGACCTTAACCTTCTTGATCGAGCGACGCGCACGGTCAGACAACTGGTCAGATGGACGCACCTGAACGCGGCCCATCTCGTCCCAAGCAAGAATATCCGTTATCTCACCAGAGCCAATCGCCTCTAACTCCTGCAACACCGCATCACGCTTGTCGCTATCCTGCGACGCAAGTGCTGCACGCGCTTGTCGGATGGTGACGGGCTTGTCAGTCATCAGACGCACTCACAATCTCTGCACCGCAAGCTGCGTAGCCAGCTATATCAACCCATGAATCCATGTGCTTCTCGTCCGCACATAGCCGTGCCATTTTTACAGCGGCCATCATCATAGCTACTTGGGCTGCGGATACCTCGTGGCCCAGTAATGCTGTCCACAAAACAGCGATGCGCTCAAAGTTCTCTGCTGGCGTGCCGTAGTTGGCGCCCCTGTCTGTAACGGTCTTGGCTGCTTCGTTGAGTAGCTCATATCTTGATTTCATTGTTTACCTCCAAAAGTGACAAAAATTTTGTGTGACACCCCCATATAGATAGCGAGGGGGGCGGGGGGGCAAGGGGTGGCTCGCTGGCTGGCGGGGCCGATGACAGTCGCGGCGTACAAGCGCAAACCAACGTTTGCATTATTGTACACCGTCAATCAGCCGGGCAACGTCCGCCAAGCTTGGCACCCCCGCACGCCTTGCAAGCGCTTGGTCGCACGCCTGCACGGTGGCAGCGCGCACTTGCTCAATAGATATGTCAGACAATGCCAGCCGCCGAGCGTGGTTGATCTCGCTGGCCACGTTGCGAACTTGGCCGGTACGGGATTGCACGGCGCGGGCGTATGCGTGTGCGAGAGTGTGCGAGAGTGTATTCAAAGCGGTGTCATCCCCCACACCCCCTATTTCTTCATGAGTTGGTTCATCGTCGCTCGCGAGCTGTAGCTTTTTCGCTGACTGTATATCTTCAAAGGTTGGCTTCGGCTCATCACCAAGCCAGAGCACTTGATAACGGTTCGACTTCCACCCGGTCTTGGTTTCCTGATAATCCTTCGGCTGTAGCTGCCGGACATACTTTGCAGATTTAAGCCGCTGGATTGCATCAAATACGCTTTTCCGTGATGCATGCCCACTGATTTGTTGTATCGTCTCCATAGCTGGCCAACAAACACCAGCACGGTTCACAAAGGCACACAATGCCCCAAGAACCCGCCTATCAGCATCTTTCAGCCGCTTATCACCAAACGCCCGGCTTGGCACAATAGACCAAGGCCATTTTCCAATGTCGCTCAGATCATTATCAAAATGGGATTTCATCGTTTAAATCATCCTTAATTTGCCGCACACTTTCCACAGCCGCAACCGGAAACAATTCTTTTACACTATTCACAAACCGCCCGGCTTCATCACGGCATATAATAGCAGCGACCTCCGGCATTGCATACACAATGCAACCAGGCCTTTCACGTGCCGCCTTGTGGCTTTCCTCAAATGTCGGCGCAACAATCATCACACGGCCGTCTGGCGTTTCACATTCAAACCAAGTGCCCTGTAATTCATCATGCCCCCGATCCCGTGCTTCACTTTGCATGATAGTATATGCCCGTTGCATCCCTGCCGCATACTTGATGACCAGATCGGCGTCGCTTGCTTCGATAGCGGCATCAAGTTTATCAACCTGGCGCCAATACTTTTCTTGCGTCTCGACTGATACAAGCTCTGGCAATCTATCAATGCCCCATCTCTTCTCAAAACCCGCAACGCAGATATCCAATTCAGTTATGGCCGCTTGAATTTTTTGCGACACTCGATCCGACACCCGGAAGAAATCTCTCGACACACCGCGTTGAGGTTTTTTTATTTTTTTCGCCATTCAATTCGCTTTCATGTTCGGTTCGGTTTTTTGGTCGTACCCCCTTCTAGGGGGGTACGAACCTTACGAACCATGCCCTAGTGGTACGTGAACCCTTTTCGAACCTTACGAACCTATGCCCTAAACAATTGTTTTAATTCAATAAGTAGGTTCGCGTCGGTTCGTGGCGGTTCGCGTGTCTATAACATCATAGCCTTTTTAGGTTCGTAAATGGTTCGTAAATGGTTCGTATCGCATGCGAACCTCAACAACCACATTGCCATCACATTGCAACCACATTAATTGCACATTGGTTGCATTTTAATGTTGACATCGCAGAATAAAAGGTTGTAAGGCTACAGCCATAAGATCAAACAACACACAACCGGAGATAACATAATGTACACCTTCACAATCATCACCGACTTGCGAGAGTACGATCATTATTCAAAAAACGGTTTTGGCTTGCGCGGTAAAGAACGCGTTATTCCCGACGCCACGCGCCATGATGTTCTGGCGTTGCAATCGATAGCCAAAAACATTGGGGCAAAATTCACATTTTATAAAAACGAGGATGCAGAATAAGCGCCCCGCCTGCCCTTAACAACACACAAAGGAAACAACACAATGATCAGCAACATAGAAACAATGCGAAAAGCACTAAAAGGCAACAACCCACAGTTCGCCGGCGTCGTTTTATATGACGGCCCCTCGCAAATAGATGGTAAGCCAATCATCGCCATTGCGTGCCGAATTGCCGTTGCCAGTAATAACGAGAAGACGGGCGCAATGGTCCAGACTTTTATCATGCGTAAAGATATTGCGCCGCACGAGGCGCTAAAAACTGGTGATGATAGTAGTGTGTGCGGCGATTGTGCGTTACGCCCTATTAATAAGGGTGAAACGCGTTGCTATGTTCGCGTATACCAAGCGCCTTTAAGCGTATATAACGCGTTCCATCGTGGCCGTTATGCCGTGCCAGGCGTTGATTTTGATGCCGCTTTGATACCGTTTATTTTTGAGGGGCTGGCTTTTCGCCTTGGATCATACGGTGACCCTGCCGCGGTGCCTGCTAAAGTATGGCGCGTTGCTGCCAAGCTTGTTCGCTCGCATACTGGGTATACCCACCAATGGCGCAAACGCATTGCCGCTGGCCTCAAAAACCTATGCATGGCAAGCGCGGACCGCGCGGACGACGTCAAAATTGCAGAGGTTATGGGGTGGCGTACATTCCGGGTTCGCAAACATGACGCGCCGACGCTTAAAAACGAGGCAATTTGTCCCGCGTCAAAAGAGGGCGGACAGCGTACGACGTGCGCTGACTGTGGACTATGCAAAGCGGCGTCAATCATGGCCAAGCATATTGTTATCGCGGACCACGGCTTGATGGATAAACGCCGCCATGCCGTCAACGCGTAATTTAAAAAAGGAAAGGGAAAACAATGTTTCATAAACATGTGAATATTACCCACGAAAAAATTGATGGTAAAGATTGCGTGGCATGGCGGCACTACGTCGAAGGCGTTAACACGGATGCTATCGTCGCGCTAATCACACCCTCTGGCATGGTCATGCTGGATGGTCACAGCAGCATCAAAAAAGAACGCGCTGCTGGAATTATGCTAGATATGGCGCGCTGGTGGCGCCGCAATAAACCGACAACAGAAGAGGAAAAATAATGCGACATCTCATATTCGCCATAGGCGCGCTGGCATTTTGCGTGCTGGCATGGCTGGTTATATATGACGGCATCAACCGCCATGCTATCAAATTTCAAGAATGCGGGGGCGTGTATTGCGCCCCTGTGGACCCCCCACAATGAAAGGCTAAACAATGAAACACGATTTAGAAAATTACACCGATGCGGACCTAAGCGCCGCTATTGCAAGCGATGCCGTGCCAGAGGCGCACAAAATAGATATGTACCGCGAACAAACGCGCCGTGATTGGAACCTTATCGGCGGCGCATTCGATGACGGTATGGAGGAATGCTATTCATGCGGCTATTGGTTTTATCAATACTGGACCGACACCGGCGCAGAACAAACGTGCGATCTGTTGGCCCGTGACGGTGGCGAACCGTGGCAATGCCCGGCTTATGACCGCCTTAAAAACGAAAATGAAGACGAGGAGCCAGAATGACCCATGAAAAATACGTGCTATATTTGCGCGTTTCGACAAAGCGACAAGGCGCATCCGGCTTAGGCTTGGAAGCGCAACGCGCCTTAGTCGCACCATATAGCGAGCGCATCGTGGCACAATACCAGGACATTGAGAGCGGCAAACGCGTTGATAGGCCACAATTAGAGCGCGCCCTGGCTCATTGTAAAAGTGAGGGCGCGTGTCTATTGATTGCCAAGGTCGATCGGCTGTCCCGTGACGTAGAGTTTCTATTCAAGATCAGGAATAGCGGCGTTGATATCTTGGCAGCGGACGCGCCGCATATGGGCACGCTGGAATGGGGCATACGCGCCGTATTCGCGCAACATGAACGCGAGGAAATATCACGCCGCACCAAGGCCGCACTTGCGGCGGCCAAGGCGCGAGGTGTGAAACTAGGCTGTCCATGCCCGGAGAGAGGCGGCAAGGCTACGGCAAAGAGAGGTGCCGCTAGGTCTGAAAAGGCGATCAAACGCGCCTGGCCAGTCATAAGGGCGCTGCATGACAACGGCGCAAGTCTCAGAAAAATAGCTGCAAACCTAAATGAAGACGAGGTGCCGTCAGTTACGGGCGGCAAGTGGTACGCATCCAGCGTGCGCAATGTTTTACAACAACGAAAGGCATAAACAATGGTTGGCAAACTAACACCCGATACTATCATCAGCGCGTCACGCATCCCTGTGCTGCTAGGCGCATCACCCTACGCATCACCTAATGACCTGCTACGCGAGATTGTGGACATCGTACACCATGACGTGCGCCCAGCCCCGTGGGACGGGAACGAGGCGACACGATGGGGCGACCGATTGGAGCCTGTGATATTAAATGAGGCCGCGCAACGGCTTGCCCTGACAAATGTCGTCCTTGACCATGACCGCGCCATCTTCCATCCGACATTGGAAATGGCCTGCTCACTTGACGGATCGGGTGAGGGCGCGGGGCAAGTGAAGACGAGCGTCGAAAATCTGATATATACAATGAACGCGCCTGAGATAGACATCACTGGCCCCGGCGTGCTTGAGGCCAAGGTCACAAGCGCAATGCCTGAAGACATGCCACCGCCACAACGTGGCCCATTGCAGTTGCAAGCGCAGATGATGTGCACTGGCTACACGTGGGGCGTAGTGGCTACGCTGTACCGTGGCATTGAGTTGCGTTTGTTTGTGTACCAAGAGGACGACGCGATCCAGAAACGCATTGCAGAGGCCGTAGACGACTTTGAGAGGCGCAAGGTAGACATAGACTGGTATCCACCGCTCACAAGTGAAGACGCGAACACAGCATGGTCTAACGTGGACGACGCTGCACCGCCTATCAACTTGGATGACCTGGGTGCGTCGATGCTTATCTCTGACTTAGTGCAGGCCAAGGCCGACAAGGCAGATGCAGAGGACCGCATTGAGGCCGCAGAGGTGGCAATTAAAGAGATCATGGGCAACCATGAGGCCGCTGAAGGCACGGTTGGCAACACGCTATACAATGTGAAATGGCCTATGCGGCACTTCAAGGATAAGCCTGAGAGGCTGACGCCAGCCAAGCCAGCGTACAGCACGCGCCAAAAGACTTTAACCATTAAGGAGGTATTATGAGCAAGGATATGACAACGGCGCAACAAAAGGTCTACGATGCGCTGGTTGAATTGGATAGCCTATATGGCTATTCGCCAACGCAGACTGAAATAGCGGAGATGATTGGCATCAGCCAGGCATCGGTCGCGAAAACATTAACCCGATTGGAGAGGGACGGGCATATCGCCCGTGCCTACGGGATCGGCAGAACATTGAGGGTGGTATAATGCCAGCAGGATATCCAAAAGATAACAACAAGCGTCAGGTGTGGAATGGCTCTGGAATGGCAGCATTAACGCCAGCGCGACGAAAAGAAATCGGAGAGAAGTCAGCGAAGAACGCGAGAGAGCGTCGAAGCGGATGGCCCAAGCCAGTGGCTTATTTGAGTGATCCCGATTACTATGCCAAAACCAACGACGAATATATGATGCGGGTTGAGCTATCGCGTATGCGCTCAGAAGAACCAATGAAGCCGCACACTATTGATATGACGGATATGTGGTGATGAACGAAATATCAAAGATCGTCGACGAGTTGGTGCGAGAGGATGCCCGTCCAGCATATAAGATTGCGGAAGCGGCAAACATCTCAAAGCAACTCTTATCATCGTATCGCCGCGACCATGATAGAACCCAACCTTGGGTGCGATTGGAAAAGGTGCTGGCGGTGTTGGGATACGAGATCGAGATCGTAAAGGTGGGTGGATCAGATGAGCATTGACGACGACTGGGAACGACATATCCAAGACAAAGACATTTCAATCTACATGTCCAAACAGGATGCAGCACTCCTGTGTAAGGCCGCAGACATTAAAGGTCAGTCAGTGCAGGACTTTGTATTTTTAGCAGCGTGGGATGCAGCGGGATTGATTTTAAAGGAGAACGACGATGAGTGATGTAAAAAAGTGTACGGCTTGTGGCGGGAACGGAAGGTCTTGGGGGTTGTTCTGCTTAGGTGGTGAGGGAAAGACAATGCAAGTCACGCAACCTTGTGGCGTTTGTGGTGGAAGCGGTCAAATAAAGGAATTGGAGTTATTCAAACAGATGAGTGACCAACGGATAACGACAAGCCAAGACATAATCGAACAACAAGCGGCTGAAATTGCGCGGCTACGTCAAGAACTTGACGGCATGATTAAATCGTTTGGATACGAGAAGGAGAACGAGGATGAAAGACGTTGAAGCAATCAACCGCGAAAAAGGCATTGCACTATTTGACGACGGCACCTGTTGTTATATCGACGACTGGTACGATGACAGTGGCGACACTTGCGTACCGGAAGACGCTACGTTTTGTGTAGCGCGTGACGGATTTGATTACTGGTCGATTGACTTGAGCAAGTTTGAAAGGACGGTGACGCAATGATTAACAAATCACCATATTACTATGCCGCTGAAGCATTGTTTGGCGATAAGGTGGAGGACATGGAATTTTCTGTGCAGACAGAAGAAGGCCAACTTGATGTCGGCTGTCATCCCGGCTGGGGGACAGGCTGGCTTGTGATGTCAGTCAATGGGAAGCAGATCGCCTTTGCGCCGGATCTGGATCGCAGTGTTGTGGCGTCACTCGTCGATGTGATGCAAGCGTGGGTAGACGCTGATTGTCTACATGAATATCCAAAGGAAAACAACGAATGACCGGATGTTTTCAATGTGATAATGGCACCTTGGTGTGTCGTTGTGGGTTAATAACGCAACAAGAAGGTGACGCTATGAAAGATGCGACACGTGAGGCACGACGAGCAATCGTCCCCCATTAGCCTAAACACTCCACGATAAACGCCGCCTTTGCAACTTCCAGCAAGGCGATTGTTTCCATGTGATCCGCGTGAGAGCCAGAGACATACATTGTCCCGTCCTCAGTCCATCCGATTACAACGCACTCAGACACTCGCTCTTTAGCCGCGTCGAGGACAACTTTGGGATCAACGAAGCTTGGTTCGTGCGCTGGGAATTTTACTATGTTTGTCATTTTTTCATCTTATCCACGGTGCGAGCGCCAGCGTAGCCAAGATAACCAGCCCCGAATAATGTGTATAAACTGTCAGGGATAGCGTTAAGCCATCCCGTAAACCCTTGTATTACGGCATCCGCTGTCTCAGGTTGAAATGCAAAAAGAAAACCCATTGGAATCGACGACAGGATTAGGATGTAGATTACATACATGAATGACGGACGTGCGCGACTTGTCCAAGGGTCGGATGACTGAGCCTCTGCCAAGATTGCAGACAGGCGCGTTTCCATGTCTTTTAGTTGACCGTCTTGTGCCAGCTTCATCAGCTTGGCTTTCGCCGCCGCTTTTTCTGCGTCAGTCTCAATTACGTCATCAAGTAGCTGACCGATTACAGGCAGTGCCGCTGTTATTAATCCGATCATATCAGTAACTCCAAACATTAGGCCGAGGGTGTCCCGGCGCTGTCAGATCATCGAAGTGCAAGAACCGCCCCGACCCTTTTTGCTTCACACCAATGCCCGTGAAGTGGATCGTGCCAAACGATAGCAGCCTCTTGGCGTCACCGTGACTAACGGCGATGTCAGCCGCACGTCCCGTTGTGTGAGGACCGTCACGCCCTGTCGATGACACGTTGCTGTTATGCTCTGGGCAACGATAGCCGCTCGTGATTGGCATAGGCTTGCCGTAGGCCGTTCGAGCCTGTTGCAGCTTGCCCATGAAGTCAGGGTGCATGTCAGCTTCGCCACACCCGCATTGGCATTCAAATTCATCCCGACTGAAATTCGGGTAGTGATCCCAGTTAATCATTCGCACATCTCCGGTGTTACGTGGGTTGAGGCCACTAGGCCGTGTTCTTTGTGATAGGTCAGACATTCCGCTTTGCGCTCTGCAAAGTACCCGCCCCGCGCTGCGTAACTATCTTTAGCCGCCAACGTCCTATGCTGAGTTACAGTACACCCCATATCCTCTTTTTCAACCTTGTGATGGAAGTGACCGACGTGCGCGTATCGGTATTCAGTGCCGCCCCATATTTGAGGGAACTGAGCCGCAAAGACGCCGGGGAGTTGTGGCATTTTCCGTAAGTGTCCGTGATGAAAAAACAGTGCCGTCTTGCCGTGGTGGTAAGCGTAGTACGGCAACGGTGACTTCTCGACTGTGATGCGCTCCTCATTCTCATATAGCGCGTCAAAGAGTGTGCGAAGCCAGACAGACCCCACCATGTCGTGATTACCCTCTGCCATAAGGATGTGAACGCGCTTGTGTTTTGTCAGCGCCATATCGACCACTTGACGCAGAACCTTGACCGCCGTCTCAATGACCTTCTCTGCTCTGCCGTCACTATCGAGTGGATGGCCGCTCATAGGTGTTGCTGATGTTAGGGCAGGGAAGTCAGTGTGCAGAAAGTCGCCAAGCTGACAGATCAACCCCATCTCACTATCGGGAGACATTGCCATCATTTGAGCAAACGCCTTGACGAGTAGGTTTTCAGATATGTCCAAATCCCAATCGTCTTGCTTTGTCTCTCTCGACCAAGCCCTCATGCCGTGGTGGTAATCTGTTATGACATATAAATTCGCCAGATGATCTGTAGTGGTAGATGGCGGCTTGATAGGCTTGGCGCGGGGGATGTCTTGGGATAACGCTTCTATAGCCGCCTGTGCTGCCGCCTCACGAGCGTCGTTATCTGCGCTACTCTTTACCCATTGTATCTTCGCCTCGCCTGTCTGTAGGTCATACAGCGTACTCACACCCTTGGCTAAGAATCCATCAGGGACAGGGTGCGTCATATCGTGATTGGGTGCATATCCATTTTGCGCGGCTCGTTTAGTCACAGCCGCCAACACTTGAGCGCATCGACGCTTGTCTATACCAAGGGCTTCCGCAGCTTTTTGTTTTGAACCGTGCTTTTCCCAAGCCTTTAGGATGTTCCACTGGTTCTCCGTGGCGCAATACTTTTCTAGTTCCGGGTCCAGTTTGAACGGCATATTATGCGCCCCGGCGATACTTAGGGTCCGCCTGTATTGCGATGAATGCCTTCTGGTTATTCAGCATTTCGACTGACCAGATTTCACCCTCACCAAAACCGCCTTTGATCGGGAATTGAAATTCTTTCAAGATCAGCGCCACCATCTTTGGGAACACAACGCAGTTTCCCATCTGCTCGTACATTGACACCTTCATGGAATAGGCTGGCGCATCTTTTGACGAGGCAATTTCAGCGACGGTTTCAACGTCTTTACACGCCCAAAACACACCCGCAGCAGCCCCCGGCTGGGCCACTTGTGCTTGCGCTCCGAGGCAGATAAAAATCCCCAAGATAAATGCGATGAATGAGAATAGAACGGTCTGAAATGAACGGGTCATGACGACCTCCGTCTGCTACGCGCCTTTACTCTGCGCTGGGATGCAGTCTCCGATAATGGTGACGGCTTGAATCCCCCCATAGGTCTTGTGTGCGCGTTGCTTTTGTTCGTCCAATGCAACTTCGCAAATTTGCTTGTCTGGGAATGTTTCTTTCCAAATAACCGCGCTACGGTCAGACGGGGCCGCTGGGTTGGCTTGCGCCCATACGATAATGACGAAGGCCATGAATGAGTTCATTTTATCGGCCTGTTTTGTCTTCTAACCAGAGGTTAAGAAGTCGATCAACGCTATCTTTGATGTTCTTGGTGCGCTCATCAACGGCTGTGATCTTGTTACTCAACTCATTGACGTGATCTTTTTGTGTTTTGATATCTGTCCACATCCGACGCCTAATCTCAACGTTGTCGAGGATATCAGCCTCAACGGTTGAAAGGCGCTGGTCTGTCTCAGCCTTCCATGATGCGCCGACAAACACTAAGGTTAAGGTCTGCATAACAAACGCAAATATCAGGGCAAGTGGAACTTTCTTATCT
>Ga0222719_10000642_pt1 | contig 34670 bp, 40 predicted proteins | sample C33_34DmetaG_FD_165039 | JGI IMG/M metagenome (GOLD analysis project Ga0222719, IMG submission 165039) | Estuarine water microbial communities from San Francisco Bay, California, United States - C33_34D | ecosystem: Environmental > Aquatic > Marine > Unclassified | place: USA: California... | reverse complement strand
GGTTTGACAAATGGTTGCATACCTGCTTCTGTTAAGTCGTTTATTGCGAGTCTATAGAAATCCATGCGACATTTTCCCATTCTCTTAGTACGGTAATCATCTGGTCCACGGTGAGACAGTAAATTTGGTGGTATTTTTTTACTTTCACCAAAAGTTACAATTATCCCACACATGTATTTACATTATATTTTATTTAGTTTTTAAGTTGAATTCGAGTAGGTCTCGGTATAAGATTTCGTCAGCTTTACCGTCCCATTCTTGACCAGAAAAACTTACAATTTGGTGTTCTTCTTTATTTTCCAGATATGAGAAATTATGAACACAAATAAAAGATATATTTGTACGCTTCACCATAGTTTCGATTTGTTCGTAGTCAAAGGTGTCCAGGTCCAAAAATCTTTTTATCTCGTCTGATGTACGTTTTTTAAATTCAACTTTACTTTTTACAGTGGTTATTCTTTTTGACATATCCATATTTGGCCAGTGGCCGTGCTTAGATCTAAAAGTAGAGACATAATTTACAAAAGTATCTGCCGTCTCATGATTATTGAAGCAAACAAAACGACTCTTCTTATTTGGATCAATCAGACTCAAATAAGTCTTGGTGGGTTTCATTTTTATCAAGTGATAGCTTTCCATCTTAATTTATTTAAGGAAAAAATCTTTAATATAAGATATATGGATTTCCCCAAAACACCTGGTCAATGTAGATATATGGTCGCACTTAGGTCTAAAAAACCAATTGTTGTTGCAACTGGTCCTGCTGGATCTGGCAAAACTATGCTGGCATGTCAGGTGGGTATAGATCATATATACAAAGTTTTTAGGGGTAGGGTTATCTTGACGAGACCGATTGTCGCCGCCGACGAAGACATGGGATATCTTCCGGGTGATATGGATAAAAAGATGGAACCGTGGACTAAACCAATGTTTGATATTTTCGAAAAATATCTTTCTCACAACCAAATGGAGCGATGTATAAAAATCGAACCGCTTGGTTATATGCGTGGTAGAACTTTTAATGACACCATAATCATTGCCGATGAAATGCAAAACAGTACACCCAACCAAATGAAGATGTTACTTACGAGAATTGGCGAAAATACAAAACTGATTGTGACGGGAGATCTCGAACAATCGGATTTGGGTGATGATAACGGTCTTTCTGTGCTTATAAATAAGATGGACGGTTTGAGTCTCGAATATATAGAACATGTTGAAATGTTTGAAGAAGATATAGTAAGACACCCCTCAGTCAACGAAGTTTTGAAGGTTTTAAGAGTATGATTCCAGTTCTGGTACCATTTTAAACGTGTACCATTTTTTCTTTTTAGGATCCCATTTGCATCCATGTTTCTTTGCATTTTCTTTGTCTTTATATGGAACATTTAGATATATCTTCGTGTACGGACAAGATGTAAGACCTATGGCTTCATTTGCAAGTCTGTCTGCATTATCGTTACCCACTGAATGCTCGTCGCTTTTACTTGTGTGTGCTTTTATGTATTCAAATTTAACATTACTTTTATCTTTGAATATATCATACGTCTTTTTGACAAGTTCTTTGTTTGGTATGTCTACATTCCAAAATTTATTTTCACATTTTTTACCGTATTCACCGACACATCTAATAGCATAAATAGAATCTGAAAATATAGTCAAATCTTTGCCAGAAACAATATGTTCTTTTAAAACTTCATAAACTTCTAAAAACGCACCAAGCTCTGCTGTATTATTTGATTGTTTACCGGTTACACGTTTTGATATATTTCTAGGATCCTCTTCGCCGAAATATACACCCATCCCAGCCATTGCGTTTTCTTTGCCGTTGTTGACACATGAGCCATCTGTATATACGTACATGTCATAACATGTATTTAAAGCTTTATAGGTATTTAATTAATAATGAAAACGGTTGTTTTTGCCTTTCCGGGCAGAGACTTTTCTGGCTCATTTTTAATGAACTGGTCAAAAACACTCATAGAACTTACCCAAAAAGGATATAAGGTTATGATGGTGAATGAATATAGCAGTTTTGTACCTTTTTCTAGAATGAAAACACTCGGTTTAAATGTTCTACGCGGTGCCACACAAGTTCCATTTGACGGAAAATTGAATTACGACGTCTGGATGACTATCGATTCAGATATATTTTTCATACCCGAACAAGTCATTGAAATTATTGAAGATACTGACAAATACCCAGTTGTATCTGGTCTTTATAGAATGGAAGACCTTAAACATTATGCCGCCGTTAAAAACTGGGATATCGAATATTTCAAAAAACACGGAACTTTTCAGTTCATGGAAATAAATGATAAATGCTTATCAGAAAAGTACATAAATGTGGCATATAATGGTATGGGATTCTTTGCGTGTCGTAAAGGTGTCATTGAAAATTTAAAATATCCATATTTCAGCCACCCTATCATAGAAGTGGAAGCTGAAAATGGAAAGCTTATTAGAGATATGTGCTCCGAAGATGTGGCATTTTGCAAAAATTTGAAAGATGTAGGATACAAAATAACAGTAAACACTCAAATTAGAGTTGGCCACGAAAAAAGATTAGTTATTTAAAAGTTGTGAACAAGATCCACCATGACGTTTTAATGGCATAGATGTTGGTGTCATTTTAATATTTTGTGTTTCGTGGTTAAGAAACCTAGTTGACTTTTCCAGGTCTCTTAACTTTTCATCTACGATTGATTTTTCTTTCATATAATTTTCCAAAATAATTTTGTTTTTTTCATGCCAATCATATATTTCATGAACATTTTCGTCAATGTTACTATATTTTTCTACAAGTTTATAGTTAAATGGTAAGTTTCTTATCTCTGAAGCTATTTCATCAAGTTTAGTCTCGAGACCGATACACTTATCTTTTACTTCTGCATGATCTTCCATGATTACTTAAACCATATATTTTTTATCTCGTTAAGTTGGTTTTTAACAACTTCATTCCAATCCATCTTTGAATTCAGTTTATAAACATGTGAAAAATTATCTCGTATGTTTGCTGTAATATAAATGTCGTCATTTTCTTTCCAACAACTTACTGGATCTTGAATAGTATGTCTTACAAGTTTTTCTCCATTTTGATAATGAATGGGTTGACTTATATATTCTAATTCAAGACTGTTGTTTAATTTTGTCATGTGTGTCATGTGAAAAAATCCTGGTCTATACTTATCATCAATTTTGATGCGACTATGCGCAAATCCCAAATAACCATCATCTACCTTTAATAAGTTTGAACCCCCTCTTATGTATGTAAGATGTGTTTGAAATGGAACTTCACCCTTTATAACATCACAAAAACCAGTTGATGTATTACATTTTAATATGATCACCGGATCGTAGTTGTAAACAAAGTGCAACTCATCGTTATGTTCGAATGGTGCCCAGTTCTTTTCAATCCTATTCGGGGGAGAATTATTTATGACAAGTGGTTTTGCTTCGATATCTCCATCTTTCAAAAGCCATATACATTTAATTTGATTTGGGAGTGGTGAATTTCCTATGAATATTACATACAAACTTCCATTAATTTCAATCAACCTCGGATCTTCGGCTTGTATTTCCGCACCCAAAAATTGTCTGTCATTATTAGATTTCCATCTTTTATCAAATGTTTCTCTAATCAATCCTATGACACCTTTTTCACATACACGAACGTATGTTATATAGCCATTCGTGGTTGGGTGTACTGCTCTAAACATACTATAAGTGCTACCTTCCCAAGAACCATTGTCATGGATAGCTTCTACGGGTGTTATATCTTTAACGAACTCAAACTTCATTAAAGAATATATATCAATAATCTTTAATGGACTTGAAAGGCAAAAGTGTTATAGTTGTAGGTCCTGCCGGGTACCTAGAAAACGAAGATAATACTGATTATGTAAATAGTTTTGATGTTGTATGTAGACCGAATGTTAAAGTCATAGATGGGAAGTTGAATCTACCACCAAATACAGGCACTCGTTGTGATATTGTTTTTCATTCTGGGGGTATCAAAGGTCAATCTTTCAATATCGGAAATGATAAATACGCACTTTACACTGAACATAACGGTATATGTGAAGCGCTTATAAAAGGATATGTATTAAATGGAGTAAAACATGTATTAATATGTTCGGATTGGAAAGTAAGAATAGATAACGCAATTCGTGTGTGTGATCGATTAGGTATGCCTTGGTCAGTCGTCACCGTACCGAATAAAAATTTTACTGCGGGTTTTCATGGTCTTTGTGAAGTGGCGATAAATCACCCGAGACGTCTTGCAATTAAGGGCTTTGATTTTTATCAAACGGACAAAAGAGGGTATGAAGGATATTACGATGACCACAAAGGTGACAGTGATACACACAATCATCAAGAATCCTTTGAATTTTTTATCTATGATTTTTTACAAAAATTTAATATTGAAATGGACAATCATTTGAAAAAATTAATTTTCGATTATTGTGGGTATTTTATACTTCGTGATGTTTTTACACGTGAATTTATACACGAATGTGTAAATGAAATAAACCCCGTGGGTATAAGAAACAAAAATATTGTAAATTTTGAAAAGTATCCAAAAACTTTTTCATTAAAAGATAATCAAAAAATACACGACAACTTAAAAGTTTTATTGGGTACATCTAACTATAGATTTTGTTCACATAATGACATTGGTATAAATCGTATTACCGGGTGGCACAAGGATGTATTAAACAATCAATATAAAATATACGAAACTATATCACCATTTATTGAACACGAAAATCAAAAACATAATATAGTTAAAGTGTGTATTTACCTACAAGATCATCGTGAAGATGGCCACGCACTAAAAGTTATTCCACGAAGTCACATACATCAAGATTTATTTAAATATAAAAATGCTGTTCAGTTAAGACCACGCATTGGAGATATCATTATATTTGATCAAAGAATAACTCATTGTGGCATGCAATCACACGTGAACGGCCCACGTATTTTGGTCAGTTTCGGGTTTGGTGAAAATAATGTGTTTACTGATAACTTTGAAAGGGGAACGATTAAAAGACAAAATGACCAACATAAAGAATAAGTTAAATTTTAGTATAAATGACCGAGGTTATAGCCGAGATTGGTATTAATCATAATGGTTCGATTGAATTATGTAAAGACTTGATTAATCTTTCTAAGATTGCGGGTATAAAATATGTAAAAATTCAAAAAAGGAATCCTGATATATGCGTCCCCGAACACCAAAAAAATGTAATGCGCAAAACGCCATGGGGTGAAATGACATACCTGGATTATAAAAAACGGATAGAATTTTCCGAAGAACAAATAAAAGAACTCATTGAATATAGTAAAAATATAGGTATTGTATTTTTTGCGAGTGTCTGGGATATGGATAGTTTATATACAATGGCCAAATATACAGATATAGTAAAAATACCGAGCGCACTTATTACTGATATTGAGCTTTGTAAGGCTGCGAGAGATAATTTTAAATTGCTCATTGTGAGCACAGGAATGAGTTCTGAAGAAGAGATTGAAAAATGTGTAAACAATTGTCAGCCGAATGTTATTATGCACACAAATTCAACTTATCCGTGTTCACCCGATGAACTGAATCTTAGATACATGGAACACTTACAACAGAAGTGGGGTGAAAATGCCGTTATTGGTTATAGTGGTCATGAATATGGTATTGTCACCACGTTTGCCGCAGTTGCAATGGGTGCAAAATGGGTTGAACGGCATATCACATTAGATCAAAATATGTGGGGTAGTGACCATAAATCATCCATAAATCCAGAAGGGCTTATAAAGTTAGTGAGAGGTATCAAAGCAATTGACAGCGCTTGCAAATATCCACCGGGGCCAAGAATTGAATTTGCGTCGGAGATGGATAAAAAAAAGAGCCTTAGAAAGTAACATGGGAATAAACATAGATGGTCGTATATGTCATGATAGAATAAGAGCACTCGAAGAATTGGCTAATAAACACAAAGTTCAAAAGTATCTGGAGATAGGTGTCCACAATGGATCTAGCATGTCATACGTACTTCAGTCTAATTATATAAAAGAATGTGTGGGTGTCGATCCATTTGAAACATTAAAAGATAAATCTTCACATTATATACGCCAGGATTCAATAAATGAAACAAGAACGAGAAAAAATATAGAAAATAATAACAAAAATTCTACAGAAATAAAACTCGTAAAAGGTTATTCGCAGGATGTTTCTATAGATGACACAGACTTTGATATGTTATTTATAGATGGTGATCATAGTTATGAAGTGGTAAAACACGACTACGAAAAATTTATTAAAAATGTTAAATCTGGTGGTATTATAGTGTTTGACGATTTACATCAATATGGTCCAGGTAAATTTTTTAAAGAATTAAAAGACGATAAACGTGTTGCATTTGATTCCATTATGTATGAAACCGAAGGCGTTTTAATTAAATTATAGACTTAATATCCTCATAGCTATCAATATCTATATTGTGATTTTCTTCCATAATATACGGATATGGTTTGTTTCCGAGTAAACTTCCGGTATAAACCACATTCGGCTTGTATATATCGATGTATCCATTATGTATATAACATTGTTCTAGTTTCTGACGTGGCATTTCACATAGATTGGGATATAATGGTTTAAGGTCTTCTCCATCTACAGTGTACATTTTAAATGGTGTTTTGTTAAATGGTATCACACTTCTTAGCGAAGTGTGTTCATTGTTCACAATAAATGTCTTTATTGCATCATCTATCATTTCGGACGTTCTTAGTGGTTGTGTGGGTCTCAAGTGTAATATATAATCTGGCACGTAACCGACCTTTTTATATTCATCGAGTGCATGAATTATAAATTCTATATCTGTTGCATAATCTCCAGAAATATTTTGGGGTCTTAGAAATGGAACTTCGATACCATTTTCACGAGCTATGCCAGCATACTCTTCAGAATCTGTAGATACAAATATTTTCATATGTTTTGCGTAAATAGACCCTCTTGCATGATCTACTGAATGCACAAAAAGAGGTTTGTCAAACAAATTATATTTGTTTTTATGAAGTATCCCCTTAGATCCAGATCTTGCGGGTATTATGGTAAGTATCTTCATCTACTTAAAAAGTAAGGTTATTTTTTAAGTAAATGATTGTAGATTGTTTTACTTTTTACAATGAAATAGATATGTTGAAAAGGCGACTGCGATATTTAGATTCAGCTGTTGATAAATTTGTTCTTGTAGAGTCTACAGTAACCCATCGTGGAGAACCAAAAGAGCTGTATTACGAGAAACACAAAGAAGAGTTTTCTGAATGGAATGATAAAATCGTACATGTGGTTGTGAGGGATAACCCCGAAGACAAAAATCCATGGTCTAGAGAAAATTTCCAAAGAAATTGTATCACACGTGGTTTAGAAGGTGTACCCCATGACGCACTTGTCATGGTATCGGATGTGGATGAAATACCTAATAAAGATTTTTTAACTCTCCCAAATTATGCTCAAGTTTGTTCATTTAATATGGTTGCATTTCAATACAGTTTCAAATACATGCAAACACACGAACCGTGGTTTGGTACAGTTATGACCAGAATGAGTGTATTAAATTACACAACACCACAAAAACTCAGGGAATCGAGGTGGTCTGTACCACATTATAGAAATGCTGGCTGGCATTTGTCTTCATTTGGTGACGAAACTTTTGTAGCTAACAAAATTCAGAATTACGCACACTGCCATGATGACGTTTCGCAAGACAAGGATGAAGCTATTTTTAAGAAATTTATTGAAGATGGTATACACGCAGATGGTAAAAATATACTTACCAAAACACCACCGGATGTAATGAATTCTGTACCCGGTGAGATAATTTTCTGATATACCTATATACAATATGTCCAGTAACAAAGCTTTTAACCTGGCCCAAAAGGTTATCTCAGGCAAGATTGACCTTGAGATGCCTCTCTGGACGGTGATCCTTATCGGTGTGATCGCCGCCGTCTACGTGACCGTTACATCGATTGGTATGAGTGTTTATGACAAGTGTGAACCTCTCAAGGATAGTAAAATGCACCAAAACTTGAGAAACTATCTTTCTTATACATTGACAATTGCATTGACTATCCCGTTCACACTCCTTTACACAAAAATATTTAGCAAGGATGCGGCTGCCTTCATCTTACTTTATTCCATTATGGGTATTATTGGTAGTGCGATTGCTGTGAATAACGCTGGAAAGTGCCCGGATGTTGATCAAAGTGTCAAGACATACAACACAATTGCCTTAACCGGTTTCTGTGCAACACTTTTACTCTCCGGTTTGATGATTCGTTCGGGTGTTAATAAACTCAAAGCGTATTAATTTTGTAAAACATAATCAAAAATACATATATTTGAACAAGTAAACCTAACAGGGAATATATTGTAAAAAATACAGATCCCTTTCTAAACTGATAAATCATCCATAAAAAGTTTATGAGTATAGAAAGTAACATGAAACGCATACCCTTCTCGGTTACATTATTGGTTTTGTTTTCGTTTGCTTCTTTAACTTCTTCATTCATCTGATAAATTCCGAGGGCGCTTGCTGTGACAGCTAATGTGTTACTTGCGTCCATTATTATTATATATATATATATAAAATACAAATAATGGAGGCGCTTCTTGAAAAATTTACAGGAAAGATTGACACAAACCGGGTGATAGCTAAGGTTGCGGAAATTAAGGCAAAATATGTTGACGATGGTTTGACCAAGTCCGACATCCCACCGATTCTTTCCATACTGATGATGGAGGCGAGTAAGTTCAAGCATTTGAAGGGAGAAGAAAAGCGCGAACTTGTGATTGGTGTTTTGAATCACCTTATTGAACAAATTGACAAGGGTGAAGAAGACAGTGAATTTGAAACTGTTCTTAAAACTATGGTTCCGAGTATGGTTGATAGCTTTTCTATGATGCTAAAGATGAATAAAGTTTTGTGTTGCTTCAAATAGAGAATGAAGTTTCCTCCTTTGGAGACAATGATCAATTATGGCATATATAGTATAAAGGAATTAGAACGTTATTATAAGGGTCTAATTCCAAAGAAAAAAATTATTATTCTGAACGAATGTGGTACATGTTCTTTTGTTTACGGTGGCGACACTTGTAACAATTGTCATGATTTAATTACAAGACCTAAAGCAGATTCCAAATTATTGTGACTTCTCTGTAATGGTTTATTTCTTTTCAATTTTAGAGCATTATTACTTGTAGTACTGTTCTTTATTTCATTCATTTTATTATTGTTTGAAACAAAGGGCACGACAATTTGTGGCACTGGTTCTGTCACCACTTCATTCGGAACTTCTTTGTCTATGTCTATGTTTTTTCTGAATTCTTCTATCGTCATGTTTCCTCCAAAGACATCCAATTCGTATCTATTGGGTGCTTTTTTTATAGATCCTATTTTATTGTATAATTTCTTTCTCATGACTATCATATTTCCGCATATTAGACCACCTCTCGTTACTCCGTGTTTATCTATAGCGAATGCTTTCATGCAACTCCAGGAACAAAAATTACCTGATGTATAAAACTTTGTTCGAAGTTCGTCATATTTGTGTGGCATTTTTAAAGGGGTTGACTCAAAATCATGGCAACACCACCAGCACCACGTCATAGTTATGTCTTTAATTATTTCTTTAAATAAAATATAAAGATATATTAATGAGACCCGAATCATTGTCTTTGGTTGTTGTACTTACAATTATATTTTTGTATATCAACATAAATTTGGTCTATGATCGAATGAAAAGACAGAGTGTCCAGTATGAGATATTTAATAGTTATTCTCATAAAAAGCACGCCGAAATATTGAATAGATTAAGTAAATTAAAAACCGAAAATGTAAATGGTAGTGATGTTATAGATTCAATAAACGAAGAAATATTTGGAACGTCAAATGTATGTTCAGTACCGGGTGTTATTATAGATTCATACGGTATTCCGTGTGCAGTTGCTCCTAGTGTTACCACACCACTAGAACCCACACCAACACCAACCGAAGAAGAGGAAGAGGAAGAAGACGGTATTATGTGCCTTATTCCTCCCGAGCCGAATGGTTCTTGTCGTGAAGGTACCGAATTGGACGATGACGGATGTTGTGTTTTAAAGGGTGAAGCCAAACCGTCTAAGACGGAAGTGTATACAGATGTTGCCGAGCAAATTTTGATGAGTTTTCTTGTCGAGGAAATTGCAGAAATATTTATACTTCGCGTGTTACCGAGAATTCTCGTTAGAATCGGAAGTTTGGCTAGATTAGGCGGAAGACTCATGGCTAGACTTGTAGCCAGAGTTTCTGTAAAATTAGCAAGACTTGGTACAATACTCGCTAAGAAATTAATAACCAAGGGTATTAGTATAGTCGCTAAAAAGTTATCGATGCTTGTCACCTCAGCTAAGGTCGGTGGTCCCGTGGCTGTGGCATTGATTGCTATAGAACTCATGTTTGCTCTCACAGACATTATGGATCCGAAGGGATATTCTACATATACCGAAAATGCAGCTTTGGACAAAATAAGAAACTCTATAGATTACAATTTCCAAGACTATTGTAGCAGAGAAGGACTTCCGTGGCCTTTCATTATTCCCGTGTCTTCTATGTATGAAGATGAATTCGCAGAAGCGTATGAATCTACCGTGGCTGATTATCTTCAGGGGGCTATAAAATATGTAATGGATTCGGATGAGCCGTCTCACGTAGATATTATGGTAAACATGATATTAACTGGGTTGAGTAATGGCAGCGATCTTTATATGTCTGATTCTGATATGGGTTTAACTGAAAATGACGAAAACGAATTGGGTGAAATAGCCATGCAGTTAATGGATGACAACATAGCTATCAGAGATCTTACGTTATATAACAAACTCAAAAAGTTAGTGGATGATGAAGAAATGATAGATATTTATCCAGAAGTTGCGACGAAAAAACAATTTGGTATTTCATTGTCTAAAAAGGGTGTTGATTTGTGGAACCAACAAAATTATAGAAACTACCTCACACAAAACCCAACAACACTCGAAGGTAGAACAGATATAAGCATGGCTTGTTTATATAGCGACGAATATAGATCACTTAACATAAGTAATCCGGGTACAGCTGACAACCCCAACATGACAATCAAAAAATTATCAAAACCTGTGCCGTTGTACGGGCTTTATGGTATGTTGGTTTATTACTGTGCAGGCACAAAGACAACCGGTACACTAACACAGATAGGCACAGTAAACCCAGATGCCATGGGTGTGAAATTTAACTTTGAAACTGGTAATTGTGATTATTCTGACAGTTACTGTGATTATATGGGTATGGTATATTATGAAGACGGTGATATTAAAGATTGTAAGCTACGTCCCGGACAAAAAGAGGCGGAGTTTATTTTAGGGGAGTATATGGTGCGTGAACAAGCAAGAACATGGGAAAGTCGTATAGATGGCTTTCAGAGCGGTGATCCAGGAACCGTAGCTTGGACTACAGCCATGACAATCCTAGATCCAACTGGATTTGGTACTTCATTTGCAAACTCCTGGGTACTTGCACTTGTTTATGCATTCTTTGATAAACCTAAACCAAAACAAATTGAAAATACAGTTCTTGCTGATAGATCAGAAGAAAATGATAAAATTAAACAAGAATTTTCGTTTTTATATGAACGCGACAAAAACAAATATTTCCTCAGCGACCCAATCAATTTTACAGAATAGAAAAATATATACCCATAGTAGTAATGATAGTTGCTGTATACGTTGGTTTCGTATACTTAATTATCACAGTCGTCACCTTTTTCTTGACAAGGTATACCTTGCTCAGCGAAAAAGACTTAGACAAACTTTACAGTGACGAGATTGAAAGGGCATACATTCTTTCAAAATCGCCATCGGGGGAGGATGTACCAGACTTAAGTGAGAGTGTCGTAGATGAATTACCACCAGATCTATTAGCTTTATATGATCAGAGCAGAACATACCAAGATGACATCATACCGAGTGATGTTTCAAAGGCGATGAAACGAGATCCTGAACAGGTATTAAATGTCGGAGAAATTCGGCAGTATTTATCTATGAGACGAATGTCTTCTATTACACCAAATGACTTATATAGATACTACTCACTTAGAATGAGAGATGGGTCGGAAGTTTTCAACGGTTCAATTGATATGCAATTGGAAATCGACGACGATGGTGAAAGAGTTTTTTTGAAAAACGACGAAAATCAATACATGTTTAAGAATATTTTTGGTCTCATTGAATGGAGAAAAACTAAACCAGATTCTGGATTTTATTTTTTCCTCGACGGGTATGAAGAGGGTGGTGTGAGAATATCAACAAGTAAATACTTGAGACTTTCTACGCCATTTTTAACTAAAAAAATATATGATGTCTCGGGTAAACAAGAATTGATATTTGAGCCTTCGGGTAGTATGGATTTAGAAGATGTAAATAACTCTGTTTTTATTTTAAAAATTAAACCCGAAAGGAAAGAGCTTGGTAATTTGTTCAAATTCGAAAATGTATTTAGAGATGATGTTCGTTTTGTCGTCCAAACCACAAATGGTACAAATGTGATGACAGATGTTTACATTGAAAATAATATACAAAGTGGTTCATTATTATTAAGAAATATAAATGGTATGTATTTGACTGTCAATACAGATATAAACGATGTAATAAATTTCGGTGAAATTACATTTACTACTCAAGGCACGCCATTGTTTTTGCGTGTTGACATAAATGATAATACAGTTTATAGACTCGAAACAAGAGAAGATACTTACGGTCTATTCCTGACACATTATGGTAAATTTAGTATGTACGATAACTTTAATGGATTTGCCACGTTAAACAACACGAAATTAATGTTTCGAACTGTTGTGAATAACTACACCCAACCATCTTATTATCCAACGTGTGATGACACAAACAGAGAAATATTCGGGGAAAAATGTCACACTAAATGCGATTTGGAAAATGACTGGTTTAGAGACGGTGAAGAATGTAAAATATACGGGGCGTGTCCGAGAAATTACAAACATGACGGGGGTCTCGTGTGTTTAGAAGAATGTTCGAAAAGACCACCCGCAGAAGATGGAAGTCGCTGGTTTAATGGAAGCTCATTTGAGTGTGCAAGATGTAAGCCTGGATGGAGTAGCGATGGTGCATTACTTTGCAAAAAGAATGGTGCAAAATGGTACAATGTATTTACTGGTGGCTACCAAGCCTGGCATCACAGGAACAGGAGAGGATGGGAAACTTGGACGGGTGCAAAATCATACACAAGTGATCAATATAACACCACCACAGGTTTCGATCCGGATGGTAACGTAAGAGTCCCGGCAGCCGAGGATACATATTGTGAACCAGGGAGTACCAAATATTACATGGACTCAAATGGCAATTACAAACTTCCATCTGAACTGAATGATACGGAAAAAGAAACGGGTGAATATATACTGATGTGTCTACCAGGTTGTTACAATAATTTGTATACTCAGGATGACAGTACCGATGAAAAAACATGCACACGAACAAATTACGATACAAGCTTGGATTCTAATTTTTAATATTTATATAAATTATAATGGCCCGTGGACTTGGTAGTATTGCCGATATAGCAGACGCTTCGGCGGATGCTATAAGAACCGTCCTTAGAAACATTGACCCAGATGTATTGAAAACTACACTCAAAAATTTTGAATTTGATGACATAACGACTGTTTTAAAAAACATTGAAGCTGACGATCTTGTTAGCAAAGTTATGAAAAATCTCGATACGGACAAGTTAGTCGATGTGATGAAACAGCTTGATGGGAGTAATTTGACCAGGATGTCTAAATCAATCGCCGGTGATACGACTTCTTTTAAGAAATTTCTTAGTGCCGCCGACTCTTCAACGATTAACAGAACCATGAAGTCCATGGATGATGCTACCCAAGTTCGAGTGATGAAGAACATGGGTGATACCGATTTGAAAAAGTTGAAAAATTCCATGGACGCCTCGGATTTAGATCGTTTGAAAGCGCTCGACCCCGATTTAGCAAGAAGACTTGATGAAATTAGCGGAGCTCTGGGCACTGCCGCCAAAAACGTTTCAGAGTTTTGCAAGAAACACAGGGTTTTGTGCGCCGCCCCATTTGTCTATGGTGGTGCCAAATATTTGCAAGAACGAGCAGAGGCTGAAAATGAACAACGCGAAGCGGACGTTCGTAACTGCATAGGTATATGTCTTCCGAATGGTTGGGATGCTTATACTTACGATGGTGCTGAAAAGGATACCTTGGAATACAAAACACGCACCGACATCGAATTTGAATTAGGGCCGGGTGATGAACCGATTGATTGGGAAAAACAACCCTTGTGTACTGAAAATGAAGACGATTGTGGTGAATTCTGCACGAGTAAATGTGAAGAAATATTTCCAAAAAAAACAGACCTCTTCGGTATGGGACCGGACTTACCGGACAACCCCCTCGACCCAACACAGTGGTTAGACACTTTGCGTGATACTATAAATGGCATTTTTCAACCCATCTTTGACCTATTCGAATTTTTGAACGCCGATGTTATTATGTACATATGCTTAGGTATTTGCTGCCTATTTTTGCTCATGATGTTCATGGGTTAGTTTAAAGATATAAAGAGCCTTTAATTTAATGATTTTGAGTATAGATGTAGGTATTCGAAATTTAGCCATGTGCTTACTCAACGAAACATCCAACCTCGTCGTGGAATGGGACGTATCTGGCGTACCCCCGGAACACAAAGATGGTATCTATGTCTCCTTGAGAAAACACCTCGACGAACGACCTTGGGTCCTTACCGCCCAAACAATCCTCATTGAAAAACAACCGGATCGAAATAAGAAGATGGTTTCCGTCATGCACTTTCTTCACGCATATTTTATTATAAAATGTCCAAATGCCGAAACTATTATTTATGACGCACGACACAAAATCCCAGATGTTGCTGGCCCGGGTAGATCACAATATCTCAAAAGAAAGAAGGTTTCAATTGAGAGATGTGAAGCTTTTATACGCTCGGATAATGTGAATGCACACTGGTTGGACACATTTTTAACTTCTAAAAAGAAAGATGATTTAGCAGACACTGTCATGCAAGCGCTGAGTTTTGTTAATAGAATTGAAGTCAAGACTGTTAAAAAACCTAAAAAGACGACAAAACTTGTTCCGAGAAAACCCAATGAAAATCAAAAAAGAACAAAATATTCCAAGTCAAATCTTGCTTGGATTTACATGAATAAACCTGAATGTGAATGTCTTGAAAACAACAAACGTTTCATGAAAGATCTTAAAAGATATTATAGGGATATAAATGATTTAGTTAAAGATCTTAGTGGATAGTTAAAATATGAACGAAATTGTGTACGACAATAAGTATTTGTATATACCGGATAGATATTTTCACGAAAATTTAAAGTCACGTTTCGTTCGAAAAACATACGAAAGTGAAGAATCTGGTATCATAAAGAGTTACTTTAATAAAAATGACGTCGTTCTTGAAATTGGTAGTTGTTTAGGTTATACTACTTGTTTGTTATCCGATAGGTGTAAAAGTGTCATCAGTGTCGAGGCTAATCCTGAATTGTCCGAAGGATTGTCATTGTGTAAAAAGAAAAACAATCTAGAAAATGTTACATTTATAAATGGTTATTTAGATGAAGTTAAAAAAACTATAAAATTTCAGACATACGATAATGTTGTGGCGGGTTCGGGAGACCGCGAAGACTTAACGATGAACAATGTTTGTGGATGGGGTGACAGTTTGAAGACATATGACGTAGAAACAATTACACTTGACGATCTTGGAAAAGAGAATGATTTCAATTCCATGATGATTGACATGGAAGGTGGCGAATTGAAATTTGTACAACAAAATATAGACTTTATTCATAAAAATATAAATAAAATATGTATCGAACTTCACGGTTTCATGATGAAAGACGTTGATTTCGATAAGAAATGTATCAATGCACTGAAACAAATTGGTTTCAGATTAATAAAACAAAATATAATCACATATTATTTTGAAAAGTAAATTAAGGAAATCGACATATGTTAAGTCATAATAATATGCAAAAAGATGTCTTGGATCATGGGTTTGTACGATTGGTTGATCACATGCCGAGACAGGATTTGGACACCTCAATCGTCCAAGCAGCAAGAGTCTCGTATGGAGATGGGACTAAAACCTCACGAGGAGACCGAGGACTCCTCCGCTACCTGCTTCGCCACTGGCATACCACACCCTTTGAAATGGTGGAATTCAAATTTCACATCAAAATGCCCCTTTACATCGCCCGACAACACTTCAGACATCGAACAGCCTCAGTCAACGAGCTGTCCGCCAGATACTCCGTCGTACCGAAAGAATACTATAATCCCGGAATTCTCAGAGGTCAATCTAAAGTGAACAACCAGGGGTCTGAGGGGGTTGTGGAAGTAAATGAAGAAAAAACTAGACAAATTGATGAACATTTAGAACATTCTTTTGATTTATATGAGAGCCTCTTAGAAGAAGGGATTTGTCGGGAGCAGGCGAGAGGTAACCTTCCACAATGTACCTATACCGAATTCTATTGGAAGATTAATCTTCATAATTTAATGCACTATCTTCATCTTCGCATGGACAGTCATGCCCAAAAAGAAATTCAAGATTATGCAAATGCTATTTATGATTTAATTGAACCATTGGCACCGGTTACTATGGAGGCGTTTAAAGATTTTAGAGTGAATGCCATGCATCTCACCGGTCCGGAAATTGAAGCCCTCGCCAATGGAACGCCAATTGAGAGCCCAGGGGAAAGGCGAGAGTTTGAGGAAAAGTTGAAGCGCTTAAAAATTAAATGTCCTTAGAATGTAACAAACAAAGATGTTTTCACTTACAACCTCCACTACTTTCATGGCGAAGACTAACCGTTTCAAGAAGTTTGGTAAGAAGATGAAGAAACAAAACGACGCGGACGTGGGTAAGATCCGAGAAAAGTTGTCGGATATTAGCCGCGATGAACAACGACGTGTTAAGGAAATCTTCAAAGAACACCAAGAGTTCTTCAAGGGTTCTCAGAAAAAGGAAGAAGTCGCTATCGATTTTTACGAGAACTAAACGCAAACCACAAAGTACACAGAACAAACGCCATCGCTAATGGTGTATCATCAAACTGATGCGCCATGAGGGCACTCACTATACTATACTGAACCATGCGTATATCTTGCCTTGTTTTAGACATAGACCTTTTCATGGCCGCTTTGGATTTCTCCAAACCCAAAACAGCCGTACTTATATTTCGTATCTTCGCGGGCATTTCTGCCGTCTTCATGATAGCATCTTGTATGTCAACTGATTCCACAAATTGTTGTTTGATCATGGGTTCTAGGTAGGTGAAGTAGTTGAACTCTGGATCTAATTGGATACATATACCCTCTATGAGCGAGAAGGATTTTGCTAAATACACAAAACTCGTCGGTACCATGAATGGCTTTTCAGCCGCAAGTTGTGCCGCTATATCGTCGTTTATTATATTTGAACCATCGAGGGTTTCAAGATAACCCAAAACTGTTTCAAAAAAGAGTTCAATATCTGAAAGATCCGAACTCATAGGTATTATGACACCGAGGTTCACAAGAATTTGAACAATTCCCTTCGTGTCCTTGTCTATTATACACCCGAAGAGTTGTTTGAACCCATCGCGAAGTTCTTCGGAGAGGTTTATGATGAGTCCAAAATCATAGAAAACTAACTTACCTTTGGGTGAAAACCCCAAGTTACCTGGATGTGGGTCTGCGTGAAAGAACCCTTTGTCCATCGTTTGGATGACATATGAGTTGATGAGGGCTTCACACACTTTCTTTTTGTTAAGATTGGGATCTGAAAGTTCTGTGAGTTTTTCAGATTCCACATATTCCATGACGATTGTGTCATCGGTACAAAATTGTTTATAAACTTTTGGAACTTTGATCCATTTTATATCCTTCAAATTCTTTCTGAATCTCATGGCATTCTCAATTTCTTGTGTGTAATCCGATTCACCCAAAAGATATTCAATAGATTCATTGAGAACAAACTCTGAACTATTTCCGGTATCAACCCCAACCTTCTCAAGGAAGCGGACAATTTCCCGCACATTGTCGGTATCGGTCTTCATAGTGTTGTAGATATTTGGTCTTTTCACTTTGACGATCACATCCTTTCCATTTTTCAACTTTGCCTTGTGAACTTGACCAATGCTCGCAGATTTAAATGGTATAGAGTCAAACTCGGTAAAGTATTCTAAATTTACAATATCTTTTACAACATCATAATCCACCGGAGGAACATTATCTTGGAGGGATTCCAACTCTCTTGTAAATTCGGGTGGGTACAGGTCTCCTCGTGTTGATACAATTTGCCCCAATTTTACAAATGTTGGTCCAAGATCCAAAAGTTGGTCCCTCGTCCATGCTCCCAGTTGCCCCTTATCCTTTACAAAAGTGTTTTTCCATACAAATTTGGCGGCAAACTTCCAAGTCTTTACCTTTTGGGGAGGTGGTGCCTTGAGTGGTTTATGGGTAGCGACGCATAGCATCCTACTATACAAATATCTTTTAATTTCCTTAAATTAGATATTTTTACCGTTACACTTTATCTTAGATTGAAAAATTCTTTGTGGAGAGTGTTTGTGTTCCTGTACATATCATATCTAATTTTAGGTCCTCATTAGATTTCATATCTTATACAAAATAAACCGTTAAAAATTGTAGACTCTCCCACGGAATTTTTGAGATCTTTGTCAACTTGTTTAAGTTCTTGAAGTAGCCATTGGATGTTGTCGTTAATAGGATCGCCTGTGATCATTTTGTCTTAAATTATAAATAATTAGCTACAACTTAGGTTTCTTCTCTGTAAGATATTCAGATGCCTGTTTGGGTGTTTTACAAATTGTATCACCACAGTGATCCCTATTTTGGTAAATAGAATTGATAGATGTTACCATGTCCTCACATGTCTTCAGATTCCAGCGCCCGAGTTTAGGTTTTTCATCTTTCAAAAAAATACTTGCGATTCTTCTAATCATTACTATCATAACTACCCATTTCCTTATCTATATATTCTTCCCATTTATCAATTCTTTCTCTCATCTTCTTTAAAGTCTCTTCTTCACCGTCAGTTTTCAACCTAAATACAGATTCCAACGATTCCCGCTTGTATCTCGCTGCGTCACGCTCTTTGTCTATATCCCACGCATCTTCTTCGGGGTCACCAGCTCTCCAATTTTTATTTTCGTTAATACGACGCTGATCGGCTGGATCCCACGCATCTTCACTTTTATGTACACGGGCTGTAACTCGTCTACGATGTGTCTTTAACGAAATCGGTACAATTATCTGGCGAGACAACATACCTATACTATGGGATTATACTTTAATTATATGAATAGGTCTCACAGTTCGTATAATATAAAGTGCAGTTTTCAAAACATTTTTCATTAAATTGGATTTCACCATAATCTCACTGTGATCAATAAACTTTCTTGAATTTGAACGATTTCAACCTTTATTAACGCACTGATTCTTTCAGGAGCAGCGACAGCCGGATTTTATATCAAGTATGGTCCAGAAAAAATACCGATGCATATATTTTTAAACATATTTTTAGATAAACAAACGATAACAATCAAAATTATATCTCCCGTAATATCAGAATGAAAGTTCACATTATCGGCGCCGGTCCCACCGGTATGTCTATAGCATGGGAACTCGCAAAACTTAAGAAACACAACGTAACTATATATGATCGCAAACCAGCGGCGGGCGGTTCTTGGTGGGAACCAGATATGGAAGAAAGAAATCTCCACGCACACAGAATTGTGTTTGATAGGGCTTTTATCAATACAAGAACAATGTTTAGTGAAATGAATATAAAATGGAATGACATGTTTAAAAAGGTTGAAGACGATGTAAATTCATTCTTATTAAAACAATTTACACCCGGTGATTATTTAGCTTTGACTTCTCTCGCCACAAGTGTTATAATGAATTCCGACAAGTTTATGAAAATTTCTCTCAGAGATGCCGTCAAAGGAACGCTCTCTAAAACGGGGGAATCTGTGTTAACACACATAACATTAATAATGGACGGTGTTACATGGGATGTTATGTCTGCATATGAATTTGTAAGAAGTTTTGATCACGTCGGGTTATCCAAACAATATACACAAAAGGTGTCAGGTAAGCAAATGTGTGACGCAATGCAAAAAGAACTTCGCAATGTGGGTGTTAAATTTCAATTTAATAAATATTTAACAAATGTCGAATATTATAATGACGAATTCAAGGCTACATTTGAAGATGGAGAAGAAATAGAAAATGATGGTATGTTAGTTTTGTGTGTAGATAACAGCCAGGCATTAAAACTCATAAAGAGTAACTGGGGTCATGATGCACATAAGAAAATAAAGTATAGTACGTACGGTTGTATAAATGTTTTGCTTGATTATGAAAAAAACATTACTCTTGAAAATGACCTAAAAATAGCTATGGAAACACCGTGGAACTTGCAACCCGTCGTTCTCGCAGACGGCAAAACTGTATCATGTGTTATATGTGATCTTTCACCCGAAATACTTAAAACAAAGCCCGAAGACATAGTAGAAAATATATTGAAACAATTAAATTTAGAAAAGCCAACGAACAGTCGATTTGCATGGGGGTGTAATTGGAATGGTTCCGAATGGACTTTTGAACAGTCTTCGGGTGTTTTAAGTTTAGATGGCCAGGTCCCATTCTTTGGCAAGAACAGGAATGTCGCTCTCTGTGGGATGATGTCACCTAGAAAAACTCCATATTCTAGCATAGAAGCTGCTATTGAAGTTGGTAAACAATTTGCATATGAAAATTTTGATACAAAACCACCATTAGAAACATTTTTGTTAACACACTTAATAATATTACTTATAGTTTTACTTGTATTAATCATATAATGAAGTTTACCGCTAGTGTTTACGAACCCATGTACGAATACAACGACAAAAAATACATTCGTTTATTTATTTCGGATAATCACAAGGAAATAATTAAACGTATGCATTCGAATAAATGTCACTTACTTACAAATAATATAATAGATAATCCATTAGATGGTAATATATTAACAATTAAGGTACCTTTTCGATATAGGAGAGTGATGTGTGAGGTTAGAGGTAAACCCGTGCAATCTCTTATAAAGGGTGATGATGTAAAGATCGACATAGAATATAAGGGTGTGTGGAATGTTGGCAATCATAGTGGATATACATGGAAATTAACTTCCATTACTTCTCCTTAACTTGTTCTCCTTCGTCTTCTTCCTTCTTTTCCGGGATTTCAACTTCCTTCAAACCAGATTCTTGAAACCCCTTAAAAACCCTCAAAGAGCCCTGAATGCGGAAGATTTCTTGAGTAAGTTCTTCGAGGGCTTGTTCCATACGCTTGATGTTTTCTTCAACGTTAAGAGTCGGCATTTTTATATATTACGATACCATTTTTTCTTTAAATTACTAGGGAATAAATAAATCTTTTACCCGGGAATCATTTCTATCGATTTCGACGACACCTTTTTTTTCGAGGTCCATAAAAGTTGCAAGGGATTGAATACTTCTGTACCAACTTTCATCTTGTTGTTTAGTTCGGTGGGCTTACCTATTGTTTCAGATACGTTTATCATATTATTTACAAACATAAAGTTATAGCTCTTTAAATTAATAATGCTCACACGAAGTGGTTACGTGATAAAAGATGGCCCAATTCAAGAATTTAAAAAGGAGTTAACAGTAAGACCTATCATTAATAATGAATTCGGGTTTCCCCCGCCGCCTTTTAGAGTTTATAGAACAACTAAAAATGGAGTCTGTGTTCCAAGATTCTACGGAACTTCTAAGATTGGAGAACCGAAGGATGACAAGAGACCAGAACCAACCAGGTCCGAGGCTAAGTTCGTTGGACAACTCAGAGACGCCACCCATCAGAACGCCGCACTTGCTGCAGCTCTTAGTGTGGGTCATGGAGTTCTCTCGCTCCCATGCGGGTATGGAAAGACCACCGTATCCTTGGCGATAGCGTGTAAGTTGGGTTATCGCACCATGATTGTTGTGCATAAACAGTTCTTGGCGGATCAATGGAAAGAACGGATTCAACAATTTTGCCCGGGGGCTAAAATTGGTATGGTTCAACAAGACAAAAAAGAAGTCGAATGTGACTTTGTGATCGCCATGCTTCAATCTCTTTCACTGAAAGAGTATAATTTTCAAGATTTTGATTCTATTGGTACACTCATAGTCGACGAAGCGCATCATATATGCGCAAAAGTCTTTAGTCAAAGTCTATTTAAACTATGTCCAAAGCATATTTTTGGGTTGTCGGCCACACCAGAAAGAAAAGACGGTCTTACGAAAGTGCTTCATTGGTTTATGGGTCCGACTTTCTTTGCAATAGAGAGGAAAAACCAAGAACAAACGGAGGTTTTTCCGATAAGTTATGAGTGTGAAATGTACAAAAATCCACCACCGTGCACACGTTTTGGTAAAGTATCGTTGGTAAATATGATTACGCTACTCGTCGAAGATAAACGTAGAAACAAAATGATTGTGGATTTGATAAAAAAACTTTCAAAGACAACTAGACAGATTTTAGTTTTAAGTGACAGACGGTTTCATTGTGAATTTTTACACCAATGTTTCCCAAAAAGTTCAGGTCTCTATATGGGTGGTATGAAAGAAGCAGATCTCCAGGAATCTTCTAAAAAGCAAATAATTTTTGCGACTTTCAGTCAAGCTCACGAAGGATTGGACATCGCCACATTAGACACGGTAATTCTCGCAACACCCAAATCTGATATAGTACAATCGATAGGGCGTATCATGCGAGAAACTGAAGGTAAAAAGAACAACCCACAGATTTATGACGTTAAAGATGAGTGGTCAATTCTGGTAGCTATGTTTTACAAGAGAATGAAAGTATACAGAAATGGTGGGTTTAAAATACAGGGTAAGACAATGGACGGCGGCGAAAGTGACAAAACGTTCCCTCAGGGAAAGTGTCTATTTTTATAATCTGCATAATAAATAAATGTCTGGTGCATTAGTTCAGCTCGTGTCTAAGGGTGCTCAAGATGTTTATATAACAAACAATGACGGGGTCTCGCTTTTCAGTTTGAAATATAAAAGACACACCAATTTTTCACAAGCTCCCAAACTTATAAAAACTATAACATCATCGAAAGACAATATTATAAAAATACCAGTTTATGGCGATTTATTAAATGCTTTGTGGTTTGAAGGTGAAGGTATGATAACCAAATTTCAAGGAGCTCGTTTTCATTTATACATAGGTGGCACAAAAATAGATTCACAACCTTTTGATTATATTTCTGACGTATGGCAGAATTATTTGGCTGAAAATTTCGTAAAGGCTATGGAAATTATAAATAATGTCTCAGTTGCAAATAATCATTTTATACCTTTACATTTCTTTTTTTGTGATAATGGGATGTATTTACCTTTAATCGCTTTACAATACCACGAAGTAGAAATCAGAATTGAATTTAATGCAGATATTTCCGGTGTAAAATGTTACGGTAATTACATCTTTTTGGATACGGATGAAAGGAATCGTTTCACAAATGCATCGATGGATATTATAATCTCACAAGTTCAGCAATCTGAACACGAAATACTTCAAAATGAAACGACATTGGATTTAACAATCATTAATCATCCGGTCAAGAGTTTATTTTTTGGGTTTCCAGCAAAAAGTCCAATTATAGATGACGACTACTTGACTTTTGAAACAGCCGACATGTATTTAAATGGTACGGTATTATTTGAAGATATGTCACCACTCTATTTTCATATAGTACAGAACTATTATAATTCACAGTGTGGTATTATAAACTATGTGGAAGATTTTGATTGTCCGATGTATACTCGGTATTACGCTTATCATTTTTGCAAAGATGCATCACAATATAAACCCACAGGTAGTTGCAATTTCAGTAGGTTAGATAATGCAAAAATTATTTTGAAAAATATTACACGCGGCGCCAATAGAATTGATGATAATTATTTAAATGTGTATGCAGTTAGTTATAATGTTTTGCGTATAAAAGAAGGTATGGCTGGAATTTTATTCGCAAACTAATGTAAGAATGGGGGTTCCTATAGGTGACGTCGCTCGCGTAAGTCAGGTCTTATTGGCGAGCCTTCAACAAGATCGAACAACAACAGAAGACAGGACAGCACCCAATCTTATATCGTCGAGCGCTTTAAATACAACCGAAGTTAAAACAACGGGGTTGGTGGTTTCATCGAATGCGTCCGTCAATGGTACTTTGAGTGTGAACCAGGCTTCTGTCAGTGGTACTTTAAGTGCGAACCAGGCTTCTGTCAGTGGTACTTTAAATGCGACCCAACTTATAACTTCGGGGGATATAGAGTCAAGTGGATTTGTTAGGGGGGATGGTGGTTTACTTTCAAATATATCCAAAAGTTTACAAGAAATCACGGATAATGGTAGTATAACTAATCACACAATTACAAATACCAATAAAACGAGATCATTTTTTAATTATAGTCAGGGTATAATAAACGATTTACTTATACCGAAAGGGATTGTATACTGGAATCCCGCAATAGACAATTCATTAAGCGGGATGACCGCCTTCACCGCTGATAGCAGCTATAGGAGTATTGTTATTCTTTATGGAAATTTCTTTAGAACAATAATTTTAGATCAAAATGGTACAGGTCCAGATCCCCTTTTTCCTCCATTTGATGTATCAGAAAACGTGACCTACGGATCGTATGCAAAAATGAGTAGAAACGGTCTACGCCTTTTATTGAGATCGTCAAGTGGCGCTGTTAGATTTTATGAGCGTGGTAGTAATACATCGAGGGAGTGGAATTTAAGATTTACTATATACGACAATAATGGAGGCTTCCTTAATAACAACATAGGATTTGGTAGCAGTATCGACGCAGATGACGATCTTAATGCAGTAGCCGTGGGGTGTCCGAATTGGAACGATATTACCACGGTTGGTGGGTCGACTTATGTAGTAAATCGGCAAAACCTTGGTGTTATAAAAATATACGGTCTTTACAATGGTGGTACTTTATTAAGAACTATAAATTCACCATCATATACAAACTATGCTTTTTTTGGTTCCGTGGTCGGTGTAAGCAGGGACGGTAGTAAACTTATAGCATATATAAATCAATCTTATAATAGAACATATGTGTATAATTTTAATAACGGGGGTCTAATTCATACCATAGATCGACGAAGCGAAGACTCTATGAGAATTTCGAATGACGGAACAATCGCAATTTTGAATGGAAATGTACATAAATATTTAAATTCTGTGTGGAACTACGAAATATTGTCAGGTGCTAATGATATCACATCATCCAATTCAATTATTAAATTTTCTGGTGACACTTTATTAAATTATTCATACGATACATCAAGTACACTTATAGAAAATACTATATATTCAACATCAAACTTTGGTACTATACTACATATACGAGATGACGTACTTAAATTTGTATCCTCGGTCGATAATAAACCCGTAGTTCATGATATTTTGTACGGTTCTTCGTCGAAATTAAGTGTTGCCGGAAATGTGACAGCATCCAAGGTGGGTATAGGTACAAGCACACCGGCTTATAGTTTAGATGTCGTGGGTGACATATATGCATCCGGTAACATCACTGAACTGTCGGACATACGTAAAAAGAAGAACTTGCAAATCATAGAAACTCCCATTGAAAAAGTGAAAAAATTAAACGGTTATACATACGAAATGGATGATAAGAAATACACTGGTCTCGTAGCACAAGAAGTTTTAGAGGTTCTTCCAGAGGCTGTCGTTGGTGACGAAGAAAAGGGATACGGTTTAGCCTATGGTAACATAGTGGGTCTTCTTGTAGAGGCAATAAAAAATTTAAATAGAAGAATATCAGTTTTAGAAAATAACTAGATAAAAATCGTTTTTACCAAGTTTACATAAAACAAACAAGGTAAAAGGGACTGTATCTACTTTTGCATAGAATCGGTAACGGCGAGAATTAAAACGCCAACAATAAAAAACATAACAACATAATTACACTCCGACTCTTCTGGACCGGGTGTCTGAACTGGTCTGGACTTGGCCGAGCCAGTACGGCGCACTCGACGCACCGGAGGTTCTTCATCCAAGGGACAGTAACCTATCATTTATATAATATTAGAGATTAATTTCTGTCTTCTTCTTTCGACCCCGGCCACCTTTCTTTTTTTCACCAGCAGACACTGTGACTTCTTTTATTTCACCACCCGTTGATTCACCTGACACAGAAACAATGTCAGAGACGTCATCGTCCGCTGGTATGGTGGTGTTAATTTCTTCCTGTCTCTTACTCAGTGCGGATGTATTCATCGGTGGTGGTGGAGGCATCATGATATTACCCATCAAGCTAGAAATATCTAAGCCTGGGCCTTGCATTTCATAAGAACCGTCTGACGAGGTTTGTGGTGCTGTTGTCGCAGCCTGTTGATTAGCTGCTGTACTTTGAACCGCCTGCATCATGTTGCGCATGAGTTCCGGGTTTTGCTTGACCACGTCATTCATGTTAGGCAAAGACTTGAACATGCTATTTGTCAAGTGGAACATCATAGCGGAACCACCCAACATCATGATAAGCTTGACCTCGGGGCTCACATGCATCTTCGATCTGTATTTCACATATAATTCTTCAAATACCGTATCATAATCGTCTACATTTTCCATAACTGTTTCTGACCAACCATCGAGATGAATTTCAAATGGGTTATATCTCTTGTTAAGGAATTCCAATCCAGTCACACAAGCAACAAGCATACGTCTCGAAACCTTCACAGATTGTTCAACTTCAATGTTATATGTAATTCTCTTAACCTCCGCCCTGAGATCATCAATCGCCGAGTATGCGTTGAGACGCTTGTTTATAGCCAAACCCTTCTTTTCAAGTCTGGTTAATTTGTTAAGAAGATCTGCTTTCTCTTCATCAACCGAAGAATACCCAGCAGATGGTATTTCTTCACCAGGGCCACCTCCATAGTGACCGTCATCTTCGTCATAAAAAACAGGTTCATCTTCTTCATAGTCTATCTCTTCTGTAACCTGTTTAGGCGGGGCACTTTGTTTGTCTGGGTTGACAAATGCATCCATCGCTTCTTGCTGCTGTCTGTGAAAAGAGGGACCGGGCGGTCTATTGTTTACTGGTCTTTGTACCCTTTTGGGTTGGGGAACGGATATTTCTATCTCGTCCATGAGAGCTTGTTCGTCTTCGTCAAGTTTCATTACACCAGAACCTTTGTTCAGTATAATTTCCTCGTCCATCTACTCTTTATATTGAAAATATAATTATTACTTTAACACACTTTACAAAAAAATATTCTAAATATATAAATGTTCAACCTCAACAAAGCCAATCGAAATGCGATTACGATAATTTTCATCCTTATCGGTTTGATTTTTATCTTGACGACTGCGAAGAGTGCTCGCAGACCAGGGTCACCCAATATGTCGAGAACTTCTAATCCGATTGTTCAATTATGAGAAATCTGCACCGTGGTCGCCCGCGTCGTGGTCCCCCGCGCCGCCCTCATTTTCCCTGGGAACGGCGTTAAAAAAAATATTGTAAATATATAAATGTTTAACTTTAACCGAGCAAACCGCAACGCCATTACGATAATCGCCATTCTCATTGGTTTGATTTTTGTGTTGGCCGCCGTTAGAAGTGCCTACACCCCCAGACCGCTTTTAATTTCCGAAAAGTCTAAGGAATCTATTTTTGACTTAGAGCACCGTGAAGATTGTGTTGCGGGTTCTGAAAAAAATGGTGCTTACTATTCAAAGTCTTTGACACCAGGTGGTGTTTGTGGAGGTCAAAAGCTTGTGAAGGACCATGCCAATTATGAAATCACGGGTGGAATTGGTGGTGTTTTATTCTAAATGTATAATAGTATAATAATGGCTCTCATTACCTCGCCCACTGAAACAATGCCCGATCTCAATTACGAGTATCACACGATTACATTTGATTCCGTGGGTCAGAATAGTTCAAACAACTTTACCGTCTTCTTGAACAATCCGTTAAATAATGTTGTCCAGGCGAAACTTTTGGCGGCACACATTCACACGACAGACCACACCGAACATTGTTATCTTTCTATTGAAGAACTTAACAGTATTTTCAGTGACAGAACTTCTAATGTTTATGAAGGACAGGGGGATATAACAACCGTGCGGGGATCTTTTGCCAGTCTTATTTCGGAAGCTACCAGTCACGCTGGCTCCGATTCGTTGATTGTCTATAAGGATAACTATAACATGGCAACTCAATTTATAAATCCAATTCGTAAAATAGATCGGCTTACTGTCACATTAAGAAATCAAGCCGGAGAAACTATAAAAAACTCCACAACCAGTGGGTCTAACTTTTTCATTGTCCGTTTCGTTTGCAGAAAACCTAATTTGTAATTTTCTTTTATTATTGTAAAGATGTCATCTGGAATAATACAGTTGGTATCCATAGGAGCTCAGGATGAGTATATTATGGGAACGCCGGAGATATCATTTTTTAACTCCACCTTTAAGAGACATTCAAACTTTTCACAGTCCGTCGAAAAACAAACGATTCACGGTGCTGTAAAGAGTAATTCTTTGTCGACCGTGCGTTTTGAAAGAAGTGGTGACCTTCTCGGATATACTTTTATAGCGATCGATGACATGACAAAATCAATTGACATTGATGACTGGACAGAAATCATCGAAAGCGTCGAGTTATTGATTGGCGGGCATGTTGTCGACACACAAGATTCATTTTTTAGTGAAAATATAGCCATTGATACATTGGCACAAAATGTATCTAGAAGTTCCAATGGACCACACCCGGGTACGAGTGCTCGATCTTTCTTTTACCCATTGCGCTTTTTCTTTTGCGAAAATCCACAATCTGCATTACCTTTGGTTTCTCTCCAAAATCACGATGTAGAAATACGAATACGTTGGAAAAATATAAATCCTTCATATAATTTTGAAATATATTCTAATTATTACTATTTAGATAATGAGGAAAGAGCTGCTTTTACATCTAAACCCCACGATATTTTGATATACCAAGTTCAAAAGAACATCCCATCCATGGAAACGACACAAGAATTAAATTTTAACCATCCAGTCAAATACTTGGCGAGTTCAAATACATCGACTTCGTCGGCTTTGACATCTGTATCAAATAGAATAAAAATTAGTATAAACGGTGTAGATCTTTCACCTTATAAATGGTGTAAGACGCACTTCGTTGATGTTCCTCATTATTATCACACCAATTTTGTTACATCTCCCGATATATTTCTTTTCCCCTTTTGCATAACTACAAGTTTATTACAACCAAGTGGATCTCTTAATTTCAGCCGTATAGAAAATAGCAAAATACAAAGTGAAACGTTACCATTTACAGATGACATTTATGCCGTGAACTATAACATTCTCAGGGTGGAGAATGGTATGGCTGGTCTTCGTTATGCGAATTAAAATGCAGTATTATATAAATGGTAAAGAACGTGAACACTCTTTGTTTTACCGAAAAAATTAGATTTGGTAGATACACAAGTGAAGCACAACCTGTTAATAGCATTGTAATCAATGCATCCAAACAAGAGTTACCAGATATTAAAAATAGTGGTTTTTACGCTTCGCCAATACGTTACTCGACAAACGAGTCAAACGTGGTTGGTTATAATTCCACGTCGGGTGAAATACTCGACATGGGACCTCTTAATTTGGAAACTATTACCCGGTTTGGTAGCATAAGTAATGTACATACCAAATTTAAATCTCTCGAAGTTGAAAATTTAGATGTCGTAAACTTCAACAAAATAAACATCAATGAAATAAATGATCCAATTTTAGAATTGGGTAAAAGTGATTTAGAAAATCCAAGAGATGTTCGCATTCTCATGACTAAAGGAAAAGAGTCTGCCAACATAGACTATGACGGAGATCTTTCTTTGAATTCAAACGTGATATTATTAAATGGAAAAGTTAAATTATCCAATGATTTATTTGTTCCGGGTAAGATTTATGTAGATAGTTTTGAGTGTGAATATATCGAATCGAAAAAGGACATAAAGGCGGAATATTTACACGGCGATGGAACAAATATCATAAATCTTTCGTACAAACAACTTGGTGACACTTTCGAAGATTTTATGTATTTTAAGAAGGGTTTTGAAGTTCCATGGCTCGCCGGTGATGGTTCCAGGATTACTGGCATCGGCTTAGATCAAATAGATTTAAATACAGAAAAGGATGTTACATTAGGTAAATTAATAACAAAAGATTCGGTGACAATTGATGGATCTTTAAAAGTTTATAATACAGTCAAATTATGTAAAGGTTTGACCGTCAACGAATCTATAAAGGCTGTGTCATTTTATGGCGATGGTACAACTCTTGATGGTGTGGCGCATGAAGTTGACTTAAATGAGTGTAAGAACAATGTACTTTTAATTTCGGAAAAAACAAAAAACAATCAAAATGAAATTGAAATTTTAAAAAATAAAATTGAAAATATATTTAATGACAATGAAAAAATAAAATTATTAGAAGAAATAGTTTATGATAATAATGAAAAAATAAAAGATATAGAATCCGTGAAAGCACACACACCTATCATATCAGAGATCAAAATGAAATGTAAAGGTTACGAAAATACACTTAAACAACTTACGAACAATATCAAATCATTTGAAGACATGACACCATGGGTCAAGCCATTAGAAAAAGATGTAAAAAATTTAAAAACAAATATTGAAACAATTAATGAAAATATATTTTTACTTCCACAAAAATTTAAAAGTTTTGATAATGAAATTTTTAAAATAAATAAAAATTTTGTGAGAAAAAATATTTTTGAAAATAATATTGAAAATTTAGAATTAAAAATAAATAATGTCGAACAATTATTTTCGATTACAGAAAATCAAAAAAATTCTATAATTTCCATAAGAAATGAGTTACCTAGGATAGACAGTCTTGAAAGAGAAATACCAAGATTTGAACCTCTTGAATCTCTTGTACCGTGTATACATTCAACCGAATCTAACGTGAATACAATACAATCTTTGATACCTCCGTTAGATATTAGAGTCACAACCTTAGAAAACAAACCACTGAAAGGGGATGGTGCGTTGATCTCAAATATTTCACTTCAGCATGTCACAAACTATGGTAACGAGATAAATGGCTCAATAAAAATTAGCGAAAATATTAATACCAAAACACTTACATTTAATAACGTTCCCAAAATCACTTCTAGAACGGGTGAGATAAAATGCATTAACATAAATAACATCGCAGAAATATCTGGATTTGCAAAATCAAACGATAACACGACGGCGGGTAAGCCCGGGGGTATAGTAATAAAAACAAAAAGACCTCAAGGTAAAATTGAAAATAGTGTACTTATTGACGGAAATGGTAAAGTTGCAATTGGTTCCGATAAAGTACATCCATCGGCTATACTTTCTTTAGAATCTAAAACGGGCGGTCTTTTACTCCCAAGAATGACATGGATAGAAATGAAAAATATCAAAAATCCCGAACCCGGATTAATGATTTATGAAGTAGAAAGTGATACTGTCTATGTATACAAAAGATCCGGGTGGACCGCCATGTGTTAAATTAAAATCACCATCTATATAAATGGTGAAAAACGTAAGTACCATTGATAGATCCAAGAGGATCAGGATAGGTAAGCACGTTCCAGATGAACAACCCATAAACACCGTGATTATAAATGCATCGGACGAGGTAATTTCACCACAAACTGCTGGGATATTTGTGGCACCTATAAGACAAGCACCTATAATTACTTCAAATACATTAGCCTATATTTCAGAGACAGGTGAAATAATTGATACAGGTATACCACCAAACCAATCTCAGGATTTAGAAAGAGTAGTTATCGAGGGTAACACTACAAGTAACACTGTCGAATTTAGATCGCCCACGACAGCTTTTGTTACAAGTTCAAATGTCGGTATATCCAATTTAAACCCGATACATAAATTAGATATTGGAGACGAGTTATACGTAGATGAAAGTGGTTTAACAGTTAGAAAGGACGCCCTTATCGAGGGGAACCTCACAGTTTTGGGTGATACCACATTGGTTTCCTCTGAAAACCTTAACATTAAGGATGCAATCATAGAACTTGGTAAAGACAACACGGATAGTGATTTTACATTTGATCTGGGTCTCATATTAAATAGACCCGCATCTAATGTAGCCGTGGGTTACAGAGAAACGAGTAATGAATTTATCATAGGTTATACACAAAGTTCTGCAAATGAACGCTACATCATTCCAGAAACATCAAATCTTATTGATGTTCGTATTTATGGTCACGTAACAGCGAATAGTTTTATCGGTGATGGCTCGTTTTTATCAAATGTGGTACAAGATACGGATTTAGAATCAAACGTCGCAATTCTCCGTGAAGAGATTGCTTCTAATTCGTCAAATGTTACACCAAGATTTAGAGCAGACCTTCAATCGAACGTATCGATTTTGCGAGATGAAATGGAGGCAAACACAGTGACTCTTCGATCCGACCTTCAATCGAACGTATCGATTTTGCGAGATGAAATGGAGGCAAACACAGCGACTCTTCGATCCGACCTCCAATCGAATGTGACAATCCTCCGGGGTGAGATTGATTCCAACCTCTCTACGGCTAGGACAGACCTTCAATCGAATGTGACAATCCTTCGAAGTGAAATTGATTCTAACCTCGCTACGGCAAGGACAGACCTCCAATCGAATGTGTCAATCCTTCGTGGAGAGATTGATTCCAATCTGGCTACGACTAGAACGGATTTACAATCGAACGTGACCATCCTCCGAGGTGAGATCGATTCGAACCTGGCTACAGCTAGAACGGACCTCCAATCGAATGTGACAGTCCTTCGAGGTGAGATTGATTCCAATCTGGCTACAGCGAGGGTTGACCTCCAATCAAATGTGACGATCCTTCGGGGTGAGATCGATTCCAATCTGGCTACGGCGAGGGTGGATCTTCAATCGAATGTGTCGATTTTGAGAGATGAAATGGAGGCGAATACACTGACTTTACGAGATGATCTCCAATCAAACCTAGCTTTAAAAGCTAATATAGAAAGTCCTATATTTACGGGTATAATTACTGGTAATGGTGCGGGTCTCTCCAACGTAACATTACAACAAGTTACACAATATGGTAATACTACATCAAATACAATTGAATTTACAAATTCAATTTCTTTGGTGACAAGTGGGTATGTTGGTATAAATACGCCTACACCCGAATCAACATTACATGTAGCTGGTGACATACTCACCGACGGAGATATAACAGCTGTCGATTTTTATGGGGATTCTTTCACCACGAGGTCTCTCACCATCGAAGAAGATATGACTGTTCTAGGAAACCTTGATGTATACGGTAATACAACATATATATCAACTCGTAATCTTTTTATAGAAGATCCTATACTTGGTCTAGGTAATAATAATTCTATTTCAACACTCGATACTGGTATAATACTGTTATATAATGGATATTCAAATGTGGCTATAGGTTATAAAGGTGCAGAAAACAGGTTTATAATAGGATATACATCAAATACACATACAGACAGCCAAATAATACCCGATACATCAAATTCATTGGATGTCCGTATATATGGCAATGTGACAGCTGATGCGTATCTTGGTGATGGTGGTTTGCTTTCAAATATAGCTGCAAATTTGCAGGACATTACAGATAACGGAAACGTTACATCTAATACGGTCCAATTTACAAACGCAGACGTCGGAATTGTAGCTGTAGGTAACATTCATGCAAATTACTTTGTGGGTGACGGGTCTCGATTGTCGAATGTAGTTAACGACACGGAACTATCAAGTGCATTGGTTACATTAAGAAGTGAAATTGCTTCAAATACCGTAGCTCAGGGTTTAGTTGATGAAAAAATTATATCCAATGTGGCGATCCTTCGGGGTGAAATTGATTCTAACCTCGCTACGGCAAGGACAGACCTTCAATCGAATGTGACAATCCTTCGAGGTGAAATTGATTCCAACCTCGCTACGGCAAGGACAGACCTCCAATCGAATGTGACAATCCTTCAGAGTGAGATTGATTCTAACCTCGCTACGGCGAGGACAGACCTCCAATCGAATGTGACAATCCTTCGGAGTGAAATTGATTCCAACCTCGCTACGGCTAGGACAGACCTCCAATCGAATGTGACAGTCCTTCGAGGTGAGATTGATTCTAACCTCGCTACGGCAAGGACAGACCTCCAATCGAATGTGACAATCCTTCGGAGTGACATCGACTCAAACACAGCTATTGTCCGGGGTGAGATTGATTCTAACCTCGCTACGGCGAGGACAGACCTCCAATCGAATGTGACAATCCTTCGGAGTGACATCGACTCAAACACAGCTATTGTCCGGGGTGAGATTGATTCTAACCTCGCTACGGCAAGGACAGACCTTCAATCGAATGTGACAATCCTTC
>Ga0222719_10000639_pt1 | contig 34700 bp, 37 predicted proteins | sample C33_34DmetaG_FD_165039 | JGI IMG/M metagenome (GOLD analysis project Ga0222719, IMG submission 165039) | Estuarine water microbial communities from San Francisco Bay, California, United States - C33_34D | ecosystem: Environmental > Aquatic > Marine > Unclassified | place: USA: California... | reverse complement strand
TGGCACAACCTCATTTTCGTCAACACCTAATTTGTCGACAATAATTGCATTAACTCTAGATGTAATATCAGACATAATTATTTTTTAAAGTTGCGACAAAAATAAAAAACTTTACATTATATAGCCTCATTTTTATTAAAATTAAAAAAAAGACTCAGTCAAATCGTTGATTTATGGGAGAGAAAAGCTTTATTTTGTTAAAAAAAAATTTAAATATTGAAAAAAACAATTAAAAATATTGTAGTTTTTGCTTCAGGATCTGGTTCAAATGCTATTAAAATTTATGAATATTTTCAAAAGAATCAGAGCGTTAACATAGAGGCTCTTTATTGTAACAAAAAATCCGCTCCAGTTATTCAAAAATTTCAAAATATTGGAATCAAAACAATTGTTTTCGAAAAAAACAAGCTGCAAGACGGAGGTGTTTTAAAAACTCTTTTAAACCTAAACCCAAGCCTAATAATTTTGGCAGGATTTCTATTAAAAATGCCCGAAGAAATAATCAGTAATTTTAAAAATAGAATAATAAATATTCACCCAGCCCTTTTACCCTCATATGGAGGGAAAGGAATGTATGGTATAAACATACACAGAAGCGTTGTTGAAAACAGCGAACTTTTTTCAGGCCTAACAATCCATTATGTCAATAAAGACTATGACAAAGGCGCTATTATTTTTCAAGAAAAAGTAGAGCTGTCAAAAAATGAGACTGCAGAAACTCTGTCTAAAAAAATTCTAAAATTAGAACATTTACATTACCCTCGTATGATAGAAAAGTTATTAAAAGATGAATGATAGCGATGTAATAATATATACTGACGGGTCTTCTAGAGGAAACCCTGGCCCCGGTGGCTATGGAATTGTTATGGAGCACTGTAAATCAGGGTATGTTAAAGAATATTCAAAAGGATTTAAACTTACAACCAACAACAGGATGGAGCTTCTTGCGGTAAACGAAGCTTTAAAAAAATTAAAACAAACAAATCTTAAAATAATTGTTTATACAGACTCAAAATATGTTGTTGATTCCGTTGAAAAAAAATGGTTATTTAAATGGGAAAAAATAAATTTTAAAAACAAAAAAAACGTAGATTTGTGGCTTGATTTTTTGAGCTTGTATAAAAAAAATAGCATAAAATTTTATTGGATAAAAGGACACAATGATCATCCTCAAAACGAGAGATGTGATAAGCTTGCTTTCAATGCAGCTAGCAGGGAAAACCTTTTTTCTGATACAGGTTATGAAAATAACAACCTAAATACATTATTTTGAAAAAAACACTTATAGTTGGCACAGTTGCCTATGACGAAATAGAAACCCCAACAGAATCATCTGGAAAAATTTTAGGAGGTGCAGGAACATATATCGGCTTGAGCGCTTCTTTGTTTGACGCACAGCCTTCAATAATTTCAATCGTTGGAGGTGATTTTGAAAAAGAAAATCTAGAGTTATTAAATTCAAAAGGAATTAACACTGACTCAATCGAAATTGTTCCAAAAGGAAAGACGTTTTATTGGAAAGGAAAGTATCATAGCGACTGGAACAAAAGAGACACTTTAAGCACTCAGCTTAACGTGTTGGCTGATTTTAATCCAATTGTTTCAGACGAAAACAAAGAAGCTGAAATTGTAGTTTTAGGAAACTTACATCCAATAGTTCAAAATACAGTTTTAGACCAAGTTAATGTTAACGAAAAATGCGTAATATTGGACACCATGAATTTTTGGATGGATAATGCGCTTGAAGAGCTTATGAAAGTGATTCGCAGAGTTGACATAATTATAATTAATGACGAAGAGGCCATTCAGCTTTCGGGAAAAGACACACTATTTGCCGCTGCAAAAGAAATTTTATCATTTGGCCCTAAGCAAATTGTAATAAAAAAAGGAGAACATGGTGCAATGCTTTTTGAAGAGGGAGAATTTTTTACAGTTCCAGCATTTCCAGTTGAAAAAGTTAAAGATCCAACTGGCGCTGGAGACACTTTCGCTGGAGGGTTTGCAGGCTATTTGTCACAAATTGACAAAATAGATTTCGAGGGCATGAAACTAGCGGTTGTGAACGGGACAGTAATGGCGTCCTTTTGTGTTGAGGGTTTTGGAACATCTGTTATGGAAAATTTAGATAAAGAAACAGCCAATAATAGACTTAAAGAATTTAAAAAATACACAAAGTATTAGATAATTTTAATTATTTTTAAATAATGAGCGATCAGATTAAACACGAATGCGGAATAGCGCTGATTAGATTGCTCAAACCTCTTGAATATTATCAAAAAAAATATGGCACTAAATCATACGGTGTAAATAAAATGTATTTGATGATGGAGAAACAGCACAATCGGGGGCAAGATGGTGCGGGCTTGGCTACAGTTAAAATTAATGCAAAGCCAGGAGAAAAGTATATTTTTAGAGAAAGGTCCTCAGCAAAACAACCAATACAAGAAATTTTTTCAAGAATTAGTGAAAGAATCCAAGCTTCAGAGAGTAATCAAAACAACATTCCTTTTCAAGGGGAATTGCTTTTAGGACACGTTAGATATGGAACATTTGGAAAAAACAACATCGAAAGTGTTCATCCTTTTTTAAGGCAGAACAATTGGACTCACAGAAACCTTATTGTTGCAGGAAACTTCAACATGACAAATAATGATGAGCTTTTTGAAAATCTTGTTAAATTAGGACAACACCCTAAAAGTAAAGTAGATTCTGTGACTGTAATGGAAAAAATAGGCCATTTTTTAGATGATGCAGTTCACAAAATATATCGTGATTTAAAAAAAGAAGGCTATAATAAGCAAGAGGCTTCTCCACTCATTGAAAATAGGTTAAAAATTAGTAAAATTTTGAAGAAAGCTTCCAGAGATTGGGACGGAGGTTATGCAATGGCCGGACTTCTTGGTCACGGGGACGCATTTGTTTTAAGAGACCCTTCAGCCATTAGGCCAGCGTATTATTTTAAAAATGATGAAGTTGTTGTAGTTGCCTCTGAAAGACCTGTAATACAAACCGTATTTAATACTCAGTACGAAGATATTAAAGAGCTTGAAGCGGGTCATAGCATAATAATTAAAAAGTCAGGGGAATTCTCTACAATACCCATACTAGAACAAAGGGAAAGAAAAGCCTGTTCTTTTGAAAGGATATATTTTTCCCGGGGAAGTGACAAAGAAATATACCTTGAGAGAAAAAAACTAGGAGAACTTTTGTTCCCAAAAATTGCTGAAGCAATTAATGGAGACTTAGTCAATACGGTTTTTTCATACATTCCAAATACCGCGGAGACATCATTTTATGGAATGGTACATGAAGCGCAAAAATACATTAGCAATCAATCAATTAAAAAAGTTTTAGACTCTAAAGAAAATCTGTCTAATGAGATGCTTAAAAAGCTTTTTTTATTGAAGCCTAGAATTGAAAAAGTAGCAATTAAGGACGCAAAACTTAGAACTTTTATTGCTGACGATGTCAATAGAGACGAGCTAGTCGCCCACGTTTATGATGTTACTTATGGATCTATTAAAGAAACAGATACACTTGTTATAATCGATGATAGTATTGTAAGAGGAACTACACTACAGAAAAGTATATTAAAGATTTTGGACAGGCTAAACCCTAAGAAGGTGATAATAGTCTCAAGCGCCCCTCAAATCAGGTATCCAGATTGCTATGGAATTGATATGGCTAAAATGGAAGACTTTATTGCTTTTAGAGCGGCCATTAGTCTTTTAAAAAATGAAGGAAAAGAGAGTACAATAAAAAAGACCTATCAAGACTGTCTTAAAGAGTTAAAGTTACCGCCTTCGAAAATGAAGAATAAAGTTTCCCAAATCTACTCGGATTATTCGGACGAACAAATTTCTGACCAAATAGCCAAAATATTAAAAGAAGGAGATATTAAATCAAAAGTTCAGGTTATTTTTCAGCCCGTAGAAAATTTACACATAGCCTGTCCTAGAAACCTTGGGGACTGGTATTTTACAGGGAATTATCCTACACCTGGAGGAAATAAGGTAGTTAACCAAGCCTTTGTAAATTATTACGAAGGGACAGGCAAAAGAGCCTATTAGGAATTTTTACTATACAGTTTAGAAACAAACTCCCAGTTTATCACATTAAAAAAACCAGAAATATAATCAGGTCTTCTGTTTTGATAATTTAAGTAATAAGCATGTTCCCAAACATCCAAGCCAAGGATAGGCTGTCCACCACAACCAATGCCTTTCATGAGAGGGTTGTCTTGGTTGGGGGTTGAACAAACCTCTAATTTTCCTCCAGAATGAACACAAAGCCAAGTCCACCCTGAACCAAACCTAGCGCCAGCCGCTTTAGAAAAAGCAGATTTAAACTCATCAAAGCTTCCAAATGAATCATTTATTGCAGAAGCTAAATCTCCTGAAGGAATACCACCTCCGTTAGGACTCATAATATTCCAAAAAAGAGAATGATTAAAAAACCCCCCTCCATTATTTCTTACAGCAGCATTATTGAGATCTAATTCTGCCAAAATAGCTTCAATGGACATTGTTTCTAAATCCGTTCCTTTAATTGCATTATTTAGATTATTGGTATATCCAGCATGGTGTTTACCGTGATGAATTTGCATAGTCTTTGTATCGATGTGAGGCTCTAAGGCATCAAAGGAATAATTTAAAGAAGGAAGTTCAAAAGCCATAATTATAGTTTATTTGTTAAGTCATAAAATTAATTAATAATCGTGTATTTTTACTAGTAACTAAGATTTTTTTTTGACACCAGCTTTTGAAATTATAAACGCTTCTGCAGGATCGGGCAAAACATTTGCGCTAGCAGAACGCGTATTAACTAAAATTCTTAAATCTCAAGATGATGATTATTTTAAAAGAATACTAGCCTTGACTTTTACAAATAAAGCTGCTCAAGAAATGAAAGAAAGAGTATTGTATTCTCTAAAGGAGTTTTCAATCTCTGAAAATAACAAAAACCCATCACCTCTTTTTAACGAAGTAAAAAAAAGGTTAAATTTTTCAAACGAGGAGATAAATAGAAAATCTAAAACGAGACTAACCAAGATATTACATGATTTTTCCTTTTTTCAGATTGACACATTAGATAGCTTTAGTCACCATATTATAAGGTCTTTTGCAAACGAGCTAAATTATTCATCAGATTTTAATGTAACAATAGACAATCAAGATATTATTGAAGAAGCGGTTTCCCAAGTTTTTAATAATAACAATAAGGATCAAAATAATCTGCTCATAGATTTTGCTGTAAAAAAAATATCCGAAGGAAAATCTTGGGATATTGAACACGATTTAAAAGAATTTGCAGAAGCTATTTTTAATGAAAACCAATTTAAGGATGTTGAAGATTCGTCTAGCACTAGTTACAAAGGATACAATAAACTAAAAAGAGATCTTGAAAACAAGAAACAAAAGGAGCTCAGAAAAAAAACAGAAATTTTACAAAAGATTGATGTTTTTTTCAAAGCTCAAGAATTTGAAATCATGTTTACAAGAAATGCTTTCCCGAAGTTTCTAGATAAAGTAAAAGAGAATGATTTTACATGGAAAGCAGTATCCTCTATCGAATCACTTTTTTTAAAAGGTACTCTGTTAAAAAAAGCTTGTTACGATAAAACTCCCTCACAAGCTATGGAATTTGTAACTAAAACGGAAGGGTTGTTTTTAAAGCTAAAAACTATTTTAGTAAACATCTACACTATTAATTCTTTTGAAAATTCAGTAACTCCAACGGCATTATTAAAAACAATAAAAAAACATTTTAAAGACATTCAAAAAGAAAAAAATCAAATTTCTATTTCTGAGTTTAATGAAATAATAAACAGGGAAATTTCAAACCAACCCATATCTTTTTTGTATGAAAAACTAGGCATTAGGTTTAACAACTATTTTATTGACGAATTCCAAGACACATCTTCAATGCAGTGGACCAATATAGTTCCGCTTATTTCACACGCTTTGGAGTCTGATAACCACGATGAGTCGGGCTCGCTTCTTTTAGTAGGGGACCCCAAACAATCCGTTTACAGGTGGAGGGGAGCCGACCCAAACATCTTTATTTCTTTAATGGGCACAATCAACCCATTCAACGTTGCTAAAAGCAGCAATGGGCTACCCAAAAACTATAGAAGCAAAAAAGAGATTGTGAAATTCAATAATAAGCTTTTTAGTTCAGTAGCAGACCTATTTATGAACTCTAACCACAATAGAATTTATAAACTTGGGTCAAATCAAGTTGAAAACGAGAAACAAGGAGGGCATGTTACTATTAAGTTTTTAAACCCTGAATTAAAAAAAAGTGAAGAACTAGAGGAGGTGTTAAAAACAACAATAGACAGGGTTAAATGTTGTAATGGCAGAGGTTTTAAATATTCTGAAATCGCAATTTTAACAAGAGACAATAAACAGGCTTCACTCATTTCAGCTAGATTAATAGAAAAAAGGATTCCAATTGAGTGTTTTGACTCTCTTTCAATTGGTAATTCAGAAAAAGTAAAGATTTTAATTAATATAATTAAGCTTAGACAAAACCCGCTTAATAAAACCTCAAAGTTTGAAATAGCAAACTATTATTATTCCAATGTGAGCAATGGAGATCAGTATCTTTTTTTTAAAAATATAATTGAGTTAGAGCTCGCAAACTTTTTCAAAAAACTTGGGGCAGATGGGGTAGAAAACAGCTTTAACATGGAGCTTGTAGATTCTATAGACTATTGCATAAAAAAGCTTAAAATGGATGAAGACAATTCTAATCCTTTTTTAGCTTTTTTTAAAGAGATATTATATGATCAGGTTTATAATAAGAACTGTAATGAAAATGAGTTTTTACTTTTTTGGGACAAAAATAAAGACAAACTATTTGTTCCTAGTCAAGACACAAACGATTCTGTTAAGATTTTGACAATACATAAATCAAAAGGGCTTGAGTATCCTGTTGTAATATACCCATTTGTAGATTCAGTTACCTATAGGAAACGCGGGCTTAAAAAATGGCTGCCGATTGACGAAAATCAAGACTCAACAAAGCTACTCATGCCGTTTAATGAGAATTTAAAAGAGTATAACCGCTATTTTAAAAACGAGTATGAAACTACCTTAGTTAACCAGGAGTTAGACAATGTAAACCTTCTGTATGTAGCTTTAACAAGGGCGATTGAAGAATTACACATGATACCCGTTTACCCCAAACTGGGGGCAATTGATTCGCATAGCCAAATGTTGAGGTTTTTTCTTCAGAGCGATAAAAAGTGGAGCGACAAAAAGTTTAATTATATATGGGGAGAAAAGACTGTAAAGAAAAAGATTAAAAGGATTATAATTGAAAAGGTTAATAAGTTTCATACACAGACTTTAAGCATAAAACCAGAGATAAAGTTTACTAATCAAAAAATTAAATTTGGCAATGCGTTTCATGATTTTATGTCTCGGATTTTATATGTCTCAGATTATAAAAAAGAAGCAGAAATTTTTATGAAATTGAATTTTATTGACTTAGAAGTTAAGAAACAGATCCTCTCGGTTTCAAAGCAATTAATAAACCATCCTAATTTAAAAAAACACTTTCTCAGTAATAATTCTGTAGTTTGTGAAAAAGAAATTTTTGTTGATAATGGCAAGCCTATTAGGCCTGACAGAATAGTTTTCAACGAAAATAAACAGATTGATATTATCGACTATAAAACAGGAGAGAGGAGCAATAAAGATGAAAATCAAATTAAAAAATACCGTCAAATTCTTTCGAAAATGGGATATAAGGTCAATAAAACAGTATTAATTTATGTTAGCGCTAACAACAATGATATAGACATTGTTTCGAATAAATAAAAAAAAGTAACCTCTAATATCCTATAAATTCATTAAGTTTGCACTACGGAATTATTAAACAAACTATTACAATGAAAAAATTAGTTAAAATATTATCAGTTTTTGTAATGATTTTTTCTGTTAGCATAATGCTAGCTCAGGACAAAAACAATCAATGGCAATTTGGACTGGGAGTTAATGCAATTGACTTTCATCCTGTAGGCACAAATTCCTCAGACAATGCAACTGGAGGATTATTTAGCGAATACTTCAATTTTGAAGAAAATTGGAACATACCAAACACACCAATTAACACAGTAAGCTTAACTAGATATGGAACGGAAGATTTTTCATATGGATTTAGAGCTTCGGTTAATTCTATTACTAGGTTAGGAGACAGTAGAGCAAGAATTGATGCTAAGTTTTTAGCGAGTTTAGACGCAGTTGTTTCATATAATTTACCCGAATTTCTTTCAGTTGGTAATATGGAGCCTTTCTTAGAAGCGGGAACAGGTTACACTTGGTTTGGAAAAGAAAGGTCACACACCCTAAACGGTGGAGCTGGAGTTAATATTCCATTGTCTGAGACAGTGTCTATTAAGGTTAGCTCTAACTATAAGCACGCATTCAATGACATGCAAAGCTTAAAAGCTCATTTTCAGCATAATGTTGGTGTAGCAGTTAATTTTGGAGGTAAAGATTCTGATAGAGATGGAGTTTATGACCAGTATGATGACTGTCCTAACCAGCCAGGTTTACCAGCTTTTAATGGTTGCCCGGACAATGATGGAGACGGTATTGAAAACAGCAAAGATGCTTGTCCTGATGTAGCCGGTTTAGCTGAATTTGGCGGATGTCCTGACTCTGACGGAGATGGTGTCCCTGACACACAAGACGCATGTGTAAATGAAGCTGGATCTAAAGAAATGAACGGATGTCCTGATTCTGATGGAGATGGCGTTTCGGATAACATTGACACATGTTCTGATGTTGCTGGGCCTGCAGCGAATAATGGATGCCCATGGCCTGACACTGACGGAGATGGTGTTTTAGATAAAGATGACAAATGTCCAAGCACTGCAGGAGTTTCATCCAACAATGGATGTCCAGAGCCCACTAAGGAGATAATGGAAAGACTTAATGCCGTAGGTGCAATGATACCATTTCAATTAAACAGAGCTGAACTAGGCAAAGAAGTTAAAGGACTTTTAGGTGAAGTATTAGGGATTATGAATAATTACCCTAAAACACCTTTCATGATAGAGGGTCATACTGATTCGTCTGGACCAAAAGCGTTTAATCAGAAACTTTCTGAGTTGAGAGCTATGTCTGTTAAAGAATATTTAGTTGATAATGGAATAACATCATCAAGACTAATGACAGTTGGATATGGAGAAGATAAGCCAATGGTATCTAATAATACAAGAAAAGGTAGAATAAAAAACAGAAGAGTAGAATTCAAGGTAATTCCTCCTCCAGCTAAATAAGCTTAAGTTTTTAATTATTATAAAGAAAAAGCGCCTGTATTACAGGCGCTTTTTTTATTTTTAATAGATGGGTTCGTTTTTAGAAAAAGTAATTAATGAAATTGACTTTAACTCAATTAATTTTGGATCAACTTGCTTTATTCTTCCCAACAAAAGATCTTCCAAAGTATTTAAGAATTTAATTTTAGAGAATATCTCCAAACCTGTTTTTGCACCTGTCATTGAGTCTATTGACTCTTTAGTCAGACGAATTTCAGGCCTAGAAGAGGTTGAAATGGGACAGCTAGAACATCAGCTTTACATCAATTTTACTAAACAACATTCGTCAAAAGAATATAAGGAACTTTATAATAGTAATGTAGGAACAACCTTTATCAAAGACTCCTCCGAAATCGAACAAAACCTTCAAAAGGTTAATAAAGTCTTCAATGATCTTATAGAGATTAATAAGATAAAAAGCTGGGGTGAAAAAGAGGTTAAAAACATAAACTATCAACAGTTCTTAATTAAGCTTAATGCATCTTATTCTAGCTTCAAAGACCTTTTGTTAAGCCAAGGAAAAGGAACAAAGGGAATCTGCTATTCAGAAGCCGTAAACAATCTAGAATATTTTAAAGAAGCAAATAACGATGTTACATATATTTTTGTTGGACTAAACGCTCTTTCAAAATCAGAAGAATTAATAGTGAAAGAGCTTATAGAACACAACAAGAGTTTTATCTATTGGGATATTGATTCAGAATTTTTTAACACTAAAAATCATAGCGCATCACATTTTATAAAAAAATATAGAAACGAATGGCGTTTTTTTTCTAAAAACAAATTTAAATGGACCAGCGAGAGCTTTAATAATCAAAAAACAATTAATATTGTCGAGGCAGATGGTTTTTTAGCTCAAGCTAAAGAAATGGGCAAAGCATTATCAACGATTGATATCACTAAGAAAAAAACAGCAATAGTTTTAGGAGATGACAAATTATTACAAGCATTTCTGAGCTTTATTCCAAAGAATATACCCAAAGACGCTTTAAATATTTCAGTTCCAATAGGAGAAACGGCAGTAAAGCAAACAATTAAAACCCTTTTAGACTTAAAAATTAATGATGTTAATAAAATATCCATAAAATATATAAATAAAATCTTGTCTTCAACGCTTGTTAAAAAGGTTTTTAAGGTTGAGAAATCTAAAATCACAAAACAGCTATATAACTCAAAGAAATATAAATCACTAGTTAAAGAGCAAAGGATTCTTTATGGGCTTTTGTATGAAAAATGGGATACGAGCAACGGGATAATTAATAATCTAATTAAGTTTTTAAAAAAAATAGTAGACTGCAAGTTTATCTCTGATATTGAAGGCCAAGAAGCAAATTTAATTTTAGAGAAAATAAAACAAATAGAAGAGCTTAATTTAGAAAATAAAATGAATAAAAAAAGGATTAAAGATTTAATTCTATTGTTTATTAGTGAGGTTAAAATAAAAGTAAAACCACAAAGGAATCAAAGCGTTAATGTTTCTGGATTGCTTGAGACAAGGGCACTAGACTATGATACAGTTATTATTAGCTCAGTAAATGAAGGTGTTATGCCCTCGGGCAGAGCATACTCTTCTTTACTTCCTAACGATTTAAAATTAAAGTATAGTCTTTTGGGTTTTGGCGAAAAAGACAAAATATTCAGTTATCATTTTTACAGGCTTATCCAAAGGGCAAAAGAGGTTTTTTTGATTTATAATTCAAACAAAGATGGGTTAAATAAGGGTGAAAAAAGTAGATTTATTTATCAATTAGAAATTAATAAAAATAAAGCTCATGAGATTAAGTATCATAGCTCATTCTCAGATTTTACTACAAATGAAACTAATAAAGAGTTCCTTAAATCTTCAGAGGCTCAAAATAGAATTAGAGAAATATCATTAAAAGGATTTTCCCCTTCTTCATTGGAAACCTACATAAAAAACCCAGCAAAGTATTACACTCAAAAAATATTAAAAATAGATCAGGAAGAGTCTAGTGATGAATATGCAAGCCATAAAACAATAGGACTTATTTTTCACGAGTCTTTGGAGACGCTATACCAGCCTTTTATAGGAAAATATCTTAATGTTGAAAAACTTTGTAAAACCCAAAAGAATATAGAGACAGTTTTGAAAAACACTTTTAAAACCAACCGCGAAGATTATGAAGAGGGAAAGAACAAGATTATATATCAAGTAATAAAAAATTCACTAGAAAATTTTATTAAAGACGAAATTAATCAACTTCAACAAGGTGCAGAAATTAAACTAATTGCCTTAGAACAAGAAATTAAAACAAGTTTGAGCTTAAAAAATAATAAGAAAGTTTACATGAGAGGAATAATAGACCGCATCGATCAAAAAAATGGAGTTACTAGAGTAATAGACTATAAATCAGGTTTGGTTAACTCAAGTCAATTGATAATAAATAGCATGAACACTATATGTAAAGACCACAACAGATCAAAAGCGATGCAACTTATGTGCTACGCATGGATGTATTCTAGAAACCATGAATTACAGTCCTTGTCTCCTGGGATAGTTTCACTGAGAAAATTAAATAAAGGATTTATGAAGATTAAAATTAAGAACTCATTAAATGAGCTTGTTGGAGAAAGCGAGATTAATTTGTTTGAGGACGAACTGAAAGAATTAATTTCTGAAATCATGAATCCAAACATAAATTTTGTGGATTCAGGACTTTAATATTTAACCTCAACCAAAACTTCATTTCTTCGGTTAAATACTTTGTATGGGCTATTGTAAGATAAAACAACAGGCTTACTGTTAATAACCTCTAAATTACTTTCTCTTAATTTTTTTAACAAAAGGCTATGATATTTTTTAACCTTTTCAGTGTTGGAGTATCCCCCGTAAGTTATAGCTGCAAAATGCCCAGGGTCAGAGTTATAAACAGTAATGTTTTTATCTTTAGGAATAGCAAAATTATCCTCGGAATACCTTGAAGGAAGAATAAACTCCATTGTATTAACATTGTCCTGGTTTGTCATTTGGACAGGTGTTGTCATCGAAATTTTTTCTCCCTGCTCATTGTTTCCACTGATATATTTAAATAGCCTGGAGAAGTTGCTGCCTGCGCTAACTTTGGCCTTCATAACTGGCGGATAGAAGCGAACTTCAATTTCATTTAACTTTTTAACAACTTCATATTTTTGAGTTTCGTAACCTTGTGAAAACATAGTGATTGAAATAAATAATAAAACGCATTTAATCATAATTATACTCTTTTTAGTTTAACAGGAAAAGTTTTTCCCGAGTTCCATTGTGGAACATATATGTTCCAGTCAGAGTCTATACAAACATCATGCGGGTTTTTAAAGCTTGAGTTATCATAAACTGGTTTTTGAAAAACACCATTCTCATAAATTGGTTCACTTCCCCCTGGCATTGAAATAATTTTATTGTTTTGATCAAGAATTGCAAGCATTCCATCATATTTACCCCAATCTTTAGTTACAATCACTGCAAAAAATAAGAATTCGTCTTTTATGACTGGCCTACAAATATAACAACCAGGCATTTTGATAGTTTCGATCCATTCTCCATTCATTGAAAATCTTTTAAACTCATTGTTAGATCTTGACGTTATAAGAAGTGTTTTTTTATTTGAATTGCGATAATCAACTGTAACTCCGTGGCAACAATTAAACTGGTTCTTGTCTTGACCTCTTCCTCCAAAATGGCGAATGTACCTGCCATTAAAATCATATTGTATTATATAGTCTAAACCATACCCATCCGCAACATAAAAATCACCATTTGGTGATACAGCAATTTCTGTTGGTTTAAATAAATTTTCTGAACTGTAGGCTGAGATTTCTTTAGGAGCTGAGAACTCAAAGATCTTCTTGCCTTCTATGGTTGTTTTACAAAATTTGTTGTTATCAGGGTCAGTCACATATAAAAACTCTTCACCGCCTTCATTCGAAAGTGTTAGTCCGTGAGCCCCAGGGAAGTTTAAATTTAAAGAATTTAAAACCTTTCCATCTTTTGAGTATATTAAAATATTATTTTTTGGAGTTGTTGTCGTCATGTATAGCCTGTCTTTTGAATCAATAACCATTTCATGACAGTTATCAACAGGGTGTTTAGCCGCATCTTGAGAACTCCATTTTGAATCAAGCTTGAACCTAAAATCTCCATGCCCAATAATTTTATTTCCAATTTCAAAGGAGTTAAATGAAGACAATGTAAAAAAAGAAGAAGCTAAAAGACCTTTTTTGATAAAAGATCGACGTGAGTTAAGGGAATTCATAAAATAAAAGGTTAATTATATAACAAAGAATAATACAAAAAAATAATGAGTAATACTTCCTCCAAGTACAAACAGGTGCCATATGGAATGTGAAAATTTAATTTTTTTTGAGGAGTAAAAATATGTCCCAATAGTATAAAGGAGTCCGCTACAAACAATTAAAACCAACCCTTGAGCGCTAATCAAGCTTATTAAAGTTTTAATCTTAACGACAATAAGCCAGCCCATAATTAAATATAAATACAGAGAAATTTTATCAAATCTTCCCGTAAAGAACAATTTAAAAATTGTTCCAGCCAACATAATTAAAATTATGATTAAAAATATTTCTAGGCCTGAGTGATCATATAATGTTATTAAACACAACGGAGCGTATGAGCCAGCAATAAGGTAATAAATACTAATGTGGTCAAGGGTTCTTAAGAGTTTTTTAAGTTTGGAATTTTCAACGTAGTGGTAAAGAGTGGATGAGGTATAAACAAATAAAAGTCCAAATTGGAAAAACAGAATACTAAACAAACTAAATTCAGAAAGACTTTGGTTAGCATTAAGTATAAAAGGCAGGCCTATAAGACTTAAAATAATCCCCAAAAAATGAGTTAATGTATTCCAATATTCTTCTTTTTTAGTTTGATTCATTTATAGACAAAATTGTTTTTAAAACGTTTCTTCGTAGTATTTTATTGTTTACCCTTTTGAAGTTAATAAAATTAAAAACCATTTTTGGTTTTTCAAAGGAATTTAGCGCTTCAATTGCCTTTGAATAATTAGAAGGAGTTTCCTTTTCAAAAGCAATTACTAGCTTTTCTCCTAAGGAATTATCTGGCAGACCAAGGACAATGAAAGGTGTTGAAAAAAAACCTGAAAGAGTTTTTTCTACCACTTCAGGGTTAATTTTTATACCCCCCGTGTTAATAATAAAGTCTTGTCTTCCTTTCCAAACAAACTCTTTTTCAGATTGTAAATCAATAATATCGTTTGTTGTAATTGGAGCTTCTAAGAGCTCTGTGCTATAAATTTTTAGACACCCATTACTGGACTTAAACCTGATACCGTCTAAAGCCTTGAAAGACTTTCCCCCCTTACTAATATTCTTTAGAGCGACATGAGAAACAGTTTCTGTCATACCAAAGGTTTCATAAATTTCATTTTTCGAACCATTCAAACGAACCCTGGTTTTCTCGCTAATTGGCGCTCCACCGACTAAAAGTATTTTAATCCTTGATAAATCATTTATTGAATTTTCTAATTGGTGTGGAGTACATGCAGAAAAAATATAATCCTGCGTCAAATCTTTAAATGGAGCTTTTGAAGGTTCAACAACTGTTAGGTTAAGACCAAGAGTAATTGCCCTTACTACCATCATTTTTCCAGCAATATAATTTAATGGAAGACAACATAAAGCCTTATTTCCAGGGTTAAGATTTAAAAATGATCCTGTTTTTTGAGCTGACAAAATCATTTTTTTTTTATGTATTGAGATCGTCTTAGGAACACCCGTAGAACCGGATGTTTTCAGAAAAATAACATCTTTTTTATTAAACCATTCTATTAAAAATGAATATAACTCAGGATTTATTTTATTCTTAAGGTCATTTAAATTGTTGGCTGAATAAACATTGCCAGAAAGAGTTATAGATGAATTCATTTTAATCAAGTCAAAAACGTTTTAAAAAAGCTAAATCCCAAGACGTATCAGGATTATAATAAAGACAACCTTCTTTAATGTAAAGAGAACATGAAATATTATTAGAAAAAAGCTGACCTGTCCCTAAGCCTTGCTTCATGCTTAAAGATTTGTTAAAAACCCATTGAGAAATCGCATTAAGACCCACATTGCTTTCAAGGGCACTTGTCACCCACCATTGGATGTTATTTTTCTTAGCTACTGAAATCCATTCTTCAGATTGTTTAATCCCTCCAATTAAGCTTGGTTTTAAAATGATATATTTAGGATTAATAGCCGAAACCATTTTATCTTTATCACCATTTGGCAAACCAATTAACTCTTCATCTAAAGCAATATCTAAAGGGGAGTTTTCACATAAATAAGCCATATTTTCCCACTGCCCAGTTTCAATAGGCTGCTCAATAGAGTGAAGTGAAAAATCTGAGAGGTATTTTAATTTTTCAAGCGCGTTGTCAAATGAAAATGCACAATTCGCATCAACTCTAATTTCAATATCTTTTTCCGTAAACTCTTTGCGGATATTTTTTAAAAGAGCAATTTCTGTTTCAAAATCAAGTGCACCTATTTTAATCTTTATACAATCAAATCCGGATTTAATTTTTTCAAGTATCTGCGTTTGCATAAACTTTTTCTCTCCCATCCAGACAAGGCCATTAATTGGAATATTTGCGGCGTGTTTTGTGAAAGAGGATTTAAACAGTAAAAAGGGGCTTGCAGATTTTAAAGATAAATAAGCAGTTTCAAGACCAAATAGTATAGATGGGTAAGAGGATAATTTTTCATAGAAATAATCAAGACCAAACTTTATATTTTTACATACTTCATTAAGGGTTTTTTCAAAAGTTTGTAATGGATCAGGACTTAACCCTTCAATTAAACTACATTCTCCAACGCCAATTCTGTCTTGATCTCTAATCACAATAAACCAGCTATCCTTTGTTTTTAAAACTCCCCTGGAGGTTCCGCTTGGAGATTTAAATTTCAGCACATGTTTAAAATAAGAGGCTTCCATCAAACAACTATTTTAAAAAAATATAGTGAAATTATAATTGAATAAAAAAAGGCATGAAGAGCTACAATTTTTAGAAAATTGTCGTAATGAGACGGCTGTGTTATATTATAGATTTGAAATAAGTGAATTAGCAATCCTAAAATATTTAAAAATAAAATTATGTTTAAAAAAACAGATTGAATTTCAAGACTTATTTGAAACTTCAACATCAAACCAATAGCAGCACTAATTATAACAGAATGATAAATTTTAGATGTTTTTTTACCCATACAAACAGCCAATGTTTTCTTTCCTGATTTTTCATCTGATTTTAAGTCCCGCATGTTATTTAAGTTGAGCACACCAACACTCAAGAGTCCTAGAGTTATTGCAGGGTTCAACAGTAACCAGTTGAGATTGGCACTAAATAAAAAGTTTGAACCTAAAACACTAACAATTCCAAAAAAAATAAAAACAAATAAATCTCCTAACCCAAAATACCCATAAGCAAACTTTCCAACGGTATATTTTATAGCCGCAAAAATTGCTAGACTACCCAAAACAATAAAAAGAAAAAAATATTTTGAAAAAGCTCCAAAAGCTAAAGTGACTAAAAATAGCGTCAAAATAATTGAAACTAAAGACAATATTTTTATTGCCTTTTTCATTGATGGTCTAGAAATTAAACCCGACTGAACAGCTCTTTTTGGGCCTGTTCTGTTGTCATCAGCTCCTTTAATTCCATCTCCATAGTCATTTGCAAAATTTGATAACACTTGATAAGCCACTGTAGTTAAAAGTGCAATTATAAAAAGTGACGAATTAAATTTGTTGACAAAAAAAGCATAAGAAGAACCGATCATGATTCCAGAAACAGACAATGGAAGTGTTCTAAGCCTTGCGGCAGACAACCAAGAACTGACAAATGAGAGACTTTTTTTTGACAACAGTTATATGTTAAGGGAACTTTGGATATTTTTTGAAATCAGGATTTCTTTTTTCTAAAAAGGCAGTTTTACCTTCTTGTGCCTCTTCGGTTAAATAATAAAGAAGAGTTGCGTCTCCGGCTAATTGCATAAGCCCATGCTGACCATCAAGCTCAGCATTTAAACTTCTTTTAATCATTCTTAACGCAAGAGGGCTTCTTTTTTGCATAATTGAGCACCATTCTAGCACTGTATTTTCTAAATCCTTTAAAGGGACAACTTTATTAACCATGCCCATGTCCAAAGCATCTTTTGCCGAATATTGTTCGCACAAAAACCAGATCTCTCTAGCTTTTTTTTGCCCAACATGTCTGGCTAAGTAAGAAGAGCCGAATCCTCCATCAAAACTACCCACTTTAGGTCCTGTCTGACCAAAAATTGCATTATCACTAGCTATTGTTAAGTCACACACCACATGTAACACATGTCCTCCACCAATTGCGTAGCCATTAACCATCGCAATTACAGGTTTAGGAATTTCACGAATTTTTTTATGTAAGTCTAAAACATTTAATCTTGGAACCCCATCTTTTCCAATATATCCTCCAGACCCTTTTACGTTTTGGTCTCCTCCGCTACAAAACGCTTTATCGCCTTCACCCGTAAAAACAACAATGTCTATATCATTACGCTCCCTACAAACATCAATAGCTTCAAGCATCTGCATATTTGTTTCTGGCCTAAACGCGTTATAAACGTTAGGTCTGTTAATGGTAATTTTAGCCACCCCACGGTAGAGTTCAAATTTAATGTCGGAATAGGTTTTGATATTTTCCCAAACTACTTTCATAATCTAATATTTTATTCAAAGATAAGGGTTTCTAAACCCACTAATCTTAAGATTTTTTTAAATTAATAAAATAATTTTTAAGGATCTTCGAGCTTAAACTTGAATTAGTATTGATTTCTAAAAGCTTGGGTCTTGAAGAAGCCTTAAAAAAACTAGTAAACGCAAATTTTAGGCCTAGACTTCCAGAAACTTTATTATACTTAAACCCATGCATTTTAGCTAAATGTTTTGCTGAAAAACTGTGGCGCGTTTCAATAAACTTTTCATGAAATAGATCATCCTTATATCCAGGTAAAATTTTAAAAATACCGCCACCAGAGTTATTTATTAAGATAATTCGAAAAGTGTTCTTTATATAATCATTCCATAAACCATTAGAATCATAAAAGAAACTTAAATCTCCAGTGATCAAAAGAGTTGGTGATTTTAAAGATACAGATGCTCCTATCGCCGTTGAAGTACTTCCATCAATTCCGCTTGTTCCTCTATTGCAAAACACTGTTGAGCTTGGCATTTGGTCAAATAGCTGCATGTATCTTATTGCAGAACTGTTAGAGACCTGAATGGAATATTTAGATGAAATTTTTGATTCTAAAATTGAAAAAACTTTTAAGTCACAAAACGGAATTGTACTAATAAACTTTTTATGAAATGCAGTTCTGTAGGAATAAATTTCTTTCCATCTTTTTTTATAAGAAGACAAAGTATTTAGTTTTTCCAGCACCTCACCAAAAAAAGCATCAGGTAAATTTTTGCAGTGAATTACATCACAGTAAAAAGTATCGTTTGGATTATTCATTCCTACATGAATATGTGACTCAGGCCTGTGCTCTCTAAGCATTGTTTTAATTTTTTTTGACACAATCATTCCGCCAATCGTAATTAGAAGGTCGGGTTTTAATTCTTCAAAAAGCTCATTTCTGTTTTCTTGCAGTTCTATTGGGGCAATAAGTTGATCAATTTTTCCAAAAAAAGAGTTATGAGACAGGTTAGAGGTAGTCTCTTTTAATACTATTATATTATCACACAAAGAAATTTTAGTCACTATATCTGTTGATAATATCCCTGGGCTTGAACATCCAACCAAAACCATAATTTTAGAATATTTTTTTTTCAAATAATCATTAAAATGAAGCTTTTGGAGTTTAGCAGGACTTGTTTTAGGGCCTAGATTTAATGAGACAGTTGGGGCTTCGTTAAAGAGGTAAAGTGGTTCTTCAAAAGGTACATTAACATGGACAGGTTTAGAGTATAATGTAGCCTTGTTAAAAACAGAAACAATGGTCTTTTCATTATAGGACTGTATAGTTTGTTGTTGTTTTAAAATATTCTTTTCAGAGGGTGAGGAAAGAATTTTTTGAAGATTACTTTTTAAAATCTCAGAGCTATTGTGATTAACATCCTGTTTTAGATTAACGGAGTCTAAAATATTTTTTTCAAAAACCTTTTGTTGAAAAATTGTTTGACCATCTCCAATATTAATTTTATACTCAGGCCTATCAGCAGAAATTATTATTAGCGGAATTTCACTAAAAAATGCCTCTGATATTGCAGGATAATAATTTAGCAAAGCACTTCCCGATGTACAGACTAAAATAGTAGGGGTTTTAGATTGTTGAGAAATTCCTAAGGCAAAAAACCCAGCAGATCGTTCATCAATAATGCTATAACAATTGAAGGCAGCGTTTGAAGCAAAACCAATAGCAAGAGGAGCATTTCTAGAGCCTGGTGAAATTACAACATTGTTAAAGCCGAATCGTTCACAATGAAGGATAATAGTTTGAGCAGATTGTATTGAAGGATACTTCATTTAAACTGTAAATTTAATAAAGAGCACTCAACATTGTCTCAGATTTTTTTAAAATTTCATTCCATTCGCTTAAGGGAACACTATCCTTAGTTAAACCAGAGCCAACATAAATATGAGCTTGATTAGATTTTAGGTTTAAACACCTTAAATTAACAAATGAATAAGCAAGGTTGTTTTCTATTGAACCGAGAAAGCCAGAGTAAAAAGACCTATCGTGTTTTTCATATTCTGAAATTAAGGGTAGAGCTATTTTTTTAGGAAAACCAGCAATTGCTGAAGTGGGGAAAAGAGCATCAATTATTTCAAGGATTGAAGCATTAGATGTTCCTTTAAAAAGGGTTTCAAGGTGCTGAAGATTTCCTGCTTGGCTAGTTATTGTTTCGCCAGCAGAAAGCTTTGAGCATAATGGCATTAAGTTGTTGTAAATTTCGTTTTTTACAATTTGTTGTTCTTCTATTTCTTTTTTTGTCCACCCCTCTTGTGAGCTAAATTTTGTTCCTGCTAATGCCATGGTTATCAACTCTTTTTTTTCTTTTTTAAATAATAGCTCTGGACTAGCACCACTCCAAAAACCCTCACTTGGGTGGTAAAAAAGATAACAAAAAGCATTAGCATAAAGACCCAAAATATTTTTGTAAAGCTCTATGTGTTTTGAAGAAGAAAAATTAATAGATATTTTTTTTGAAAAAACTATTTTAGAAAGCTCAGTACTCTTAATCTTTTCGACAAGTAATTTAACGGTCTTTAGGTATTTTGTTTTTTCAGTTTGGGGAATTATATTTTCGGAGGATATAATAGGGCTGTTTCTTTTTAAATGATCAGCACTATATAAAGTTTGGAAAGTTAAATCTTCAGAGATTGTATATCCAAAGGAGTTATTAAAAGGCATAAAAAAGAATCTATTACTTATTTCATCTTTAAGCGTCCCGAATGAGGTGTGCCCAGTTTTAAAACACAAGACTTTTGACCTGGGCATTCTATAAACAACAAAAGGGATTTTGTTATCTACATAAACCCCTATCGTATCAAAAAATTTTTTATTTGAAACCTCACTATTCATTAGTGTTTTTTTGCAATATAAATTGAGGAGGCACCCATCATTTGTGGAAGAATTTGGACATTATTGAAACCACAATTTTGTAAAACACCTGCGAAGTTTTTTCCGCTAGGAAATTCTTCTGCAGACTTTTGAAGATAACTGTAGGCTTTATTGTCTTTGGAAAATATTGACCCTATTAATGGTATGATAGTCCTGCTAAACATTAAATAAAAAAACTTTATGAATTTATTTTCAGGGACAGACGTCTCAAGAATTATTAGAGTTCCTTCAGTTGTTAAAACTCTATAACTTTCTTTAAGGCCTTTTTCAAGATTTTGAAAATTTCTAACACCAAAACCAATAGTTACTAAATCAAAGTGGTTGTCATTGAATTTTAGCTTTTCCGCATCTCCAGAAATTAAAGATATTTTTTCACTCAAATTTTTATTTAAAATTTTTGTTCTCCCAACATTTAACATGTTTTCGGAAATGTCAAGTCCAATTATTTTAGAATCTTTGATTTTTGAAAGTTCAATTGCAATATCAGCAGTTCCCGTTGCTACATCCAATATGTTTTTGGGGTTTAGCTTTTTGGCAATTTTATGAATTTTTTTTCTCCACTTCACATCATTCCCTGCAGAAATCAAACGGTTTAATTTGTCATACTCAAATGAAATCGAGTCAAACATTTTTTCAATTTGTTTTTTCTTTGAAGTATTTTGATTTTTATAGGGTTTCATAGCGAAAAAAGGAGCGTAAATTTATATAAAACGATTATTAAAGGCTATTAATATAAAAGGTATTTTTTTTCTGAGCTCCTCCATTTAGCTTGATATTTATATTTAACAAAATAGATTTTTAAGTCCGCCTGATAGTCATGGTCACAAAAAAAAATTTTTTTATCTGAATTGTATGGCTGGTTGGAAAAGTACCAAAGGCCAATGTTACCCTTAGCTTCGTATGGCCGAGAAACTTTAAAAACTTTTAAATCAGCCTGGTATTCATTTTCAACTACATAAACCTTTAAATCTGCCTTGTAAGATTGAGAAGTAGAATATATTTTCTGAGCGTAAACAATATTAAAATTAAAAATTATTAAAAGAAAAAGAACGAAATTTTTCATTTAAAATAAAATTCAAAAATAGTGCCAGCCGGAATTATATTTCCCACCCTTTTCTATAGTTTCTTGTCACAAATTGATTTGCTGCAGAAATGTTAGTTATTTTCATGTTTTCGCCATCCCATAGAAGTTTTTTTCTTGCATAAAAATCAAACCCACCCTTGGAATTTTCTTTTCTAAGCATATAACTTCTTATAGCTAAATTACCCATCAAAACAGTTTCAGTCATTGGACCAGCATAATCAAAAGAGGAAGTCAACTCCTTATGTTGTTTGCTGTTAAATCCAGCCTTACAAGCATCAACCCATTTTCTTTGGTGACCATATTCAGGCTCTGGCATTTCTTCTGTTTCTGGGCCAAACTCAGTTTCTCCATCATATAAATATAATTTAGGCATCAGGGGTGAGCTGTCATTAATATTTGTAGAGATGATACCTTTATCGCCAATCATTAAGACTCCATTTAAGCTATCTTCTCCGCCAATATCACTATCTGCAGGAATAATATCTGGGTGGGGAGGGCGTATTCCTCCGTCTGTCCAAGTTAGCTCGATAGGACTTTTACTTTTTTCAGTAGAATCAAAATTTAAAGTTATCAGCGAAGACGGGGGGCATCCCTCAGGAAAATAATCAGGATTCCACATCTTAGTAAAAACACTTCCTACACTACACTCAGCACTTTTAGGATACTTTAATCCTAGAGTTCTAAATGGAATATCAATTAAGTGACACCCAACATCTCCAAGAGCTCCAGTACCGTATTCCCACCATCCTCTCCAATTAAAAGGATGGAGGTTTGGCGTGTATTCTTTTTGGCTTGCAGGACCTAACCATAAGTTCCAATCTAGAGACTTGGGTTTTAAACTAGCGTTTGGACTAGGCATTTTTACGCCTTGAGGCCAAACTGGTCTATTTGTCCAAACTTTAACTTCGGAAATTTTACCAACCCTTCCAGAATCAATCCAATTTTGAACCATTTTAAGTAAGGGGTTAGATCCTCCTTGATTACCCATTTGAGTAACAACTTTATGTTTTCTAGCTAAATTAGTTAGCATCCTTGCTTCTCTGATATTATGTGTAATAGGTTTTTGAACATAAACGTGTTTACCTCTCTCCATTGCATACACTGCAGCAGGGGCATGTACATGATCGGGTGTTGAGATAGTTACAGCATCTATATCATTTTCTTTATCTAACATTTCTCTAAAATCAGAGTATAACTTTGCATTAGGAAATCTTTTTACAGATCTTGATGCGCTTCCAGAAAAATCTACATCACATAAAGCAGAAACCCTTTCTCTTCCATTTACTGATGCATTTGCGATGTCGCTTATTCCTTTTCCTCCAGAACCAATAGCCGCTAAGTTTAGCTGATCACTTGGTGAAATATACCCAGGACCGCCTAGAACGTTTCGAGGAACGATAAATATGCCTGCTCCAATTGCAGTTTTTTTGATAAAAGATCTTCTTGATTTATGTGAGCTCATTGTATAACGTATTTGTAATACAAGATAAAGCTTTGTAGCTAAGAATCAAAAAAGGAAAATTCAGTAAAATTTAAATCTTAACTCTAGTTGGAGTGTCTTCTCCTGCTATAATTGATTTAGTTCCGATGGCTATAGCCTTTATTGTTTGAGTTATGGTTTTCATGTTTAGGGTGCTTGCTTCATCAGTAACCTTGTGATAATCTAAATCTTTATCCATTGGGCTTGTAGAAAAAGTATGCGCAGGAATACCTAGTCTAGCAAAAGACGCATTGTCAGATCTAAAGAATAACCTGTAACTTATGAAAGGATCAGGATAAATTTTGAACTCTGAGGAGGATAAGTTTTTTTGAATTATTTTTCCAAAATTTGATCTTTGGAATCCAGTAAGCCACGCTGTATTGGGGCCAAAAGGGGATTCTTTCCCAATCATTTCAATATTTATACCTGCTACAATTGATTCAGCAGAAATTGTTTTGCCAAAATAATTAGATCCTACTAGCCCCATTTCCTCAGCAGTAAATGCTATAAAAAGAATGCTCCTTGAATTATTGTTTTTTGATTTAAAATATTCAGCAAGAGCTAATACAGCTGCTACTCCAGTTGCATTATCATTCGCACCGTTATAAATCAAATCACCAGACCCAGTAGATTTCATTCCTAAATGATCATAATGAGCAGAGATTACAACAATTTCATCTTTTTTTTCATTTCCCTCAAGAAATCCAATAACATTAAAGAGATTTAATTCCTCTTGATTTTTGGATCTTTTGTTTTTATACTTGAAAGTTTGTCTAAAACTATTATTATTAAAATATTTTAATCCTATTTTTTTGAATTGACCTTCTATGTATTTTGCTGCTTTTTCAATCCCCTCTGTTCCAGCTTTTCTTCCTTGCATTGAGTCATTAGCAAGGGTATAAATATGTTTTTTTACTATAGATTCATTAATATTTTGAGAGGATAGAGGCTCTGTAAAACCCAAGAAGAATAAAAATAAATAAAAAGAATTTTTCATTTAGAAAATTCTTTAATTGCCCTTAAAATACCGGCACATGCATCATAATTTTCTTCTTTTTCTAACTTGTACAATTGTTGATAAAGCTCATTTATAGGCAAACCATTTTGAAGTTTGTGCAAGGCAGTTTTAAAATATTCTTCAGTACTAATCATTAAATTAATGTTGACAAAAAAGATACCAAAAATTAAAATTATGTCAAAAAGACAAAATGAGTTATATCCAAGTTATAAGCCAGGCCATTCTTTCTTGAATCCAGTTTTTTAAGTATTTCACATAATCATGGTGATTGTCAAATCTAGCAGGCACAGGCCAAACCTCTTTAGAAGGGTCTAAAAGATCTGGGTAAAGTTCAAAATTTTTCTTTTGTGATTTTTCGAGGAAAGTCTCATAGTCATCTATTTTCGATAAAATATCATTTAAATTATCATTAAAATATTCTAATCGTTCTTTAACCAAATCATTAAAATAAGGGTCTTCAAACATTCTTTTATACCAAAGGTTGTCTTTTATCCAAAACCCTCCAGGATTTTCTGCATTTGAATAATTAACATTTCCAAATGCAAGATCAAAATCCCAAATAGGCCCCATTTTAATTTTTTCACCTGGGATGTAATTAAAATAAATACTTGAGAAAGATTTAGCATCTTGATTTTTAGAGATTTCATTAACAAGAAACCAGTCCACAAAACTGGACAAATCAATAAACGACCTATAGCCAAAATCAGGGTCTTTAAAGTTTTCACCAAATAAGGCCGATTCAAAATCGTTAATATGATCTTTTATTAAATTAAATTCATCAGAATCGTAATCTAAACTAGGTTCTTTTATATTAAAAACGCCCTCGCTGTAGTGATTGGACCAGACATTTGATCTAAAAATAACATCATCTTCTTCAATTCTGCCATGTGCATCTGTATCAATTTCAATTAAATATCCATTGTCACCAATATTTACTCTGTTTTTGGATTCCTCTACCTTTTGACCAATTAAATAAGTTCCTTTGTGTTTATTATTAATAAAAAGTTCAGTGTATTTTGCCTGAGGAACATAATCAAATCTTCCCATGTTTGCTATTTCTCTAACTATTTTGTTTCTAATGAGAGAGATGTCAGAAATTTCAGCAAGAAGAACCCATTTTTTGTCTTCAGGCATATTTAATACCTCGGTTTTATCTCCAAACTTTATTTGGTAAGGCTTTTTAGTATTTACTGGACGGCCTATTCCTCCTTGCCACCAAGTTGAATTACCTCGCCCCTTAATTTTCATTTCAGTTGAAGGAATACCAGGAAGATCACCCATGCCAGTAATTGAAACACTACCTTCAACATAGTCCTCTTTTGAATTAACAGAAATTCCAGAAGTGTCTACATGAATAATAGGCAAACCAGTAAAATCTGAAGGGTTGTAAAACTCTGCTTTAATGGTTTTAGCATTGTCAATTGTAATTTCTATTGGGTTTTCAGAAAAATTAATATCTCCAGACCATTTTAAAAAGGCCCATCCATTTTCAGGTAGCGCAGTTAACTCTAAAATTGTTCCACTATTATAATCAGTTGAAGCCCCTGCCTTGATAATTTTTTCGTCAACAGATCCATTTCCTTCAATTTCAATTGTTAAAGGATATCGTTTTTTTTCAAATACTGCAGTAATTTCCTTTGGGCCATCAATTGTAATTTGTTTGGGATTTTCTGAACTAGTAAGATCTCCTTTCCATTCAACAAAAACCCATTCGCTTTCTGGATTAGCAGTCAATTCAACTATAGTCCCGCTATTGTAATCTGTTGAAACCCCAGCCTTAATAATTTTTTCTTCAATATTTCCTTCCCCCTCAATAGAAATATTTAGAGCGTATCTTTTTTTTATAAAAATAGCTGTGACAGTTTTGTCAGAGTCCATGACAATGCTTGTTGAAGTTGCTGATCCCGTAGCTCCAACCCAATTGAAAAAAGTGTACTCCTCTGAAGGAGTAGCTTTTAATAAAACGGTTTCCCCTTCTTCAAATTGAGAAGTTTCTGGCGTTAATGTTCCGCCTTCAGGGGGGTTAGATGAAGTGGTAAGGGTGTATAATATTGGATCTTCAGTACAAGAGATAACAACAAGAAGGAGAAAAAATTTTAAAAGTTTTTTCATAACAGGATCTAGGTTTTAATCTTTAATAATAACTCCACCAGCTATAAATGAAATTTTGTATTCGGGTTTTGTGATTTTATCAATCTCTTTCTGAGATTTTCCAGCATCTTCAGCAAAATGCTTTAACATTTTAACACTAATAGTATCTTGTTTTGGATAGCCCTCAAGGATCGTTTTTTTGTTTTTTAAACCAGTTTTTGGCACAAAAAACCCATAATCTTTGAATGTAACCTGAATGGTGTCAGAATTAATTTTAACCTGCATCCAACAACCTTTTTTAGGACAAGAGGAAAGAATAGTCCCCTCAATTTTGCTTTTTGAAACAACTTTAGAGCTCTCAATAAATGAATTGTAGTCTAAAATATTTTCAGCTGAAATTTTTTTCCCATAAAAACTCAGTGACTCAGAATAAGAATTAGACTGAGAAAAAGAAATTAAGGGAAATATTAAAAAAATTAATAGAATTTTTTTCATCGTCCAAATATAATTAAAAAAGAGGCTATCAGACATGCTTTAATTTAGATTTCATTGATTCGGGAACTCGAGGATTCATGATCCAAAACCAAAGTGGAGGAAAAAAACTTAATAATATCGATGCTGGATAGCCAAAGGGAAGCGTTGGACATTCGTCATGGCTGTTTAGAACTTGATATTTTTTTAAAGATTTGTAGTGATGATCACTATGCCTGGTCAATTCATAAAGAGTAATTCGTCCAATATTAAAATTTGAATTCCATGAGTGATGTGGCTGGACTCTTTCATATCTATCGGAATCTGTCTTAAATCTTCTAAGTCCGTAGTGTTCGATATAGTTAATACATTCTAAAAACAGGAACGAAACAACCCCGATAATTATTGAAAAAATCATTACTTCCAGTGAAAATAAAAAATAGATGCCAATCAGATAAATTGGTTGAATAATGTGATAAAAAAGCATATTGTTTTTAAAAGAAAAAAAAGAAAAATCTTCGCTTTTTAGTTTTTGAATTTGAATTTTCCAAGCGCTAATATATTGACGTGTCACAGAGCTAAACCAAAAGGAATATAGAGTTTGATTGTATTTTGCAGTTGCTCCATCTTCAGGGGTGGCTACTTTTAAATGATGCCCAAAATTGTGCTCAATGTAAAAGTGCATATAAAGACAAGGCATGTAAAGCAGCTGACTAACAAAACGATCAAAAAAAGATTTTCGGTGACCAAGCTCATGGGCTACATTAATTCCGTTAGTTGCAAGAAGAATCCCTGCTGATAAAAGTAATCCTATTAACTCGAATGTTTCATAGCTATTGTTTTGAATTTTAGACAACATCATAAATAAAAGTCCAAAAACAATAGGTGCATTTAGGTACAACATTAAATCGAAAATCCATTTAGTTTTTTTGTATGACGCTTCTTTTGAGGACATGTTTTTCCTTGTTTCGCCAGTCAAAATATCTAAAACAGGCAGAATTAAAAAGACATAGAATATTGCCGAATATGTCCATAATCCATATGAAACAAAAGAAACACAAACAGCAACAGGGATTGTATAGGCAAATAAATATTTTAAATCTTTCATTTATGTACTATTTGGGTAATTGCCCAAGTATAATATTTTTTGGGTAAACACCCAAAAGCAATTGAGCTATATTTTTCGATATTTAAGAAAAGGTTTTTGTATATTAAATAAAACAATATATAATGTTATGAAAAAATTACTTTTATTAATGTCATTAGGGCTATTTCTCTCATGTTCTAATGTTCAACACTCAGATTACGAGAGAAACCTTGAAATTACTAAAGAGTGGTTTGACACTTTTGGTAACGAAGACCTAGAGGCTACAATGTCTTATTTTGCAGATGAAATCGAATATCAAAGCGCTTTTTATGGTGGTCCGCTAATGAATAAAGCGGAGACTACAGAATACTACAAAGGCTGGCATGATGCAATGGAAGACATAACATATGAAGCTCAAAACTATCTTCCGGGAGTTGATCCTGATACAGGTCTATTAAATGGAAGTGTAAGAACTTATGGACATTGGTCTGGAACTAAGTCTGATTCAGGCAAAACCTTCAAGGGTTTATGGTACCATTATTTAACTTTTGATGAAAATGGAAAAATTATTAATGGTGGTGATTTTGGTGATGCTACTGGCCTAATTATGTCAGTAATGCCTGATCAAGAATAAATTTAAAATAAACCCCTCTTCTTGAGGGGTTTTAAGGGTGGTCCCGCCTGGACTATAACCACACCCCCCCCCTCTGTATTGATTATCAGATAGTTACAAAACTTATTAGTTTAACCTACTTACGTGGATTAGAATTTGTTAATTTTCGAGGGAATAGTCAACTTTCGCAACATATTGAAAGATATAAATTGTTCAACGGCATAAAAGTTGCAACATTAATTAAAAAAATAAGATTATGAAAAAATTTATGAGATTTTGGGGGATTTATTACCCTGTTATATTAGCTTTTCTTTCATTTCTTTATTCTGTTATTCTCTGGTTTTCAGGAAATAAATTAGAAGGAATATTTGTTGGTATATGGGTGCCTTCAATATTATCTGCATCAATTGCTTTGAGACAAAGAAGAAGCGATTCTAAAAATCAAAGAAAAAAATAATGGAAAATTTAGGAATGTTTGTTATTGGCTGTGTTGTCTGTGGATTATACTTAACTGGCTACTTGTATATGATTAAATATGCAAATGATTCTCACGACCAAGACTACAAAAGAGATATCGATAAAGCTAGAGAAAGAATATCAAAAAAAAACAAATAAAACAAGCTTGAAGTTTTTTTTGATTGTATTTAGGCTTTAAGATTTTAAAACAACTATTTACTATATTTAAATATGCAAAGATCAGACTATTTAATTTTAACTGCAGCTTTTCTTAGTTTTTTGTTGTCAGTGTCACTTTGGTTTTCAGGACAGCAACAAGAGGGCTTATATGTAGGTATTTGGGTTCCATCTATTCTAGCTGCTGGAGCATACATTAAACAGATTTTCAAAAAATGAGTATTGAATTAATTTTTTTTGTTGGAGTTCTTGTTTTCACAATATTCATTATTGGTGTATTACTTATCCCAAGAGAAAATAATCAAAAATCCATAGAAAATATCGAAACAGATATTATGGACTATGATGGTATAGGAAATTATGGTAGAATTCCAGACAAAAACCCTAAGAAATTATAACTGATCTACAACTTACTACACTATTAAAAATGAAAAATTTACTTTTTATAATTTCATTTTTTATTCTAATCAGTTGTGATCAAAATAATACTAAATCAAAATCTCCCAACATAATTCTAATTACAGTTGATGATCTTGGCTGGAAAGACTTAGGTTTCATGGGTAGTAAATATTATGAAACTCCGTTTTTAGATAGATTAGCTTTACAAAGCATGGTATTTACTAATGCCTATGCAGGTGCTGCTAATTGTGCTCCAAGCAGGGCTTCATTAATGTCTGGACTCAATACTCCTAAACATGGAGTATATACAGTTGGATCCTCTGAAAGAGGAGAAAGTAAAACTAGAAAATTGATACCTGTAAAAAACAAAAAATATTTACACGATAGTATTTATACTCTTCCTGAAATGTTAAAATCTGCTGGCTACAAAACTGCTCATTTTGGGAAATGGCATATTGGAGAAAATCCAAAAACTCAGGGAATAGATTACAATATTGGAGGAAGTAAACGTGGGAATCCTGGAAGAAATGGTTATTTTTCTCCTTACAATATTGACTTTATTGAAAATAAAAAAAGTGACGAATACCTAACGGACAGACTAACCAGCGAAGCAATAAATTTTATTAAAAAAAATTACACCTCTCCTTTTTTTATTAATCTTGCTTTTTACTCTGTTCATACTCCCCTGCAGGGCAAAGAAAATTGGATTCAAAAATATAATTTAAAACAAGGAGTTAATGGACAAGAAAATTCAATATATGGATCTATGGTTAGTTTAGTAGATGAAAATATTGGAAGAATTTTAGATATAATTGATGAATCTAATATTAAAGAAAATACTCTAATAATTTTTACGTCGGATAATGGAGGAATACGAGCTATTTCAAATCAATATCCACTAAAGGCAGGAAAAGGAAGTTACTATGAAGGAGGTATAAGAGTACCTTTATTTATGAGATGGCCTAATAAAATAGATGCCGGAATTAATAAAATAACTAACGTTAGTCACCTTGATATTTATAGTACTTTACAAGAAATTGTAAATCCAAAAGTTCGAGCAAAAAAACTTGATGGTATAAGTTTGAAAAGTCAGTTCAAAAGCCCTTATAAATTAGAAAGGAATATTTTTTACCACTTTCCAATTTACCTAGAAGCCTATAATAAAATTGAAGACCATGGTAGAGATCCTTTGTTTAGAACCAGGCCTGGATCAGTTATAATTTCCGGTAAATGGAAGTTACATCACTATTTTGAGGATGATGGCACAGAACTATATAATTTAGAGACAGACATTGGTGAGTCTGATGATTTAAATGATAAGGAACCCGAGATTACAAAAAGACTTAAACAGAGTTTAGAAAATTGGAGGCTTAAAGAAAATGCTTTTATACCAAAAGAAAAGAATCCGTTTTACAATTCTATTTTTTAAAAAACAGTCTTAGTGAACCTGTAGACCATAAAGCCCAAAATACAAGAACAGGTTGAAATAATAATCTTAATATTCTTTGTTTTTCTGAATAAAGCCTAAGAGCATCAATTTCATAAATGTACTGATTTATATTTCCTGGAAAAATAATTATATAAAAAGCTGCTAATGCAATTCCTGTTTTTGCTTTCAATTTACCTCCAATGATCATCATTATCCCAAAGATTATTTCAAGATACCCTGAAACAATGACAACAAAATCAATCCAAAACTCATCATTAGTAAGCCATACTGGAACCTGAGCCTGAAATTCAATTCTTCTAAAAGACAAATGAGCAATTCCAATATATAACATTATTAAGCCTAGTAAAACTCTAAATATATTTTGAGAAATTGATGTGTTATTTTTCATATTAATAAAATTCTTCTCAAAATTATTCTAAATTTTCTTTTAACTGCTCATAATTATTATATTTATTGATATGAAAAAATTAATATTAATTGCAATTATCTCTGGAATTTTCTTAAGCTGTCAATCTGAAAAATCTAAGGAACTAACGGTTTTGAAAAATTCTGATTCAACAGAAATAACCTTTATTTTAGAATTAAATACTAAAGGAAACTCTGTTGAAAACGTAGAAAATTTTACCCAATACTTATCTGATTTTATTGTCGAAAGAGAACCATCAACAGTTTATGGATACTATATCTCTAAGGATGGTAAAAAAGTAACTCTAATTGAGAGGTATAATAATAGCCAGGATGGCATTAAACATGGAGAAGATTTTATAAGTGGTCCAAACTTTCAAAAGTTTTTTGAAATATTTGAGATAGAATCTTTTATTACTATAGGTAATGCATCTGAAGAATTCAAAGAATTTGCTTCTAGCAATGGTTTTGAAATTGAGTATAGAGAGTCTATTGGAGGTTATGTTCGAAGATAAAAATGATTGAACAATATTTTGACTGTCCACATTGTTGGGACAACCAACTTAAGCTTGTAGATTCTTCTATCCCAAATCAATCTTTTATTGAAGATTGTGAAACTTGTTGTAATCCTCTAGAATTTCATATTGAAATTCGAAATAATTTTGTAGAATCTTTTAATGTCAATTCAATAGAGCAATGAAAAAATATATTTTACTTTTATTGAAAATTGTGGTCATTTTCCATGACTAGAAAAAGAAGATAGAGCTACTTTATTCTATGACCTTTTTTATCAAAGTGTAGATTCTTACTAGTAATTATTTAATAATTTTTGATACAAGAATTGCTGATAACCCTAGTATTAATATTACTAAATTATTCTCCAATAAAAAATCAAAAAGTGCAAGAACAATTGCTATAACTGTTAGAGTAATCCCAATATTTCTAAGATAAAATTTCATTATTTTTTTTTGGTTTTAAATAAAAAAACCGTGTGCATTAATGTGGTTGCTAACTTATTTTCAGAATTATAAATCTCTCCTTTAACTGTTGCCATATTTTTACCTATTTGAATTGTTTCTGCAACTACAGTAACTTTTCCTTGAAAAAGAGGTCTGTGGTGAAGGCTATTAAGATTAGTAGAATTTGGATAGCTTTTTCCATTCGTATCTAATACAAGAAGAATACTTGTAGCATCATCGAGCATTGATGTCATCTGACCTCCTTGAACATTTTTATTAGGGTTTAATGTTGATAGGCCAAATTCTGCCTCTAATTTTAGGTAGCCCTTTTTGTATTCAATAAATTTAAAATTAAATAATTTACCTGTACCCTCATTGTTTTTCCAAAATTCTAGTAGCTTCTCAAATTCTTTTTTCATTAAATATTTATTTCAAAAACATAAAAATAACTCATTTAGATATTATATTTACTAAGGGATGAAAAAAATAGAAACTTTTGATAGTGGGCGTTGGAAAGCTTTTTTTAGATGTTCAAATGAGTTATGTAAAGCTTGGTTTCCTTATAAAGTGATTGAAACCTTTTATGACAAGACCTTAATTCAAGGAACAGAAAATAAAACAAAGTGGCAAAAAATTTTTCATTCTGAAAAATATTCAGGTACTGTAAAAAGAAAAAGGTGTAAAAAATGTAGAAATGAAATTCTTGTTAGAGAATTAAATAATAGTTATGATGGTGGAGGGGGATTTCATGGTGGTTTTTAACCAATTTAAATTTAAGAATTATGAAAAAAATATTTAAAAATTTACCTATTAGAAAAAATTTAAAATTTCTAATTGTTTTTGGGCTTATTAAAAAACTAGTCATTTTACTAATATTGATTTGCCCTTTTGTTTCAAGTGGGCAAACTAACCCTTACTCTGATAAATTCGCTCATACTTATTCAATTGTAGCCAAAGATGATAAAACTGGAGAAATGGCTGTAGGGGTTCAGAGTCATTGGTTTTCAGTTGGTACTTTAGTTAGTTGGGGTAAATCTGGGGTTGGTGTAGTTGCGACACAATCGTTTGTAAATCCTAGCTATGGGCCAGAGGGGTTAAAATTAATGGAGAGTGGAGTTTCAGCAAAAAATGTATTAAAACAACTTACAGAAAAAGATGAGGGGAGAAATTATAGACAGGCAGCCATGGTTGATATAAACGGTTCAGTTGGAGCTTTTACTGGAGAAAGCTGTATAGAAAGTGCTGGTCATTACATAGGTGAAAATTTTTCTGTTCAGGCCAATATGATGTTAAATGATAAGGTCATTCCATCAATGAAAAAAGCATTTTTAGAAAACTCTAATCTTCCTCTAGCTGAAAGAATTGTTAAAGTCTTTGAAGCAGCTGAAAGTGTTGGAGGTGATATTAGAGGCAAACAATCTGCTGCGCTTATTGTTGTGGGTAAAGAAAAAACTGATAATATTTGGCAGGATAAAAAAATAGATCTCAGAGTTGATGATAGTAAAGATCCAATTAAAGAAATTAAAAGACTTTTAAAAGTCCATAGAGCATACGAACATATGAATGAAGGTGATTTAGCAATTGAAGAAAATGATATGGATAAGGCATTAATAGAATATGGTAAAGCTCAAAGTCTATTTCCAGAAAATAATGAAATGAGTTTTTGGAAGGCAATAGCACTTTTAAATAACGGTAAAAAAGAAGAAGCAAAAAAAATATTTGATGTAGTCTTTAAACAAAATCCTAATTGGAAGAAATTAATTTACAGGTTACCTAAATCAGGAATAATTTCAATGACCGTTAAAGAACTTGATTTCTATTTTAAAAATGATTAAAAAAACATTCAATAAAGAATTTTTTACTACTTTTAAAATTCTAATCAAAAAAAAATAAAATGAAAAAATTATTATTACTATTTTTTGTTTCAGCCATGTTTATTGGCTGTAACACAAACCCAAATTATGAAGCTAATCTAGCTACTGCTCAAAAATTATTTGAACTACATGGTGAAGAAGATTTAGAAGGTCAATTAGCTTTGCTTAGTAAAGACATGGAAC
>Ga0222719_10000638_pt1 | contig 34717 bp, 47 predicted proteins | sample C33_34DmetaG_FD_165039 | JGI IMG/M metagenome (GOLD analysis project Ga0222719, IMG submission 165039) | Estuarine water microbial communities from San Francisco Bay, California, United States - C33_34D | ecosystem: Environmental > Aquatic > Marine > Unclassified | place: USA: California... | reverse complement strand
ATGTGGAAACTATGGCTAATTCATTAGCAAAAACAAACCCTAACTTTGACGCTGAGAAGTTTAAGAAAAGAGCATTGAAGAATTGGGAAGCAAAAGCAGAAAGGGACGGATTCTATGAGTGAAGCAAGCAAACTAATGTTAGAAGGATTGGAGCAACTAAACCAAGTGTTAACAGGTAAGGAGGTAGTAGAGTACAAACCTACTACCACCAAAGATAAAACTTTTAATGTTTTCTTTAGCAAAGATAATATAACTTATGACGCTATGTTTAGATTGGATGATGATGGTCAAATGAACTACCATTATAGAGAAGTGGAGGAAGATCCAGAGTTAACAATGATTTCATTCGGTGCTAATGCTATTGATGAAACTAAAAGTCCTTGCAAAGTTTCTGAAGTTATCGAACACAATCTTAATTTATTTAATGAAAATGCAATGCTTCTTATTGTTGCTCGCTTAGAAGAGATGGCAATAGAAGACTATTGGGAATGGCGTCAAGAATTAGGCACAGATTTTGATGAATGCAGTATGAGGGTATAATGACAGATTCACAAACAAAAAAGATAAAGAAACATCTTGAAGATGGTAAAACAATTACGGCAATCGAAGCGCTCAATGATTACAATTGCTTTAGATTGTCAGCAAGAATCCATGACCTAAAGCAACAAGGAATGAATATACAAAAAGAGAATGTTCGCAAAGGTTGGGATAATAAACTAGTGGCAGAATACAGGCTATAAACAAAAGCCCTGCTCAGCATGGAGGAACTGGGCAGGGCAAAGCGTGGTGAACAGGGAGAAACACACGCTGATTTCAAAATACATAACCAAACAAATAACGCAAGAGATTTCTATGGAACAAGATGAATTAAAAGCTCACCGCAAATGGATACAAATACAAATAGCAGTCATGAGACAAAAGTTTTTTATGAACCATATGCAACCCCAAGTGTATGAAGCGTTCATGTTATCCTGGGCTGATGCATTGCAAGACTATAGCAAAGAAGAAATAAGCAAAGCAATTGCACAATACATTTCTCAAAGCCCAAAGATTGCACCCAATGAGGGACACATAAGGCAGATCATTATGAGAAACAGGCCAAGAGTTAAGCCAGTACCCAAGGAACCAGAGCCAAAGAAAGATTTACCAACCATTGAGGAACGCAAAAAGATAGCCGCATCTCTAGGCTTAAAGGTAGTTCCATAACCCCCCATGTTTTGGAACTAAATATACGTCAATAAAGATGATTAATTAACGTATGACCACCCTTGCAATTACTAATGTCATGTAATACTAATATATAATATGGAGGATATTATGAATAGAAAAGGTTTTATCGGTGGCTCTGATGCGGTTAAGATTATGCGTGGAGAGTGGCTAGATTTATGGAAGATTAAAACAGGTCGCATTGAACCAGAGAATTTAGATCATATACTACCAGTACAGATTGGTATACTTACAGAGGATTTAAATCTCTCTTGGTTTGAGCGTGAAGAAAATGTATTAATTATTAATCAACAATTACAACTTGAAAAAGATTTAGATGGTGTAAAGATTAAAGGAACAATTGATGGTGAAGTTGTAAGAACCACAATTAAATCACTAAAAGATACTAGTCGTTACATTATTGAAGCTAAACATACTAATGCTTTTAATAATATGAAGAAAGTATCAGAGTATTATCAAGCACAAATGCAATTGTATATGTGGTTAGCAGAAGCAGATAATTGTTATCTCTCTGTTATCTTTGGCAATCTTAAATGGGATTGGACTAAGATACCATACGATGAAAGTTATACTGCAACATTATTAGATATGATCAAAGAGTTCTGGGGATACATTGAAAGAGATGAAGAGCCAGACATAAACAGAGGAGAAGACTATGGATAATACGGAAAAAGAAGCATTGGCTTGGAAAATGGAACTATGGAATAAGGTATGCAAAACTGATCCTAAATATATTAAACAAGTAGGATTTGGTGCGCGTAAGTTTACAGCTATTGACCCACAATATCAGATAAGAAGTATTACTGAGCAGTTTGGAGCAGTAGGTGTGGGTTGGGGTTGGAACTCAACAACAGAATACATTCACTTTAATAATGGTGATGTAGCAGTAGTGTCAGGTGTATCTATTTGGACACACGCAGATGAGAAAAATATTTTCGGGCCATTTAATGGTTGTCGTAAGTTCTTTGATGCAGGGAAAGGCAGACTTGCAGAGGATGCACCAAAGATGGCTATCACTGATGGCCTAACTAAAGCACTATCACACTTAGGATTTAATGCAGATGTATTCTTAGGTGAGATGGATGGAAATAAATATGCACAAGATGAGAAAGGAAAAGGTAATGACGCAGGTTGGTAGACCTCAAGCAGACAATAAGAAAATGGTAGCGATTAATCTATCTCTACCGCAAGCAATGCTTGATGCAGTGCAAGCACAAGCAGACGCTATCGGAGAATCTAAAGGTATGATAATCCGAGCGGCACTAAGACAAATGTTTTCAGTACAACAACAAGGAGTAAACAATGACTGAATATGATAACACAAATAGCGGAGCAGTATTTAAACCAAGGGATGTTATGAAGATGATACTCCAGGGTAAACTAAACTTAGAAGGTAATGACAGAGATCTAATTGTTGTTAGCGATACATCACAAGCTGGTAAAAAATATATGAAACTCTATCAAAAGGTTGGTGCTATGTTTCCTAATGATAAAGAGGGCAATGAAAAAAAACCAGACTTTGCTGGTAAGTTAGAGGATTATGCTACTAATAAAGATATGGTCATTGCCGCCTGGACTAAGGATAAAGGTGGCAATAAATATATGACCCTTAGTATTGAGGAGAAACGTGGAGCCTCATTATCACAAGAGTTAAACGATGAGATACCATTTTAAATTGTCGTGTATTAATTAATCGGATTAATTAGACCACAAGCTGTGGGTTTTTAAGTAGCTACTTAATTACCCACACACTAACGGAGGAAATAATGAAAAAGAAATACCCGAATAAACTAATAGAACAAGCACATCATTTAGCATTTGAAACTAAAGCAAGTAACAAAGCTATTGCTAAAAAATTAAATTTAAAAGCAGATCAATTAGATTATGTTTTGTATACACTTAAACCAAAAGAAAAACCAAAGCCTAAAGAACCTACTATTACTGAAAGTTTCTTAGACCTTTTTATTGCGGATAAATTTAGATGACTACACCGCAACAAATAATTGACAGACTTAAAAGAGTAGCTAGTATAATACAGCTAGATGCTCTTGAAAAGAACAGGGCAGGAGTTAGGAACAGAGGCGATGAGTTGCTAGCTTTACTAATTTTATTAGAAGAAAAATTAATAGAAGAAGAAGAAAGAGTTTATTTTAAAGAAGAGGAAGATAACAATGCAAGCTGATCCAATCTTTATGTCACGCAGAGACAAAGTATTACACGAAGCCAATGAATTAATAAGTAAAGATAGGAACAATCAGTATGGAGATCCCCAAAAAAACATGGAGTTAATAAGAAAAAATTGGGAAGAAGTCTTGCAATGTAAGATAGAATTGTGGCAAGTACCATTTATGTTAGCCGAAATGAAGATGGCTAGAATTAAAAGCGGTGGTTACAAGGAAGATTCGATAGTAGATTGTATTGGATATTTGGCATTAGCAAGTGAACTTAAAGACAAAAACATTTCCAAACTATAAGGAACAGACGTATGTTACAGGGTCTTACGCAAACCTTATTGATGCAATGGTATGTTACAGGAACCAACTCGGAATATCTCAAGAAGAACTTGCAGATAGGATTGGATGCGCTTCATCACTGGTGCATAAATGGGAACAACATAAGCGAGTGCCTTCGGGTTTCTTGTTTACGTGTTGGTTAGACGCTCTTGGCTGTGAGATCACGATCAACTTCAAAGAAACTTAGGCAACAGTCAGCAATATGTGAGGCGTGTGGAATTGATTCTGATTTATTCGTTGCTATACTTGCATCAATAGAACCAACAACACATTACATTATATGTTTAAGTTGTTATGAAAGGGATACATGGCAAACAGAAATAAACTTAAAGGAACTTACCACGAAAACTGGTTCGTCAAATGGCTCCAAGAAATTGGCATCCAAGCCAAGAGAGTACCGCTCAGTGGTGCACTCGGAGGTGAGTACTCAGGAGACATCCACCTCGAAGTTGGAGGAAGAAAACTGGTGGGAGAGGTAAAGTATAGAGACAAGTCTAACTTCCCTAGCCCATTTAAAGTATTGGAAGGCAGAGACATAGCCTTTTATAAGAGGAGAACGGGCAATCCTCAAACCCTAGTCATTATGAGTGGCGATCAATTTAAAAATTTTATGGAGAAAGATAATGAAAGCAACAGTACAGAAGTTTAAAATAACAGAAGAACAAGAGATACTCTATGGTAAGCTTATGAAAGCATCAGCTATTGCCATGGGTCAGCAACCTAAACTACCTCATCTTAATGTATATGAAGCACAAAATAAAAGGTTTGAAGGTAGGAGAAAAGAAGCATATGATATTATAAAAGAGTTTGGTCCATTAACAGTACTTGAGTTGCAAAATTTTATGGGTTTCAAAACTATTGAAGGTGCAAAAAATATTATACATAAATTAACAAGGCAAAATAGAATTAGAAGATTACCTAATCTAAATAAAAATAGATATGTTTTATATAAAGTAAAGTGATGACAGAATTAACAATCGTAAAGTTTCTCAAGCGTATGGATAAAGCTAACATCCCTAAGAATGGTTTCCCATATGATAGAGTAATAACAAGTGACAAGTTCTTAGTGCAATTAGCGCAAGAAGTTAGTGATCTATGCACCGCAGTTATTATATTAAATGATGAGCTAGAAAGAATAAGAAAAAATTCTATTGATGTTTAACGTTGATACACTGGCAATCAATATAAAATAATTTACCATTCCTATCATCTATAGCATTAGCCATAGCATAAACTGCTCTCTTAATATTTTGCTCACATCTTTCTTGTGTTGTTTCTGCAATAGGTGGAACCCAACCTTTACACATATCACCATTAGAAAATGTAGCACAGTATATCATTGCCATAATCCACATTATAAACAAACCTTTACACGACTAACTTCACCCTCTTCTTTATGATATGTAATGCCTTGCATCTGTGATCTACTGCTGTAAGCATGACTAGAAGCATAGGAATCTTTACCTGTTACTGCACGTAGCTGTTCAACAAGTACACCACCTATCTCACGCATCATTGTATGGTGTAGGTGTCCAGTAAAATAAAATCTATGCTTAGTTCTACCCCATATTTCAGGCCAGGCATCAGCCATATGCAACACAAGTCTATCTGCTTTAGCCTTATCTCCATGGTGCGCGGCAATCATAACACTTCCAAACTCATGCACAAAGAAATCAGCAGACGTTTGTTCGACGGTCACTCTAGTATTATTCTTGTAACGCTCCGCGATTGCAAACATCACAGCCAAATAAGAAGTCTCGTTGTGATTACCACGCAATACTCTGCATATTACTTGCTCATGTTTCTGCAACGCACAATCAATCGCCGCAGCTAACGCAGTTATTGCACACCTTAGAGAATAAAAAAATCTTTCAGAGACATCGAGTGGGTGTTTACTTCTAGGAGTTTGTGCATTGTTATCATCAGCATGGGTAAGATCACCAACATCTAAGACTAATGCAACCTTAGATTGTGGTGAACTAGCAACACACTTAGCCATCCCAGTTTTAATTCTATCTACTGCAATGTCAGAATTATATTCCTCACCAGTCTCGCTAGCGTGCGCTCTCATGCCTATGTGTGCGTCAGCGATAGGGTAAAGGGTAAGCAAGTTATCTTCCACCACCTCAGGAGGCTTTACAATCTCACACAGAACGATTCCATTTATTACATCTCGTATTGATTCCGCTATATCGTTTGTATTTAAGCTATCTGTTTCGTTTCTAAAATATAAACTAACATCATCAGTCTTAATCCAGCCAGAATGTACAGCATTAATGTTTGCCATACCTGTTTCATTCATAGCGTACTTTATACCGTCATCAATTTCTTCATATTTCTTTGCTGAATTTATTCTATGCCTTAGAGCAGAGCGACTAATCCCTAGAGCCTTAGCCGCTTTGACTTGACTTCCGTATTTAACAACAGCATCGAGTGCTTCTTGTTGCTTTGGTGTCACTTACGTTCCTTACATATACACTTGTATATACAAGCGCATGATTCTTTGCATATACATTTATCTTTACATTTACAAGTCATGTCAATTTCCTACTAATGGGTTGTCTAATGCTTCCTGTAATCTTTCACTTAATCTATCTTCTAGTTGCTTTAAGTTAGAGTCGATACGTTCTTCTGTATCTCTCATTGTATCACGTACATCCTTTTCTGTTTCTCTATTTAAAGATTCTATTTCTCGAAGGGAAGAATTAACATCTTTATTTAATTGATTCATCTCAGCTAGCGTATTCTCTACCATTAAATCTATTGATGCTTGTGTGTCTTTAATTCTATCAGAGGATTTCTCTACCTTATTATCTATCTTATCTATGTAACCTTCTAGCTTTAGTATATCATCACGCAGATTATTCTTGATGTCTTTACTGTACTCCAACGCACTATCTAGTTTTGTTTGAACTAATGTGTTCTGAGATTTAATAGCACTAATATTTATATTTTGTATAATGCCTTTCATATCCATGTAGTCTTTGTAAACTTCGAAGCCACCCCACAATCCACCGCCAAGTGCCGAAACAATTGGAACAAATAACATTAACTTGCCACCTTTTATCTTTGCTCCTGCTATTTCTACTTCAGCCATACTACGCTCCTAGTTTTCAAATGATAAACTTCTTAGTTGATTAATTTCTTTCTGTAACTTTAATACTTCTAGCTCTTTCTTCTGCAACTCAAGCTCATACAATCTATTGCAATCAATTCTTGATTTAGATCTAGCGCCTAAAGGTATAGTTATTCTACTATAAACACCTATGTCACCTGTCCTAGTTGTGTCAGATTGTATTAATCCTGTAACACCAAACTCCCAATTAGTAGCTGACCCTATAGCATTAGAACAATCTAACTCTCCAGCTCTAAACTTATCTGCTTGAAAGTTTTGACTTGCGTTAGGTAATGAGAGATTCAAAGAATTAGACACAGAATCAGCCCAAGCTATATTGTAACTGAGTATAAATATAATAAAAAATATTTTCATTTCTTTATCTTAGAACATATGCGCGAAGCTATTAATGTTACCTGCTCTTTACCTTTAAATACTTTTGATTCAGTGCAAATGTAAACAGCTTTAGCTATGTCTCTTGACCTTATGTAAACATCAAATATTTTTTTCTTATTATATCCTACCTCTATTATGTTAGCAGTAGATGCAAACGGTACTGGCTTCCAGTTATCAGTAAAGACACCTATCTCATACCATGACACATCACTTCTGCGATTAAATATTTTTAAATTTGTTACTGATACACCTTTTATATAAGACGACTCCAGCTTTGGATAAGCTGGTGTCATCTCATGTGCGTGTAACGAACTACACAAACATACAGCTATTATTACTTGGCGATACATTCCGCTACTATTAATGCTGTGTAGTTACCAGCAGGTAAAGACTTAGTGCTACCATACTGAGCAGTAGAAGCTACAGTAAACCAAGTGCTACCAGCTAATGTTAAGTTAAACTCAGTTACATTATTGTAAGTAACCTTAGCCGCTTCGTATGCGCTCATATCTGATACGCTTACCTGTCCTACAACGGTACTACCTGTCCATGCTACTGCATCATTAAGTGTTGGGCTTGATGAGAAACTATTAGGGTGTGTAAACTTAGCCTTATAATAATCTGCCTGCGCTACATCAATTCTAATTGACGCTGGAACGCCACCGTCTGCTGGTACTGTAGATAGTTTGTAAGGAAGAGGGTGTCCATAAACACCAGAGGTTTCTGTCCATACAGAACACTTGGGTTGTACTTGACCTGTAATGGGGGAATCAATTGCCATTGCAGAGCTTGTTGATAATAAAAATATTAATGGTACTATTTTTTTCATGTTATTTCCTAATCTTTATATTGTGATCTAACTATTCTTCTGTGGGATTTATCTTGTTTTAGATTTATTAACGCTGTGGCATTATCTTCTATGGTACTATCTGCTAATTTAATTGTTTCTTCATACTTACCACCTTCTATAGTTGCATTATAATACCCATCTAATGTACCAGCCGCAGCCATTTGCTGCATCATTGCTAGTTGTTGTGTTGGATTTGCTATTTGCTCTGCTGCTCCTGCAACAGATAACGCTCTTTCCATTTTTAATTCTTCTTGTTCTTCTTCTTTCTTTTCTTTTGCAACTTGTTCTTCTTCTTGTTCTTCTGTCTTACGATCTAGTTGATACTGAACCCATTCATCATAGTAAGGATCATCTATTGCTGGTTCATTATTAAGCAGATCATTGTCTAAAAGATATTGATACAAAGCATCTTTAAAGTTAGGGCAGCTAGGATCAGAGAGTGGAATGTAACAAGGATCAAACTTATAATTGTACGCTATTATTACATTGCTAAGCGTTGCACCATTACTAGCTGTAATACTTCCCTCTCCCCATCTACTACCAAGCGAAGGATTAACAACATCAAATCCTATCTTAGTATTGCTTGGTAATTGATCCCAGTTATCGTGTCTTTCATATATATTACCAGTTTCGGTGCTGTTTTTATTTACAATAGAAACTGTAGAATCTGCACTGCTACTTTTATTTATTGTATACTTATGAAATATACCTTGAACTTGTAACCCTGCTTCAGGTGGCAACACATCTGTCATATTCCAAGTGTGTTTATTCTTAGCTACATTGTTTGTTCTTCCGTATGTGTAGTCAGAGTATAAACAAGAGGGCCAAGAAAAGACCAATAACAGCGCCAGCACCTGTTGCGGTGTTCTTAGTATCATCATCCCATTCCTCCTTTGCTCCTGTCTTAGCATCAGGAACTAAGTGTGGGTTATTTTTCCATGCATCTTTAGCTGGCTGCCCTACAAGACCATCAAATGGACACGGTGTACCTGCATTCATCATGCTTTCGAACACACGCTTGTCCATACAAAGTACACTAACTGCTGCAACTTTCATTCCCATATCATAGAGAACTTTAGCATTCTTTAATCTTTCACAATTTAAATCTCTTGTTGTAGTACCTATTGATATACCCAGTATTTGTGTTTGCACTGCACCTGACATACCTACTGTGCATAAGTCTGAGTTAGAGTTATTAATAGTAGGTGACATAGCTGAAGGTGGCGGTGACTTAACTGTAGTAGTAGAAGTAAGATTAGAATCTACTGTAGATGTAGTATTACTATTAGTTTCTATACAGTTAGCATTGGTAACGCTATCACACCCTTCAGCATAAGCCATAGGAGCAAGCACTATTAAAAATAATAATGCTAAGAATGTCCAACCTATATATGTAAAAGCTTTAAGCATTTTATGACCAAGGCACTCCTGTACCTTCAGTTGGATTTTTCTGCTTTTCTATTTCTGACGCTATTAATGCCTCAACATCAGATTGCGATATGTGTTCCCATACCCACCCTTGTGCTGTCTCTTGAGTAACATCTTCATAAGCTATAAAGTCAGCATCAGTTGAATCAAATGTTAAACCTACTGTACCATAGTTTGAAGATGAGTGATCACCGTCAACGCCTGTACAACGCCAGTGAATAATTTTAATACCGCCTGTTGCAATTTCTCTTTCGAGATTAGGTATTGACCAAGTGTATGTAATTGCCATCTTATGTCTCCTGTGCTGCTAAGTGTGCCGCATAAGCTGTCTTAACGGCATCTGTATGTACTGATGCACAAATGGCTTGTACTTCAGTGCTTTCGTTTGCAAGATCATCTGTTGAGATATCTGGTGCTACAACATGACGTGAAAAGGATCGACTAATCTCTGTGCCGTCACGCTTAATAACTGTAGCAGTGCGTACTTGCACATGCTTGTAGTCACCTACGATTTCTATTTTATCTTGTACTGTTTCTTCTGTTAGTGCCATATTGGCCTCCTTTGTTTATCGTGGCGTTATTGCCACCTGACTACCCTGTGATCCAACAGGGGTGTTATGTTGTGAAGTAAGTAATAGTAAATCGTATTTCACCCGTACCCATATTCGTCCAGTCAATGCTAGTAACTGTAGTTGCTGTGGCAGAAGTATTACCCGTTAGGTCTAGGATTGTTGTAGAGTCCGCTGCGTAAACAGACATACTGTTCATTGCAGATGTAAAACCAGCCCAATACGAAACGTTTCCACTTGCTTCAATACCACTAGGGGAAATAATGTTTGCAACAGTAAACGGTAGTCCCCCAAAACGAACAATACCACTTGCTGTATTGACGGAACTGACATCTACCTCTGCATTAACCGTTACCATACGGCCCACTTTTGTATACGAGCCAGATGCTTCAGACAAAGTAGCTGCTCCACTTGTGCCTATAGCAGTAGGCGTCCAAGTCCCCTCCTCATAGTCCTCCAGCTTATTAGCCGCCCCAGTGCCGCCAAGGTAAGCACCGCCTGATAGGTAGAGGTCTTTGAAGCGTCTTGTGTCTGCTCCAAGATCAATAGCATTATCTACTGTAGCGCCATTTCTTGCTGGGCGAATTACTCCAACATTACTTTTAAAGTGTAGGCCAGAACCAGAAGTAGTGCCTGATTGGATATAAAGAGCATCACCACCTTCCGACCCAATACTTCCCACTCCTGAGCCGTCTTTACTAAACCGAACAATCTCCCCATCGCTAGTACCTCTGTTGAAGTCACCAGCACGAGAACCATCGGATGTGGACTTAAAAACACCGTCTGACTGTAATACCATCCCCGTGTCTGGGTCAGAAGCTGTTGTAGTCTTACCCACCAGCAAGTTACCGCTGCTGTCGATGCGCATGGCTTCTGTAAATGAGATAGTATTACCAGCAGTTCCAGACGCAGCATAATACCAGATATGATTACCAGCCTGTTGAGAGTAACTGGTTGCAAAGTCACTTTCTATGTAAATATTTTGTGCAGAACTGTTTAAATACCAATTACTATTAATATATAAATCATTTCCATCATTATTATAAATACTAGCAGTATCTATTTGAAGAACTACTTCATTATTAGATGTACGCCATCCAGTTTCAGGAACAACTCCAATACCCACGTTACCTGATGAGTCGATCCGCATAGCTTCTGAGCTATTATTATTATCATAGAATGTAAGTTCACCACCAGAACTAGGCAGTTTAAAAGACCAATCCGCTTGACTTGCAGTAGGTCTTTGCAACCTAATTTCACCTGCACTTCCCTGCACTTGTAAGGGCGCACTAGGCAAAGTCGTGCCAATCCCCAAATTTCCAGAGGCATTCAGTATCATTTTTGGAGTAGTGTTTATTTCAGTGATAGTTGACCCAGCACTAGCAGAAGCCGCAGTAAACCATTTGTGATTCCCTTGGTACTGCATATAGCGACTTGCACCTCTTTCACTGATGTTTTTAAACTGGTCACTATTATTTACATAAGCATTGTTCCACAGCTCAGTTGTTACATTTGCATCAGAGTGAAGAGTAGCCTCTGTTCCTAGTTGGAGTACGGTGTCAGTAGCGTCATTTCTCCAGTTTGTGTTAGGAACAGAATTTATTCCCACTCGGTTTGACGAGTCTATGCGCATGGCTTCTGAGCCACCAGTAGCAAAGAACAAGTCATTAGTCTTAATCCCGACCTGCGCTACACTTGTAGTTGCACTATCTTTGAAACCTATGTTTGCATTTGCGTCGGTACTCTCAAATGTTGCAAGCTGATTGTCTGCCCCATACAAGTGCATTGTATAGAGGGGCGAAGTCGTGCCAATACCAAGCGATTCAGCACTCGCATCCCAGTAAAACGCTTGGCTGCTGCCCGCCGAATCGTAGAAGCTGATGTCGCCTGAGCCACTAAATCTTGCCCTTTGCTTATCATCATTTGATGAACTATCAGATATTAAGGAAAATGCGCCTCCATCATTTCTTAACTTTATATCTGTATAAATGTCGTCGCTTGCAGACCGCCTTAATGTAAGTGTTGCGTCTCCTGTACCTGAGTTCCCAATTATAACATTGGGGTCAGAGTCAGTCGCTTCCACAGTCAGCCCATCGCTGGTCAAAGTACCCGTGATGTCTACGCCTGTGCTGGTGGTGGCTATTTTTTCAGAACCATTGTGGTATATATTGACAGAACCACCATCATTTCCAACGATTATACTTGCGTTATTCGCAGCATTATTTACTACAAAAGAACCTGCATTAATTTGTAAGTTACCAGTGCCAGCGTCTTTGATGATACTATTAGACCCATCGTGGTAAATTTGTAGGTCAGAGTCATCACCGAAGATGGCTTTGTCATCATCACCAAATGTAGCATCTCCTGAAAGCACTAATGATCCTGCTGTAACAGCACCAGACGCAGTAAGAGTAGTTATATTAGGATTAGCACCACTGCCAGCTAGTGTTGCCATGTCAGCAATAACAGAGCTAGTAGCAAGTAAATTTAAATCTTCTACGATTGCACTTGTTGCTAGTAGGTTTAAATCAGTAACTATGTCGCTTGTTGCTAAAGTATTTAAATCAGAAACAATGTCAGAGGTAGCCAGTGTGTTTATATCACTAACTATATCTGAAGTAGCTAAAGTATTTATGTCACTTACAATATCAGAAGTAGCAAGCGTATTTAAATCAGTAACAATATCAGCAGTAGCAAGGGTATTTAAATCTGATACAATATCTGTTGTTGCTAAAGTATTTAAATCAGAAACAAAATCACTTGTAATTAAACTAGACACTCCAGCAACAGAAGTAACATTGCTCGCTATATTAGCAACAGTAGTTATATTACTGCTTATTGCGGCAAGAGTATTCATATCTCCAACTGCATCAGTTGTTGCAAGAATATCTAAATCTGCAACTGCGGCAGCAGTTCCGAGTCTACCTATTTCTGTGGCTTTGCCAGCTACCACACCTATATCTGTTGCATCAGCAGCAACAGCAGTAACGTCAGAAGAAATTCCAGCAATAGTATTTACATCTGCTATAGAGCCGCCAACAGAATTAACGTTAGATATAGAGCCAGCTACTGTATTAATGTTAGTAGCATTAGATACAACAGAATTTATATTTGATGTATTCCCAGCAACAGTCGTTACATTACTAGCAACTCCAGCTACTGTTGTTACATTACTATCTATACCAGCAACGGTTGTAACATCAGATGCTATACCAGCAACTGTACTTATATTAGCTGTAATTGCAGAAAGAGAGCTTACATTAGCTATAGTAGGGCCAACTTCTGGTGCACCAGTAGTAGCATTAAACCCTAGAACAGTACCTTTTCTAACCGCAACAAGAGGTAACTCCATGCTAACTGCTGTATCGTCATCTGCTAAGTGTAACCCTCTATCAATACCGTCTTGTAAATCTGCTTGTATTCCTACAAACCTGTCTAACTCAGTATTTAATGAAGATATTTCAAATCCACCAGATATAGGAAAATCTGTTGTTCTTTCTAAAGCTATACTTCTAGTAATAACAACGGTGCTTCCACCACTTGCGCCAGTTACACTATTACCAGATGTAGTGTTTATAGTACCAGTTGCTCCATCACCACCTGTAACAGTATAATGCGTTGTAATAGTTTTCTTAGTACCATCTACATAAAAGTTAAGATCAGCTCCAGCAAAAAACTCAAATGGCACAGTAAATGCTGTCTGAGTTGCACCTTCATCTACCGTATATGATATACGCGGTGTATTGTCTGATAAACTAATAGTCATATTTAACCTCTTTTTTCTGCCTTATATCGCAAGCTTTTACTTTGCAACGCACAATTAAAACCACTTACCAAAGTTATTTGTGAACGCATTCATTTCATCTTTCCAAAACCACATCCTCATAAATGGTAAACTTCTAACCATATTTTTAGCTCCTTCAGAAAAATCACCTGCTATCATATCTTTAAGTGCTTCTCCGTAATCATATGCAATACTTGGCCCTGCACCACCAAGACCTACAGCAGCACCATAAGCATCATCTGCTGGAAATTTAGGTTGTATAAAATTTCCTGTTGGGTTTTTTCCAGTAACAGCTAAAGCAGTATGCATTGATTGATAAAATAAATCTGAATAAAGAGCAGCTATACCACTTTGATCAAATCCTCTAGCAAACCAATCTCTCCAAGTCATATCTTCAAAAACAAAATCTGGAGTTTTATATTGTACTGCCATCATGCCAAGTCCTAAAGACATTGATAAACCAAGCATTCTGTTTTTCATTTGCCCTTGAGCCGCGGACATTGTTATTTTATTTAATGCACCCAAAGAATAACTATAAAATTGAAATGGCAATCCAAGTAAATTACTTTCTATTCTAGCATATCCTTTTACTTTATGGTGTTCTTTCATCCCAAATTGCCTACCAACACTCATAGGAATATACGCAACACCAGAAACTATTATAGGTTTATCTGCAGGTGTACCCATAATAACTGTATTTAATATACCACTTTGTAATGCAGTTCTAAATACTTCTAATGTTTCATCATCTACTTTAGCTGACGCTTCCCATTTTAAAGTATTAGGTAATATTAATCCATTAGAAGTTATTTCGTGTGGAGTTGCTGCTATTTTAGCTGCTATTCTTTCGTCTATATTATAGCGAGCTAAATAAGATTTTTCTAATTTAGTAGGTTTTCCATATTTTTTTGGATTAGAAACTTTTCTTGACATATCAATTAAAGAATGACCGCGAATAACAGAGTCTAATGTTTTAGCTAAATGTGTTATTGGTGCTAGGCCATTAGCAAGATAAAAAACATTTTTTGCTTGATCCCATTTGCTAGAAACATTTACATCATTAGTAATATCTTCAACATATCTAAAATGAGAATTACCTTGAATAAGTTCAATAGCTTCTCCTACTAACTTAGCTTCTTTACCCTTTAAATTAACTTTATTATCAGTTATTAAAGCTTGTAATCCTTTAATTATATCTCCCATATCATGTTCCATAATTATTTTAGCAAAATCTGGTATAGCTGATATACCTGCGCTTCCTAAATAATTAGTTTGTGCAGCTTCTCTTAAATAAAAAGCAAGTTTATTATCCCACGCGTCAGGACTTCTTGTTAAAACTGAAGTTACAACTTGTTCATAAGAAGCAAAATATTCTTTTCTATATGCGTTTACTTGTGCTTCTGTTTTTCCTGCTAAATACATTTCTTCAATTACGTCATCCATTACATCATCAACACTTTTACCAGAATATTGTTTAGCGTATTCGTATTTTGCAGCAACTTTATGGGTATATCCTTTCATAATTGCTATAGGATCTTTTACAATAAACTCCCAAACTAATTGATTAGGTATATCTAATTCTCTGTGTTTAAAATGTTTTGATTTACCTGCGCCTACATTTGGAATTATTTCTTCATCATTTTTTTGTAAAATGTTATCTATAGTTTTTTTTACTCTATCCGCAATAGCATCTTTAGAATCGCTTAAATTAGTTTTTACCCATTTATTATCAACACCTTTTGACATTACAAAAGGATTCTCTTTATACCATTTTGTTAAAACTGTTTCAAATTTTTCTCTGTATCTTTCAATATATTTTTTATCCCAATATCTAGGAAGAAAAGATTTTTCTCCTGCTGGAGCAAGGTCATCTTTTGTTTGCAAAGATAATGTATTTTCTGATATTTCAGTTTGTTTTCTTTCTATTCTAGATCGGTAAAGTTTAGCAAGATTACTTTCTTTACCTTTTCTTTTAATTTCATCTGCAAGTTTATTTTTTAAAGATATTAAATCTTTTTCAGCATTATCAATAAGTTTTTTTATAGTTATATCATCGCCTATTTGACCAGTTGCTCGTAATCTTTTTTCCCATTTTTGAAAAAATTTATCTACTTTTACCATTGCAGATTTTTCTGCAGGTGTAGTTCCTTCTTCTCCAAATATTCTTTTTCTGTTTATTTCAATTAAAAAATCGGTAAAATTTTGCCTTCCTTTACCTCTTGATATTTTATTTTCTAATCTAACTGCCATATCAGCTGCATTAACACCAAGAGTAGTCTTAACATCTATATCAATTTGATCTCCCCAATCTTTTAAAACGTCTTGATATACGCTAACCCATTCTCCATTTCTTATTACTGCTTTTTGTTGTATAGAAGGACCAATAGTTTTTTGTAACTTATGTAAATTTAATAATATTCCACTATCACTTATTAACTCTAATAAAGTTTGTTTAGCAAAATCAATATTATCTGAATTTAAAACTCTTTTAAGTGGTGTGCTTATAAAATTTCCTATTGCCCCGCCAGCAGCAATAGAAAATTTATCAGTTGATTTAGTATTTTTTATTTCTAAATGTCTTACTGCAAGTTCTTCATCTATTTTTTTTAATTTTTCTTTTTCTTTTAATTTAGTTTTTTCTAATTTAGATTTACCCAATCTATCTACTGGCAAAGTTTGTGGATCTTCTTGCCCTAATCTAATATTTATATCATCTATTTTTTTTCCAATAGAATTAGATTCTTTTTTTAATTCTTCCTGTGTTTTATTATTAAATTTTTTTCTTGCTTTAGGGTCTTGGGCAATAGTTAAAGTATTATTATTAAGCATATTATTTATATTATTTAAATTAATTTGCTCATTAGCATTTTCATCTGCTGTTTTTATCATTTTGTTAAGAGATTTAAATCTCATTGCTCTAGGCACATTAATTGCGCTACCAATTAAACCACCAGTAACAGCAGCAAATCCAATATTAAGCGCAGCTTCATCTACAGTAGCTAAAGGATCAAATGGATAACGAATAGCTTCTAAACCAGTTTGCAATGCACCTACACCAATAGCACTTCTTGCAGCTACTCTTCCTAAAGTTATAGCAGGGCCACCTAAAGGTATTGTAAATGCATTAATTGGGTCAAGAATGCTTGCCCCTGCTTGCGCCCAAAAACTAGAATTTTCTAAAATTTTTCTTCTTTGAATATTATCATCTATTTGAGACTTTAATTGAATCATATGATTTTTGCTTCTAGCATAGAGTAAAGAACTACTATATTCTTCGTAACCTGCTAAATCAAACTCTGGAGAATAGTCATCATCATAATCATATTTTAATCTATTAGAAATAAAATCTATTAAAGGATCATAGGTATAACCTAAAGATGCTTTAACTGTATCCCAAAAAGGAACATCAACGTTTGCTATTGGTTGATCAATAGCTGGACTTAAATGTTGTCTAAGATCTTTTGGACTAACTATACTAACTGCCATCAAATTTTTCTTTTAATTGTTGCATTTTTAATTTGTTTTTTTCTGCATCTGTTTTACCACTTAAATTATTTTTATTTATAAGCCCTTCATAAATACCTTTAAACGGATTTATTGTGTTTAAATTTTTATTTTCTATTTTAATAGATGTACCTACCATAGATTCACCTATTAATTGCAACATTCTATCTGTTTGTTGGTTCCATTTTTTACTATTTTTTATATCTTCTTCTGATATTTTCATTTTTTCTTTTTGAATTTGTTTTGTTATATCTAATAAATATTGGTCTTTTGTGCTTAAAAGTATTGGTTGCTCATCTCCAAATTCATCAGTAACAGTTAATAATTTTCTACCACCACCTTTAAGTTTCATGTATAAGCCATATATTCTTTGGTCAGCTCCACCTCGATTTTCATATGCCCCTGGCATTGCTATAAGAACAGAATCAAACTCACGGAGTCTTTCTTCTTCTCTTGTTTTTATATCTTCAGGTCTTTGGCTTAATACTTTTTTTAATGGGTGTAGAGTTTTATAGTTTCCAAATCCAACATTTGGATGATGTAAAGCTAAAACTTCTTGAGCGTTTCCAATAAATGCTTCATAAACTTCTGGTATAGGCATAGCTAGACGTAAAGCGTGTATGGTTCTATTAATATTTGCTCTTCCATAATCTTCAACCAACAAATCTTCAGGATATTTTCTAGCATATAATTCCTTTAATTTATCTTTTGTTTGGTCTGGAGTGTACCCACTTAATTTTAAATATCTTGCATAGATTTCAAAATTATACATTGCTTCTGTATCATTTAATAAATCAGAACTTACGTTAGAATTTGCCCAACGTGTAAATGTTTCTGTTTTGTCATTTATGTTACCATTAGGATCTCCTAACCATACTGCAAAACTTTTTATTTCTTTGTCATCATCTATTAAATTTGCTTTTTGAAAAAAATCTAAAGAATTAGCTTCGCCTTCTTCATTTTTTATAGTATTTGCTACATCAAATAAAGCGTACGTTTTTGCATCCATTGTATTAATTAATAAAGGTTGTGGATTTTGTGTTTTTTCGTCTGCATTATTTTCAAGTATTTCAAACAAAGCCAAAGCTGTTATAGAACTTTGAGCTGTAGTTCCTATTCCAGTTGATTGTTTTTTCATAAATTGTTTAAAACCTTCTGGTATAATTCCTCCTTCTAAAGATTGCTGTATACCATTTAATACTTTTGGGTATTGTTTTATTTTATTTAAATTAGACAAAATAGAATTTAAATTTTCTCCTTCAGGTATATTGTTTTTTATTAATACTTCGTATGCTAATTTTTGATTTGGCGCAGTATTACTAGCATTGCCTAATAAAAGATTACTTATTAATTCTTGTTCTCTTGCAGCTGCTTGATTTGCAGCTTCTAAAATAGCCATATCTTGCCGTCTGCTAGAAAGTATAGTTGTTATTGATTTATAATTTCCATTTACATCTACTGTTCTTTTTAAAATTTTAAGGTTGTTTTCCTGCTTTAAATCAAATTGTCCTTGAGAACTTGCCCAAGCTTCTGCTTCTGCTATTTCTGTTGAGTTTGCAAAAGTTAATTCTTTCATAGATGATTCAGCAAGTTTGTTTCTTAATAAATTAACAGTAGGATTAATAAGACTTAAATTATCAAGAAGATTATATTTTCCTTTTGGGTTTTTTGTTTCATTAATAAAAAAATTTATTAGCTCTTTGTTTGTTTCGTAATCATTTAATTCTACTTCGCGTAAAATAGAATCTCGATCATTTGCTAATAAATTCCTTTGGTCTTGTACTCTTAAACCTTTATTACCATTATATGCTTGTGCTGCGTTTCCAATCTGACCTTCAAATCCTTTTGTATTAAAATTATTTCGTTGCATAAAATTAATAATATTACTTTCATCAGAAGTAGGTGCGCTTTGATTTGGAAATTTTTTAAAAGCGTCTTTAATATTTCCTTCTAAAGCCGCTCTAAGAATTGATATTCTTGCTGGTTCTTTTCCAACAAACAAATTATAAACAAGAGTTTCAACTAATTGTTGTTTTTTATTTTGCAATGCATCAGTAAGAGTTTTTCGTTGAGATTCAGAGCCAGCTACATTTACAAGTTTAATAAACTCATTTTGGAAATCTGTTTCATCTTGATTTAAATTTTTTTCTATTTCTCCATTTACAGAAAGGTCTAGCTCATTAATGTTTTTATCTGTATATGGATTATTTTTTGCTTCTGTAATAAAATCAAAAGCACTTGTTACACCTTCTAAGGCACTTTCATTAATACCTTGTTTATTAAGATAATCAATTTCAGAAGTAATTTCTGTAGCTATATTTTTTAATATAACAGAATTATTTCCAGTTTCTTCCCTTAATTGTGTAATAATATTTTTTGCTTGTGAGCTTAAATTTCCGTCATAGCCACCTTTTAATACATGAAGAATTTCATTTCTTATAGGTGTTCCAGTAGAATTAGTTGGAATATTATTTTTAGGATTATTTAATAATAATACAGCTTTGTTTGTCGCAATCATAGTTAGAGTTAATTCATTAAATTCGTTTGTAAAGCCACTAGCTAATATAGATTTAACATCTTCAGCATCTGTAAATTGTTTCTCTAAATCATCTACTTCAACAGCTATTCTTGCATTAAGCTCTACACCAGAATAATTTTTTAAAAGAGCTGGCAAATGAATATTTAACCAATCATCTCTTTTTTGTACTAGTTCTTGCCCAGTTTTTGCGTTTTCTCTTCTAATGCTTTCTTGTGCAATAAGCGGAGCGGTAGAATTTATTATTGCTACCCCACCAACTTTTATAGTTTCTTTCCATTTGCCTTGTGCGTTTTCGTGCATGTCAGCAACATACCTAGACATTTCTTCACGAAAATTATTTTCATTTGCAGGGTATTTTATTTTTAATTCTAATGCTTTATTTTGTAATTCTGATTCTATAGAGTTTCTAAATCTAGCTTGTATTGTTCTTTTATAAGCATCTCTAGCAATAATACCTCCAGTTATTAAATTAGAATCTAATGCTTCTGGAGAACCTGTTTCTGGATTAAAAGCAAATATTTTAGCTTGATCAAGAGCCATAGCTGCATCAAGGCCAGATTGCTCTGCTTGTTTAGCACCTTCTTTTAAAGCTATTTCATTCAACCTGCCAGCAGTATTGGCAACAGTTTCCCACATTTGAGTTTCACCAGTCTCAAATCTAGTCACTCCTATTGGTTGATTTATGTAAGATCTTTTTTGTTTAGTAACAGCCATTATGCACTTCCTGCTAAATCAAAAGGCCCAACCACCATATCTGCTACCGAAGTATTAGCAGGCCATATATTTGCCATATTATAAATTCCAGTAGTAGCAGTCCCCATCATGTTAGCATATCCTGCGCTTAAAGCATTAGAGCCGCGCTCTCTTGCCAAACCTGCTTGTACGGTTCTTGTTCTTGATTGATAATCAGTCTGCAAAGCTATAGCACTTAAATCTTCACCAACAGTAACTGCGTTAGCTTCTTGAAAAGCTTGTATTGATGCGCTTTCAACATCAACACCACTTGCAGAAAATACAGCTAAGTTAGATTTTTCAGCAGAAATATATTCTTCTACACGCGCATTTTGATTTTGCATAGCTTGCACTTTGCTCATCTCTCTATCAATTTCTATTTGCTTAGCTTGCCTATCTTCAGCTTTTTTTTGGGCTTGAGCTGCTTTTTGTTGGGCGCCCATTTTTATCATGGTACTTGCGCCAGCAGCTAATAATTGTAAAGGCATACACATTAGAATATTAACTCCGCTATAAGACCATTAACCTGCATTGGTAATGGTGCTGATTGACTAATAGTAATTTTAGGATCACGATTGTAACCAAGTAATCTAAATTCTTTTTTACCTGTAAAAGATTCTAATGGTAAAGAAAAGTCACTTGTTACATTACTTATTAAAAGATTTGTTCCATTGACACTTGTAGATAAAGTAGAATTTAAATCTAAAATTACACTTGATATTCCTCTTATATCTCCTGTTAATGGGCCATTTTGAGCAACTAAATCTATTGGATTTGTTTTTAAATTTACATCAAACTTTAATCCTATTTCTGCGCTGCTAAGAGTAGACACAGAAGAAACATCAATATTACCACTAGCTACAGTAAACTCTCCTAAGTAATTATTTTTATCTATTACATTTAAAACAACACCATTTTCAAAACTACTTGAAACATCAAAAACACCACTACTACCAGAATAAATAGATGATATATCAGTATTAACTGTATCAGAAAACTCACAAAGAAAATAAGAACCTCCAGAAGAATAAGTTGCTCCTTCAGAAAAAGATTGCATTATTGCAAATACTCTATTGCCTATTGTAGTGGTAGAAATAAATGCAGCTTGAGAAGTAAACTCTACCCAACCTGCTTTTTTTTCTGCTCTGTTACTATTAAATACTGAAATAGTATGATCGCTATTAAGACTAAAAATATAATTTTCTGATCTATTTAAAGACGCAGTTAATAAATTTAATTCTACAGGAGATTTAATTAAATGCTCTGAAAGTGTAGATATTGCGGTTGAAGTGTATGCTTGCTCACCCTCAGTAAATAAATATTCTCTTACAATTTTACCACCATTTTGAACAAATACAGTAGAGCCATCCATTATTTGTGGGTTAGCATATTCAGATCCAAAAGAAGTTTGTTTACGTATAGTAACTGTAGTTGGTGTTAACGGTTTATTTTGAAATGAAGGAATATATAATTCAGATGCGGCCGTAAATATTTGCAAATCACGATTAGAAACTAAATGTCGTATTTCATTTACCTCTCCAACATTTGCTGTAATTTGTATTGAGTCATTATCTTCAGCATCACCAACATCAAAATTATAATACTGACCAGATTTACTCATCCAAATAGAATCTGGTTGCGATGTTGTTCCTGCAAATACTAATCTATTTTCGTGAAATGTTACCGCAGCAGGATAGCCTCTAAGAGCAGAAAAAGATTGCTCAGACCATTTTGTTGATGCTGCATGGGTTTCTATAGTAGGAGCGCCACCACCATCTATTGTTGTATTTGCAGAACCACTAGCAGTAAATGTATAATGATTAGAATCTATAATACTTGTTATAGTTCTAGTGCCATTTAAATTTGAAGAAGAAATATTTCCAACAGAAGCTGCATTAGATATTATTATTGAATCATCTTTAAATAATCCATGATTAAAATGAGTTACTTCTATATTAGTAGAAGAGTCTGTTGTTCTAAAAGCATTTAAATCTAAAGTTTGAGACAATGTTCCAAACACTGTTCCTTTAGCTTGGGTAGAACTTTGCACAGAAGTTATTTCTATTTCAGTTCCATGATATCTTATTGTAGTTCCAAGGTGCAAAGAGTCTAAATAATCTCCTGCTGTTGCGCTTCCTGTAGTATCCCAATAGGCAGAACTTGTTGTTAAAACAACATTTGTTCCAGTAGTTGCGCTAGGGTCTAGTGTAACACCTTGATCTTGAAAAGAATAATAAGGTTGGTAAATTTTTTGAACATCAGATTGAGAATCAAACAAAAAAGGCTCAACTCTAAAACTATCCAAGCCAGTTCTTACTAATTGTCTAGGCATAAATAAAGGATGAGAAATAAACATTACATCACCTGACTGTGTGAATGTATATTCATCAAAATAACTTTCATTAAAAGGTAATTCAATCTCATGATTGCCAACAGACACATTGCCAGCAGGATTACCTACTGCTGTAATTTGCGTTATTGATTGCCATAAGTCTGCTCCATATGCAGTGCCAGCATTAGCACCAGTAATTGTTTCATTTGAAGACCCAGCGCTATTATTTTTTACTCCAGTAACAGTAAAAGAAATACCAGAATCATCTCCACTGGAAGTAATAGAAACTTTTCTTGCATACCCATCAGCAAATGTAACAGAACCCCCAGAAGCTAAACTTCCATTAATTACTAAATTAGCATTTAAACCTACTGCTGCTGTGGTAGATATAGTTTCACTGTCTATTTTTACTTCGCCTATTACTGTTGTTGAAAGAGAAGGAGAGTTACCATCATCATCTGGGTTAAGTTTAAATATTTTTAATGCATATTTTCCATTAACAGTAAATTTTTGCCTAATTAAAGAAACTATATATCGTTCATCATGAGAAAAAATAAATGGAAATAATTTAATATGAGGTTTAATTTCACTTCTTTTTGAAAAATTTTGATAAACAGAAAGTCCTTCTGAATTTACAGAAATTTCCAGATTTTTTAAAAGAGAACTTTTTCTTTGAATAAAACAAAAAACAGTTGCTGGAGTGGCATTCTGTATAAAAGGCATTAGTTTAATTGCAACGCTTATATTTATAGAAGTTTGGTTGTTACTTGAATAAGGTCTAAAAAAATAAACATTACCAGAAGGTGAGCTTGGAGCTGAAGATCCTGCTGCTTCTGCTTTTAAAATGTATAAATTTCCATTAGTATCGTATATATTAACTGTATCTCCAACAGCAATATTAGCATAATTAGTTACCTCAATAACTCCATAAGAAGTAGGAGCATTTACTGTTGAAAAATCATATACTGATTTTAAACCATTGCGTTTAACAACTCCACCTTCTGCTCTAAGAAATAGATTTTCTATACGCTCAGCAGACGCTGTATATACATCTGTATCAGTTCTTGAAGATAGTGATGGACTTATTTCTCCAAATTGAAAATTGGAAATTGGTACTCGTACTTTTTGCATCAACTACGCCTTTGAGTTATAAACCTCGATGTATTTAGAGTACGATTTGTTTGTTGCTGTGAATCTAAGCCTCTTGCCTTAGCCATAGCCATCACACCTTTTTGTTCCATAAGTTGAGATAAACTTGCATCTCTTACTAAAGCTACTGCAAACACACTAGCTAAAGCGTACTCTACAGCCAACACAAAATAGGAAGGCCAAAATTCTTCATCAACTCTAAACGTATAATCTATTATTAATTCATCGCTAGAGTCTGCATCGCAAAATATTTTATCACCATATGATTGATATAATATTGGGTAATCATTTACTGTTACCGCATGAACCATAAGTGAATCACTTGGTATTTGATAAGCTGAATCATATCTGCCAGTAGGTGCGTCAGATAGTTTATTTAACACAGCTTGGTTTGTTGCAAATCTCCACCTTGTATTTACAAGTGAAGCTCTAGCAACATCTTCATACATATTAGAAGCAACAAGTGCTTCATTGTTTCCGTCATCAAACGAAGTAATAGGCTCTGCGCCTATCAATATTAAAGCCCTGCTAGATACATCTACAGGGGAATCTGCTGAAGTGCTTATTACTGCCATATATATAAATGGGGGGCTATTAACCCCCCACTCCTTTATTAATCGCCATCTGTTTCAACGACAGCAGTGCCGTCTGAAACATCTACTACAGAGCCAGTGTTCGAAAGAACATTAACTAAGTTTGATGTTGGCACATTGGTATCACGAACAAGAATTGCATCACGAACAGAAAGCATATTTGCTGCGTCGTTAAAGTAACCTTCTGTGTTTACGGTAGCAATCGCATCTGCAGATGTATACATCCAAAAAGATCCGTTTGAATCGCCACCAATGCGAGTTAGTCCGCTTGCGCTATAAGCCATAATTAAACTCCTCTCTATGAGTTATTGTCAAGGACTTCATAAACGCCAGCGTCGTTGATTACGACAGCGCCCATGGACATCATTGAAGTTGCGAGGTGAGAAACTTTCTCAGGCACATAGTTGACCTCAGTAGAAACATCAGAGTTTATACCAAGTCCAATTGCAGATTGATGGTAAGCAATGTTTTTACCAGCAGTAACCGCAGACGTTGAGAAAATTTTCATTCCTAAAAATTCTTTCATTGTCATGCCACCTGCAAACGGAAGGTTTTTATCGCCAACGTAATCAGAAGAAGCAAACTCTTCAATTAAGAATAAGTCAGCAAAACCTTTAGGGTGCATTGCTAAATATCTCTGACCATCTTCAGGAACATCATTTGTACCTAAAGTTTCAAACAATGATATAAGATCAGCTTTTGCGAGAGCAGAACCAGTATCATGTATTTGAGTTGAGCTTGCACCTGCATCCATTGCTGCGTACAGAATGGCATCAGTCTTACGACCTAGTGCAGCAGCAGCAGATTGTGCTACAGCTTGACGCTCGTTAATGTTGACTTTTAACTCATCTAACTTGTCGATGTACTCAGCAGCATAGTAGTCTGCCATTGTAGCTTCGACTGTGGTGTGAGCTAGTTCCATTGGTGTAACATTACCGTTGCGTGATTTTGTTGACGCTTCGGCACTACCAATCTTTTGGAATCTGACCACACTTCCAGTAACGTTAGAAGTACGAACAGTATTCCGCAGCTTTGAACCCATACGTTGATACGCTAGATGCACATCAGATTCAAACTGCTTAATAAAGGCTGTATCTATTGTATTAGCCATTTTATCAGTTCCTTATTTAAGTTGCATTTAAAGTATCTTGAGTGTCCGCTCTGTCATATCAATGCAGGTGTCCTTACGGGCTGCTCAATGAATTACGGGTCTTGATGGAAAAGCGTAAACATTCTTTCTACGTTGATTGCAACGCACAAAATGAGCCATATTAAAACCATGCTCATTGCAATACATTTCTGTTAGTTCAAAACCTAACCAATTTAACCATTGAAGCATCTTATGATTACCTTCCCAAGTGTCTACAATAATTTCATGGTAATGGGTGTGTAAGTAATCAATTAATTTAGGAGATGCTTTAACAAAAGAAAACCAATTGTTTTTCATTTTCTCAGAAAACACTGTCCACATTACTGCTTGCTGGTGTGTAATACCTGTTATACCTACAATAGCTAGAGGCTCTTTACTATTCTCTATAGCAAAAACATCAGGTGTTTCTGAGTATTGAATAAGAGTTTTCATTAAATCAACTTTATATACAACTTCAGCTTCAAATAAATTTTCTCGGCTCATTGTGCTGTACATAGGAATTACATGGCGTTTCTGCATGGGAACCATTTGTAGGCTCCCATGACTTATAAGAACTTTATCCATATAATTTTTTGAAACCATCATCTACTTGCTTAACAAAATTAGGATCGCGTCTTGTTGCGTTCCAGTATCTTTCATCTTGCATCATAGCTTGAAGGTCTGCTTCTCCAAATGTAGCAACAGGAGAAGATTCAGCAGAAATTTGAGTGTCTTTATTTTGTGACATAATATGCTCAATAAGCATAATGCCCTCCGCTGTTTCGCCTAATCTTTCTACAGCACCACTCAATTCATCTGGAAAGTATTTATTAGCAAACATACTAACAGCTTCTATTCTTGTGTTAGCATTATCTCCTAGCTTTTCTTGTTCTGCCGCTAAATCATTCTTAGGCATTGCCGCATCAATAGCTTTAGCGTACATCTCTATGCCTTCTTTAAACTGATCTTGGCCAAACCCATTATTAAAAGCGTGTTCAGACCACCAGTTAAGAAGTTCATTATCTGTTGCAGACTCTGAATCTACAATATCAGGAAGCTCATAACCACCTTTAGTTTCTGGGCGGTTAATAAACCTTTCTGCATCATGCTCTTTTATAATATCTTCACGCTTAGCACCAAGCTTAGATTCTAATTCGCTATATGATTTAGCTAACTCAGCAGGATCATTAAATTTTTCTGGAAGCCACTCAGGTCTTTCTGGTGCAACTTCTTCTGGTGTTTCTTGTATAAGTGTTTCTGCTTCTTCAGCCATTTGATTTTATCCTGTGTGCATGATTAATTCTAGTTTCTAAAAGGCCGATAACAAATCGTTGCCCTTCTATATGGCGTAACTCTTCAGTACTCACATTAGGACCGTGAACTAAATCAATAGTTATAGCTCTTAAATATCTAAGAACTTCTTTGCCAGTATCAGAACTAAATAACTGCGCCACGTTTTGGCTTATTTGCTCGTCTGCTTCTTTTGGTCTTTGGTAGCCGTCTACCCCAACATTAATTTGCTTAGTTTGTTTTTTATTGCTCAACTACTTGCTCCTGTTGTTGCGGCTCCCCTTGCATCATTTGTTGCTGTTGAGCCATTTGTTGTGCCATCGCAACTAACTGCTTACGCTCTTCTTCGTCGCGAATCAAGGTATCAGGTACACCAAATTTTTTAGCAAGGAAAGCGGCAGTTTCTTCAGAGTTAACAAGAAGCTGCATCATCTCTGGTCCAAACCTACCTTGGATAAGCTCTAAGAACCTAGCAACAGAGGTAATATCTTGGTTAGCTTGCGCTTGTGCTAGTGGAGACACAGACTTAATCTTTACCTCTCTACCATTAACAGTAGGTAAATCTATTCTGCCTTGTTTCTTTAGTATGTAAATAACTCTTTGCAATACTGGTTGCACCAACTCTGCTTGCAATCTACCGAATGCAGAGCCAATTCTTCTTGATAAATCAGCCATACGCTCTGCAACCTCAGTAGCAGATGCAGGAGTTCTATCTGGATTACCCAACATATCGTTATACAATGCACGTTTAATATTCAATCTCATGTCACCAAGAACAAGTTGCGCTACATCAAAACCACCTGCTGCTTGTATTGGCTGTAGTCCTGCTGATCCAATAGCTTTTGGTATGATAGATCCTGGAACAAGCTGTATTGTATCTGGGTTAACAACACCATCATCATCCATTTGATATATACCAGAGATAGACATCTGTGCATTCTCAAGTATTAACTCTATTGTTAGGTTAGTTGTTTTAATCGCAGAGAGTGCATTCATTAATGGCCCACGCCCGTACACTTCACCTGCACATTTAGACCAACGGAAACAAATAAATGGATTAGAGCCTACACCTGACATTTGTTTGAAATAAATAACAGATTGTGTAGTCATACAAAAAGCATAGCTAAGATACGCTTCTTCATTCATTTTAGAATAATCACGACATATTAATTCAAGAACTGTTGTTGTGTTATTAGTTCCATTTTGCATCATGTTTTGTATTTTATCATTTAATATAGCATCAGGATATAATATCTGTAGCTGATCAAATCTAATATTTTTTCTTTCTCTAAACACATGATCAATACGATCATCAGGCCCAGTATCAAGTATTACATGAGGAAGCGGTATTGCAGAAAACCTAATAGGGTTTAGCGCATCACCTTCTTCCGCAGCCAAGACGCCAGTCCCGACAGCCAAGTCCATAAAAGACTCATGCACTTCTTGGGAAAAGTTAGAATTTTGGAGAATCTCAAAAACATATTCAGTTACCTCATCTAGTTCATTGTTAACAAAATCTCGTTCTGCTTTTGGAACTTCAGAACCAGAAGTTAAATCAGCCCACCTAGCAAAGTTAGGAACAAGACCTGATTGTAATCTTGATGCAAACTCTTGTACGCCTACAACAGCAGTCTCATCAAATATCTTATCATCTCTGCGTTGACCTATTGTCTCATTATAAAAAGATTCTCGTTGAGGTAACGCATATTCGTAACACTCTTCAAACAGTGGTACAAAATTTTCTCTTTTAGCCTTGGCTCTTTCATATTGCTCAAGGTATTTTTTTGCTACTGGATCTTCTATCATGTTTTATCCTATGCATTAAACTTGCTATAATATCCCATACCGCTACCAGTTAATAATGAGCGTCTACCTTTTGAGCCTTTTCTTTTTACACCAAGTTCACCTTGCCTTTTAATCATTGATGATAATGGTGCTGATAATGAACTCATTTGCTCTTCTAATGCTTCGCTTTTGGATTCTGCAATTTTTTGTGCTTCAGTTTTTTTAGCTTCTTCTATACTGGCTTCTTGTTCTGCTTGTTGTTCTTCTACAGTTTTAGCATCCATATCCCCACCAGAATCTTCAAATCTTTTTACAGCAGCATCATACTCAGCTTTTGTTGGCTGCTGACCTTTTTCGCTTTTCTTTAAACGATACTCTTCAAAAGTTCCTGGATTTCTAGGCTTACCACCGCCCATACCTAAACACATAATATACCTCTTTGTTGTTTATGCCCGATAAGCATAGAATAAATAATAATTCAACGCACAATTACATACGCGACCATAATCCCTGTCTACGTCTTGGAGACTTTTGTTTAGCAAAAACATCAAAGTTAGTCCTAGCTATTGTAGGTTTTGCAGCTACTTGATTATTCATCAATGCTCTACCTTCTCCTGCGCCAAGAAGCATATACTGCAATGCATCGTGTATGTGTGAGTACATATTTTTATCTGGTTTATCAGCGTATCTTTCTCCAGATACTTCCATTCTTCGGTACTGATACCCACCTTCAAAGCCCTTAATTAACTGCGCGCAACGTCTATCTACCAAAAACGCAGGTTTGCCTTCAGACATTTTGTTGAGCTGCGAATTGACCGACTCAAGTCTAAGGTCAACGGAATTAGACGGAGCGGGATATGCTCTAAGACCAGCACCTCTAAGGACATGGAAAGGGGTGGACTCGTCGGTTTGCGCGCGGAAATCACCAGCAGGATCGCCATATATAAGAACTTCAGAAACCCCAGAAAACCGAGTGGCAATCTCTTCACGAAGAACTTCAGCAAATCTAACAATACCCATATCAAACGCAACAATTTCTGACTGTACAAACCATCTACCTCTTACTTTTTGACCAAGAACTGCCGCAGGTGTTAGCCCAAAGTCAAGCCCAATATAGAGCGGATTACCTGCTGCGACTGGTATTTCTTCTTTAGCAACGTGTGTTTCTGTTACAAACATAGGATATATAGGCTTTCCATCTTTAATTGTTCCTAGTCTATTCATAACATAGACATCAATCCAACTCTTTGTCTTACCTTGTATAAGGTTAGGATAGTAGGAGTCCATCATATTGTTACAATTTTCTGCTTTTTTATTTATTTCGTAACGATCTATCTCACCTTCTTTAGTAAGCTTTTCAGTCATTCCAGAAGGTTGTGTAAAGAATAACCAGTTATCAGGCTTAACAAGCATCTTTGCTTGCTCTCTTGGTATGTGATCTGGTATCGGAACTTCGCCTGACATAATAGGCCACCAATGATCTTCCTCTGGAGCGTTGGTATCTGCAATAACACCAGTCCAACTTGGGCCTCCTTCACGCATAGAAGGAAACCGCCCTACGCGCATGGTACATGCATCAATAATACTCTTAGGTATTTCTCTAGCTTCGTTGATCCAGATGCCAGTGAGTTCGAGGGATAGCAATTTTTTGACATCTTCAGGGCGGTCAAGGGCTAAGAATAGAACTTCTAACTCTATATCGCCCTTTTTAATATTGTGAGTGTATGGAACAGACCAAGTAAACTTACCCCAATCGTTTTCTGGAAACCAATCAAGCCAAGTTTTTATTGTTGTTGTTTTAAGCTGTGGGTTGGTATTACGAATAATAGCCCATCGGCTGCGCCGAATACCTTGGTCATTCTTCTTTTGCATTAAAGCTCTGCGAAACACTTCAACACAACACCCAACAGATTTACCAGATCCTACTGGCCCACGTATACCACGAAAGAAAGTATCGTCTTTCATAAATTGTTTTAGGGTTTCTCCATCAGGCTTGTATTTAAAGTCAATCACTTGTTTACAATTCCAGAATCTACACCTACACGCATTATTTTCTCTACAGTGGAAGGTGCTAGAGAATCAATAAGTTTATCTGCCTCATAGTTTGTGCAGAAATCTTTTGGGTAGTGTTTAAAGTTTACAGTCTTAACAACTGTTCTTAAAACTTCTAGCTCTTGTGGGGATAATGTAGATATAAAGCTCATTGTTTACTCATTAGTGGACAGTATGGACAGGGGTATATACTTAGTTGACAGAGTTGATAGGGTTGACCCCCTATTTCTTTTTCTTTTTAGGAAACCCAGCCTTCATATTTTTGTATGCCTTGTCTGTAATAGTACTCTTAGACTTTGGTCTACTAATACCCTTCTTCTTCCTAGCATTTATGTTTGCATATAAACCTTTAGCCATTACTTTTTCTTCTTTGCTGGTTTCTTTTTAGGTGGCATTGCTGCTTTTTTAGCGGCTGCTATACCTTTAGGTGTGTATGCAAACTTCTTTCCTTTTACATTAGGCATTCTTTTTATTCCTTTTGCTAATCATACTAGCCTTTTTCTTTGCATCCGCTTTAGAAGACGCACCCCACGCTTTAAGGCTAAGAAGTAAACGTGTTGGCTTTCCTTTGGAATCTCTTTCTGGCCCTCTCATATTACCCATTCTTGCTAAGAAAGAAGCGCGTCTAGGATTGTCACCGCTCTTAACTGGCGGTTTAAGTGTACCCTTTTTATAACTTGCTCGACCCTTTGCATTAAGGCCACCTTTAGGGTTTTTACCTTCTTTTCTAGTCCACGCTTCTGTCTTCATTTTGCAAATCCTGCACCAAAATACAACCCAACAATAGCACTAACTATGTGTGTGTCTAGTGGGGTAATAACAAATCCTGCTGCTTCTTTCCAAATAACCTTTTCACTATCAGAACCTACTAAGAAAGAAAATATATTGCCTTGTATCTCTGAATAACCAACCACAACACCTACATCTGGGTAAAATATGGCTGCTACTTTAGGTAATACAATAATAGAAAACACTGCACCAAGAGCAATGAGCCTACGTGTCCAGGCAAAATGCGTATCTTTTCTACCATATTCTCTAGCATCTTTGGCAGCAGTAGCGCGGAACTCGCCACGCTGTAACAACATCTTATTGTTTTCCATTCTTGCCTTTAAAGCCTGACCCCACAAAGACATAACACCGCCTAAGACTGTAGAGCCTAGCATAGTAATTAATTCTAATGGAAATCCCATTATTTATACTCCCTAGCTTTTGGCTTTAAAGAACCACCTAAGTTTTTAATAGCTGTAGCCGCTGCTTCCATTCTTGCAGCAGTACCAAGACCTTCTTTTTTAGCTCTTTTATACTCATCATTATCTAAAAATTCTGCGGCAGCTTTAATATAATTACCGCTATTTATAAATTTTACTGTGTCATGATCTGATTTAAATGACCCTCTAAAAACTTCTGCAAATATATTAACTCTGTCATCCATTGGAAAAGAATCAAAATTAGGAAATAGCATTCTTGCTTTGTTTAATTCTCTAGGAATATTTATTTCTCTAAGTCTTCTCTCTGATTCTTTTACTGTACTTAAATCGCCCTCTTTATAAATAGGACTATTGTCGCCATACCCAGAAGTTATAGTACCATTAGGCTCTTTGTAAGCTTCAACCATATTAGGAAATTCCTTAGAAAATCTTAAACCTTCTAATCTCATTATTGTAAGTGCAGCTTTATCTTCAAAGCTATCAGGTCTTCTTACAGGAATAATAGAGCGGATCATTTCGTTTATTGTATTGGCTGGAGTCCTTTCCATTGAATACCTCTCAGAATAAAAATATAATTGCTTCTAACACAGACCGAGCCTTTTTCAAGAAAAATGTTTGTTGTAGATCACTATGGCAACCAGTGCCGCCGTTTTTGACCCCCCCTCTACATAGCAAGCATCTACCAGTAACTAAGAACTTGCCACACTTACCGCTCCCTCGCTCGATACTTGCGTCTCGCTCCTCCGCTACCCCAGATCTATGTTAACCCGAATGTCTCCAGCAACTTGTACCTGGGCTCTATCAATAGGTTTATACCCTGCTCGGTCTAGTATATCCTTGCTCGCTTCAAGCTGAACATACTCACTCTTTGCACCTGTTGCTAGCTTTGCAACCTGTTGTACAGCTTTTGTAGCATTGATTCCAATCGTTTCCTGTATCTGCCTCATCATATATTCCTGCACATGAGGAAGCTTTAGAGCCTTGCTAGCAGTCACTCTACCACTCTCACCCTTGGCATATCCTGCAAGTTCAGACGCTTTTGTTATACTGCAACCAGTTGCTACGATGGTGTCAACGAGTGCCGTTTGTTTGTCTGTTAATTTTCTATTCATTCTCTGCCTCTTCGAGGTTAGTAGCTTCGAAGTAGCGACATATAATTATTAAATATGTTTTGCTATTTCGAGTAGCCCCCCCTATGATCCCCCCCATTCATAGGGCATAGAAAAAGAGCTTGTCAACACCCTTTCTGTAAGTTCGGATAAATAGAAAGTTAGTTGTTGATTCTATGAAACTATAATAATGCTTTACATCACCCATAATAGGTGTTAATAATATGTTGTAGCAAATGGAGGTTATCAAATGAAACTAATTGCAAAAGTTACACTATCAAACAGGTGGAAAGAAATAGCTTATGAAGCAACAGACGGTGATATCTACTTAGATCCTGACACTGAATATCAAGCTAAAGTATTTAATACTGGAGAAGGTCAGCTTATAGAAATATTAGACACACCGTATAGTGTAACACTTCCAAACAAACTTGGAGTTAGTAACAAAATGAGGAGGACATTATGAGACTAACAAGACAACACTTCGAATTTATAGCGGATGAGTTCGCCCCTTTACTGGGGTGGGCTACCGATGTGGAAACTATGGCTAATTCATTAGCAAAAACAAACCCTAACTTTGACGCTGAGAAGTTTAAGAAAAGAGCATTGAAGAATTGGGAAGCAAAAGCAGAAAGGGACGGATTCTATGAGTGAAGCAAACAAACTAATGTTAGAAGGATTGGAGCAACTAAACCAAGTGTTAACAGGTAAGGAGGTAGTAGAGTACAAACCTACTACCACCAAAGATAAAACCTTTTGTGTTTTCTTTAGCAAAGATAATATAGCATATGATGCTATGTTTAGATTGGATGATGATGGTCGAATGAACTACCATTATAGAGAAGTGGAGGAAGACCCAGAGTTAACAATGATTTCATTCGGTGCTAATGCTATTGATGAAACCAAAGGGCCTTGCAAAGTTTCTGAAGTTATCGAACACAATCTTAATTTATTTAATGAAAATGCAATGCTTCTTATTGTTGCTCGCTTAGAAGAAATGGCAATAGAAGATTACTGGGAGTGGAGACAAGAACTAGGTACAGATTTTGATGAATGCAGTATGAGGGTATGATGGAAATAATAGTAGATGCACCAACACCCGAACTTAAAGAAGCAATAGAAAAGAAAATAGCAGATCATTTAAAAGGTCTTAGAAAAATAGAAAGGGAATACAATGACAGACTCACAAACAAAAAAGATAAAGAAACATCTTGAAGATGGTAAAACAATTACGGCAATCGAAGCACTCAATGATTACAATTGCTTTAGATTGTCAGCAAGAATCCATGACCTTAAACAACAAGGAATGAATATACAAAAAGAGAATGTTCGCAAAGGTTGGGATAATAAACTAGTGGCAGAATACAGGCTATAAACAAAAGCCCTGCTCAGCATGGAGGAACTGGGCAGGGC
>Ga0222719_10000636_pt1 | contig 34751 bp, 26 predicted proteins | sample C33_34DmetaG_FD_165039 | JGI IMG/M metagenome (GOLD analysis project Ga0222719, IMG submission 165039) | Estuarine water microbial communities from San Francisco Bay, California, United States - C33_34D | ecosystem: Environmental > Aquatic > Marine > Unclassified | place: USA: California... | reverse complement strand
ATACGACATTATTCACCAAACGTTCCAAGCTACCTAGTCTCTAAGGCTTGTGTACCCAATCACGTTGGCAATGACAACATGAAAGTTTATGCCACCGCACGATCAAAGTTGTCGGAAGCCGTAATCATCGACTACGGGGAAAGATTGAAAGCGTGGAAGGGTCTCGCACTTGCATACCGGGATCTAAGCTCGGCGTCTAACTCAAGTGAAGCGGCTCAAGGGGTGTTTGAAACGTTGAGATGGGCGGAACAAGTTCCAGGAGCCAAACGAATTCTTTTCCCACAACTACACGATAAGAACCTGGACGCGTTGGCCCTGGCTGTGAAAGATAGATTGACTCGTGCAGCCAGTGGTGTTGTCATAGATAGTCTGGACCAAACCTAGAAGATAAATGAGATGATTTTAATGCTCATGCCGCCTACATCTGGAATGTCAACTTCCATCCCACTATAGCCGGCAGATCTGGCTTTCGTACAACTACGACATCAGTTTTTGCTTCGTGTCGAAACTGTAAATCAGAGCCATTCCACTTTACAGCTTTGGGTGCTTTCTTCAAGCCCAGAATAACGATTCGTTCAATCAGTCTGTCGTCAGCCAAATTGCTGACTTGTTCCTCCCATCCAGAACCAACCGAGACATCGTTCTGGATGTAAGCGTTCCCAGAGCTGAAGTCAGCAGTGATATTTGCGATTGCAAACTCGTCATGCTTACGATACGAGAATGTTTCTTCATCATCCATGTATAAATGACCGACAGCCTGGCCTATTGCATCAAGTGCGACGTAAAGGGTATACGGGTCTGTTTTCATTAACATCGTCGAACGCCGTAGACGAAGTTTGCGAGTTATAATGGACCCTCCCCGTTGAAAGACAGGAATCTTGTCGATAGGGGAATCAACCTCCAAAGCCTGAACATGATCAGGGCGCTTCTCAGTTGGCATTATCTCTAGCGACTCAGCATCATACCAAATATCGTCGGTGGGGAACAAAATTGTTGACACCGAAACGCCCGCCGCTGTCACGGGCTTGACGAGTAGATCAGAACCGATAAGGTACTGATCGTCGATCCCAAAGAGAGCTTCTATCTGCGGATACTGCATCCACATCATCCTCATGACGGGCATGCCTGTTGTATGCCCGTGATGAAACACAGTATACCAGAATGGCAGAAGAGCGTATCTTTCCATTGCGCATCTTCGCAACCTCGCAAGAGTATCGTCATCGAACATCCAGGGTTCACGACGTTTCGAGTCATGATGCGCATGCCCCCGAAAAAATGGCTGGTAGGCTCCTGCTTGCATCCACCGGGTGAACAACTCAGCATCAGGGTCTCCAAAGAAACCCCCAACATCCGCGCCTACGAAAGAATAAGCCGCTGCATTCAAACTAAGGAGCATCGGGGAAGAGACCTCCAAGTGACCCCAGTCTGCCGTATTATCACCAGTCCAAATCGGGCCTACACGTTGTGAACCTGCAAAGAAAGCGCGGCTCAAGACAAAAGGCCTAACATCATGGCCAGAGTTTCGGCGCACCTGTCCTTCAGTCGTCGCCTGGTGAAACAACATACCGTAAAGATTGTGCCATTCGCGATGTTCGTCTCCGTTGAGATTTCGAAGGTCTTTCTGCATAGAAACCTCCGGCCCATTGAATACAGAAGGCTCATTCATATCATTCCAAGTAAATAGCGTCGGGGTAGACCCTTGGTACTTCGTGTACGCAAACTGGTCGGCCCACCACGATCGAACGTGCTCCGCGGTAAAATCGAGGTACGACGAAGATCCTGGCCAACACCAGCCATCGTAATCTTTCTTTCCGGTTTTGTCCTTGATATAAAGACCTTTAGCAGTGGCTTCCTTATGGATGTAGTAGCTGTCGTCTCGCTTGATGTGAGGATCGATGATGGTAACCATGCGCCGCCCCTGCGATGCGAGCTTTTCTTGCATTTCCTTCGGATTCGGGAATAGCGCTTTATCCCAAGTAAAATATTTCTTACCATCCGTGTGTTCTATATCTAACCAGAGCACATCGTACGGGTAGTCAAGTTCTTCGAATTTCCCGTGAACGTAGTACACGTCAGCTTCATCTTTGTAATTCCAACGGCACTGGTGGTATCCAAGGCTGAACATCGGTGGGAGAACAGACTTTCCAGTAAGGCTTGTGTATTGCCTATAAAAAGAAGGCGGATCAGGACCAGGGATCAGAAATACATCCATCACTCCACTCTCGCTCATCAAATGTGCCGAGCTTTCCGACTCAGTTTGCATGATGTCGACGAAAGTCTCAGAGGGATTGAACCAAAAGATACCACTCGTTCCAGAGTCGATGCCTTGGCTTACAATCAGAGGGATATGCCCATACAGTGCCATGGTTTCATCCAACTCGTACTCAAAGACATCTAAGTTGTAAAGGCGATAGGGCTCTGAGTAGTGCGCCCCTTCGCCTCGGGTAGTCTGTAGCACAGCAGAAGAAGCGTGTTCGGGGAGTCCGTACAGATGTTTGGATTTAGGGAAGGTGACATCCATTCCAATACTCATCGGACCATACGGCTTGGAATCTGTATGTGACTCAAAAGACTCTCCCCAGAGACCTTCGCGATCGAGCTCGACAAGCTCCGACTCTGTAAGGTGACGATGGTCCGCTTCCTCTCCGGTATCTTCGCGCCGTTCTTCTCTGGTCCCGTCCGCGTAGATGGCAAGACCATCCTCCCAATACCCGACAATCTCCTTTTCCGGTTTCTTTTCGTCTCCCTCACCTTGACCTTCAGCTTCATTATCTTCCGACTCGTTTTGGTGATTCTTGTCATCCTCGAAGAAACGTCGCACCTCAAAATGCATCATGTCCTTAGCACCCAACACCACCACAGGATCGGGTAAACTGTTTTCATTTGCATTCCGAATGTCATGTTCTCGATACAAGGAAACAACAAACGGATCTAGTTGAATGAGTAAGAGATGGCCTGGTACATCCTCAACGTCACCGTACTGCAGAGCCATGTAGTTACTCAATCGGTCTTGGTCCTTGGTTCCCAGTATCTTTTGAAGCAAACCAAGGCCGGAAGCGACGTGCGATGCATCCTGGACAGCGGAATCTGCGGGTCGAATGAGTGTCGCATGTTCCGCCGCCTGAAGGCCTTCCGGAAGCAACACCAATTCATCGTATGTCACACGGGCCTTTTCGTAGGCCGTCCCCGAATGTCCGTAGACTTCGGTGACGCGCATACGGAGCAATCCATCTTGCAGGGCAGAGAGGGACCACAACAAGTGCTCTTGTTTGTCTTGATTTGCAGCAGCCTCATTCAACAGTGTACCTGTCACTGTCGGAGGTGAGCCACGTACGTACGGGTCTTTACCGTCCAGAGACGCAGCGCTCGTGGATTGCTTTTTACTGTCGCCATTAGCATCGGATATTCCCAATAAACGCCGTTGGATCGAATGCCAGACACCCCCCTTCCTATCTGCTTCTTCAGCCTTTACGTTCTTCTCTTCTTTTATCACATCCTCATCACCCTCTTTCTCGATCACAGGAAGATGAAAGTGCACGGTATCGGCTAACAGCTTGTATCTGTACAAGGAAGCGGAATGTTGATTTCGATGCCGACGGCAAAATGAGGTCTGTTGACACGTCCGAAATTTGTGGCGGTCCACCGCCATGCCTGCACAGAAATGAATCACAAGCAACCACAACCGCATCGCTAAAAGATTCAAAGTTACTGTGGAATCTCTTTGATGTTAAGGGTATTACCTTTTCCTCTCGATAACGGTAATAGGAGTCGCAACAACCCAAAGCAACGAAACGCTGCGAAAGTCATTTTTATCCCAAACCAGCCCGTGGATCTTTTAGATGCAATGGAACGAAAACTTGTTAAGGATGGAGATACCATTTGATTCGTGACTAACATGAGTTGGCAACAATGACATTCATGAAATATTTACTATGGTGACACTCTACCCCATGTAATTAAATTACCTAAGAAAAGCTTGTGTGTTTCCAACATCATTATGGTGACACTTTACCTATGTAATTAAACTACATAAGATAGACAGAGTTATCGAGCTTGTGTTTTTAAAGGGATTTCTGGACAGAGAACGTTCCTTTTATTTAATGAATCACTCCAAGAATAAGGAACCAATGACATGCTCGTAAGCCACCATAAATGTTTGATAGCAAAAAAAGAAGCCATAAGACTCGTTGTCAATATCAATTCACTCTGAAGTGTTTGGTCGAGTTTCGCATCCGGAGTATTGTTGCCGAGTCTACTACAGTAAGTTTGTACCTTTGTTTCGTTGCTTTCGTGTTGATGCATTGTATGATTCGCATAATCACCTCACATTCAAAACACCGATTCGCACAAGAAAGGGGAACCAATTTCAGCAGCAGGCCAATTTATCCGGCTGAACCGTGAAATAGAACCCACTGTAGGTCTATCTTAATTATTCGTGAGGGCCTCTTTCTACTCTACTACTCTCTCTACTAGAGTAGAGAGTAGAGAGAGAGAGAGGAGGGCAGCACTCCATCTTCTCATGAGCGCTCCTCGAAAGAAAGGACTGCCTCGGGCTTACGTTGACCACTCGCAGGACCCTCCTGTAGGGGGAATTGTCACAAGTGGAACAACCGCCCTGGCCTCCTCGGATTTTCCCACCCAGTTGCACTCGATGCTGTCGCGGGCAGAAGTCGAAGGCTACAGCGATGTTTGCTCATGGCAACCCCACGGAAGGTACGTGCGAGTGATGGATACTTTTACCTTCTCCAGTAGTTCTTCAACCGTCTAACTCCGTTTCACGTTCGTATCAAACTAGAGCATTTCTGGTTAAAAATAGGGACGAGCTGGTCTCGAGGATTATGCCTAGATTCTTTCGGCAGGTACGACATTTGGTAGAAGACTTTAGCCGCGCATGATTCGCCACTTGGCCCGCACTAGCTCATTCTCAGTCGTCTTCCCCTCCTCTACGCAGACCAAGTTCAGTTCCTTTCAACGCCAGCTTAACCTGTACGGATTTATCAGAATTTCCAAAAGAGGGAAGGACTACGGAGCGTACTACCACGAATGCTTCTTGAGAGGACGACCTGATCTCTGTGCGAAAGTCGATAGAGTCAAAGCCTTGGACCCTTCACAGAAACAATACAAGATCGAGCCTGACTTCTATAAAATGCCACCTGTGGGCTCCGGGGGAATCATCGAGGCTGTCGCTGGTATGGGATCTCAGCTGCATGCGTCGGCGGAGGCTTCCACAGAGGCTCAATCATCGCACACGATATCCTCGTCATTATCTTCCACACCTACACCTCCGATCCCTCAAACGGGAGTATTTCAAGACTCTGTCGGCTTGGAAGCAGTGTTCCGGGAAATGTTCCCTCCCCCCGCTTCGCGAGAAAGCCCCAATGCTCGCCACAGGGCACCGCGCCCTCCCCCAGACCATACTTATCTTCTGCCCTACCCCACACAGCCCATTGCACCGATGCACGCCCCTCAACGGCCCCCCATGAATCCCATTACCAGCACTGGTCACTCATCTCTTCAACAATCCGCCAATAGGCCATTCTCCCTCAACGAACAACTTGCCCTGCAAGACGCTATGAGCCGATTGATACAAAGTCAAATGGCGGTCCAGAATCTTGCTCAAACACCCGATAGCAGCCTTCTGTTCCAAAACCTTCAAGCGCCTCTATCCGAGCAATTGTTGCCCGCGACCATGCCGGTCTCGACATCTACTCCGGATCAAGCTGCCCGGAGCGTCTCAGCCTCAAGAGACTCTTCCGTCGTTCTTCCACATCGCCCAAGAGGAAACCTTCAAGGTCCAGGCTCGGATGCTACTCCCGATGCGAGCCTCGGAAAAGTCATACTGCACTCCGAGAGGCCCCAACAAACTAAAAACTCAGATTCAGAGCAAGAAAGCAAAGTGGCCAGTAATTCCGATGAGGAACCGACCCGAAATAGAAGTCGATCGGTCACGTCGCAACTCTCTGATGAAAATTCTAAGTCTTCCTCCTCTTCGTTCCAAGGTCTGAATAGCGTATCCGATATGCAAGTGGAAGAAATGGGTAAAATGATAGACTTTCTTGGCGACGTGGACCTCGACGAGTCAGACTAGGTCCATTAAACCAGGAAGATACACAAAATTAACCACTCTATTGTTACATAGACTTCTGTTTCCTTCCCGTGACGTTATTATGCCAAGCTTCAGGAAGATTTTTTAGCAACAGAGCCGTTGGGGGTCCTCCTTGCCACCCAATATCTCGGCCTATGTTCAGATGCTCCCTTCTATTCTTCACAATAAAATCTGCATACTGGTAGCTCACTCCAAACAGCTTCTGAATGGAATCCACGCTGACAACCTCAACGACATGCCAGATCATCTCCTGAGTTAACATCCCTCGAGCGCAGCAATCTCGGAAAAGAACTTCCACGGCTTCAAGATGCTGGTCATCAAGGTTGCCAACTTGAGCAAGAAACAACTGGATCATAAGAACGTAGGTACGAGCATTCCGTTGGCAACGCGAGAAAATGTCGAGCCCTATCTGATAAGCTTCCTTTCGTCTTGCCAGTGTTTCTTGATATCGTGTACATGCCTCCAACACCCAGTTACAGGGGAACGGGGGAAGAACATCACAGAATTCCTCCAGTTCATGAAGAAGCGCAATAGCTCGGTGTAAGGGACATGGTTCGTCATCTTCTGGTCCAACGCGTTGCTTTGCCCACGCCCGAATGGCCATGGAGTAGTGGCCGGAAAGGTTCTTCATCCAACTTGACCCACGCCACCGATGCAGATTCGCCTCGATGTGCTCCGCCGGATACAGATGACCTCCTTGTCCATCATATTGAAGTCCAGTCTCACATTTTGAGAGCCAAGCAGTCTGAACGAATCGAACATGTACATCTCTTGGCACATAGTGCCTGTGATTTGTCTCTTCGTGCAGGCTGATCATTTTTTCGAAAAGGAGTTCGGCTCGGTGTGGTGCGTCATCGTCGTTACTTCGAAGCCAAGCCTTTATGCCATTAGCAAAAGCGATACCACATGGATAAAATGAAGATACATCTCGTCTCTGCCAGGCGTGTTCTAACATTTTTTCGACAAGTTCGGGAGCATGCTCCCAACCAGTTTGTATCCATGTATCCATCTCCTTCGAGAGCTCATAATGTCTTGAAAATGGAGTCTCGACAGCTATGCGAACCAACTCATCAATACGGCTCTCTGCCTCGGGGAGGCCGATTCCTTCCCAAGCTTGAATGACCTTATAAATACTCTCCGAGGCTGGATATAAACCACGATGTCGAACAACTGGGATACTTTCCAAGTCTCTCGGGTCTCTCTTCCCAGCCATAGCAAGAACATAATCGTGAGCTCGCTGCAGATTTTCTACCAGTGGTTCTGTCTTTAGTAGTACCTCAACCGCCACACCATACGCCCGAGGTAAATCTACTGTCAATAGAATCTTTTGCATATCATGATTTGAGTGCATCCGTCTCAGTACCTTCTCCACGTCAACAATTATATTAGGCGGCATTGGCGTCGTAGAAAAGGCTGTAAACTTGCTGATTGCTCGCAGTATAGTATAAAAGGAAAGCGGATCCAACGCAAACTCCTTGCTAGCAGTCAATTTGTACAGCTTATCCATATGTCTTGCAATTGCCGCGATGCGCGTGAGAGCGTGTGGATGGGACATCAAGTCTACCCGGCCATATGCGGAGAGAACCGCGTTGTAGGTGTTTAGATCGGGAGGATCAAGGGACTGTTCACCCAGAAAGTCTACCGACATTGCCAGTGCCGATCCCCGTCGCTGGATACGACCCGCGGTAGACTCTCCATTATCTTCCAAAAGGGCTGTCACACCACTCATATCTTCCATGAGCTTGAGTATCTCGTAGGACTTCGCCGGACCGTCGGGTGAGTTCGAGACAGCCCATGCTCGCAACAATGACTTGAAAGTTTTTCGACAAGGTACTGCCGTATGATTTGATGGATCCTGTCGATGAAGATCAACCATCAATTGAAAGATGCGTTGCGCTCGCTCAGCTCCTCGTGGTGACCGAGTGTTTCCCCATGCAATAATGGTGCGATTATAGAGGGCGTTGGTTGGGTAGGGTAGGTTCCCTGGATCTTTCTCTTTGGACGGCGCCGCACTCACCGAAGGCAAGCGGCTAAGAATGGAAATAAGAATTTTCTCTGTTAGAATAGCCCCGTCCTCAGCAAACTTTGGGTGCGACGTCTTGCGTGTCAAGGGCAGAACCAACGGACCAATGTCCTGAGCGGTCAACTCGGGTAGTTCTTCAAACTGACTAACTAACTCTTTCAAATCAGAAATGTCCCATGTATTTCTTATTCGATCAGCGTTCATGTCATATATAGAAATTTTCGATCTTCTTCTGGATTCCTTCTTTGACTCTAATTTTGTAGACGAGTAGGAAGGTCGCCTTTCGGCGTGGACGTGGCCATCTGTATGGGGTGATGGTTGTTGCTGAGCCGAACAAAAGAATCGCCTCCCATCGAGTGGTAGAGGCAAAAGTAATAAATCTTTCCTCCCGTGATCCTGTCTTTGGTCAATGATTTTCGATGAGTTTGCTGTTCGCTGTACGAGCGATGGCTGAGTCAAAAAGGCAGTGGTCCGCGCCGAAGACAGGAAACGTGACAAAACCGACGGTTGCCGCTTCCTCAGGATCGCTCGCTGTGCATTTCGCCACACCAACGGCGAGGAGAACATGAGAACAAATAGCCCTATACGATTTGTTGTTACTCTTAATGGTCGCCTTCTTATGGATCGTCGTTCTTCTTTGATGTCTTGATGCGGAGGAAGAATGGCTTTTGGTTGTGTGTGTCGTTGGGTTGATGTTCAGTTGAACGAAGAAACTCATACCCTATTACGGATGGAGTCAAAGAGTCGATCTATCGTGGACGTGACGTCATAACGGAAGAGAGCCAGCCGGGGTCTTCCGTGCTGGTACTATGACGCCAAGAGTAAAGTTTCGAATCGCATTTTATTGTCATCAAGCATCAAGCATCAGCAGCAGCAGCAACAACAAACACACGAACGACAACAAGACAAACATTGGTACAGTCCCTGTCGTCGACTCTCCACTTATCCTCGACAGTGTACGTAGATATAGGGTCACGATAATAGGAATTAGACGGCGGCCACTTTCTCACGCGGAACACAACTCGTGGACCGAGCGATAGAGTATTGACTGCCATTAGACTTCGTAAAAGTATTCGCGTTGGCCAAGCACTTACCGAGATCGCTCGTGGCGTCCCTTGGCGTTTCTGGGAAATTGAAATCTCTTGCAGGCCGTATCAGAATTAATAGTTTGAAAATGATGGACCGACATGATCTTTGGAACGTCTTGGTGCGAGGGATCATCCCCACCTATCTTGGCATTGAGATAGCTTTTTATTTTGTCTTTTGCTTTTACTTGATTCCTCGAGCCAACCAACGAACCACCCCCCGTCCGTACCGAGACTATGGACGTGACAGACACCAACTACTGTTGCGTATTCTGGATCGTATGGAACAGACCTATCAAAAGAAGAATCTTCAAAGCCGCATTGAGAAGTTTCTACTGGAATGGTTTCGTGAAAAGACAGAACCGGAAAGGATACAAGGCATTCAACGAGAGGAACAACAACGCCAAGAATCAGCCGTAGTCCCCAACTCAACCGCTTCGGAAACGAGTAGTCTAGGAAGTGATGATGATAGAGAGATGTCTGGTTCGTTGAACACGGAATCTTCCTATGGGTTTGGGACGCAAAACAGTGTCACCACTGCTTCGGAACACACAGCGAGTGCTCCAAGGACGTGGACTATCAAGGGTCTTGGAAAGGACGACACGGATGAATTCTTTTCATGGGCCTTCTTCGGAAAGCACCGACATCAATTGGACGACTGGGAAGTGGAAGAATTAGAACTCTGTTACACACAAATCGAAAAGAGAGAAGGTTTGGTATTTCAATCGGGGTCGCAACACAAGTTCACACCACGACGGCTAACACTCGAAGACGTCAACCCACTCCATCGACCCTTACTTGTTTATATTGCTGTCGCTTTCTGCAAAACAGCTGCTGGCCTTTTGTTAAGGTTCTGCGGATTCCGTCGGATCATTTCCGAGAAAACGGGGCTAGTCGGATGGCATCGTCCCGCTCGCGACGCAGCGTCCGAGAAACTCCTTCCTCTCTTATTCTTTCACGGCATTGCACCGGGAGGGTTGCTTTTCTATTTACCCATGCTCATTTCCGGACTTTCGAGAGACGGTCGATCCTTGATGATGTTCGAAAACAAGTCAATATCTTGTTCCATGGATTTCTCCGCTCTGACGGAACACCAAACAATACTCGGAGTTGAAGAACTGGTGGAAAAGTACTTACCGTCCAACGTTGGCCTTTCTCTCGTCGGCCATTCATTTGGATCTTGTCAGCTGACATGGTTGCTGCACTCATCATTGCGTAAACGTATTAGGCAATTCACACTCATGGATCCAGTGACGATATTATTGAGTGAACCCGACGTCATGATAAACTTTTTGTACAGCCAGGAAGTGTCGAAGATTCGACTAGTGGCGTCGTCTGAACTCTTTACAGAATATTACCTCCGCCGACATTTTTCCTGGTACAACAGCGAGTTGTGGCTGGATGACATACCCAAGGACATAAAAGTATTGGTCGCTCTATCCGAACACGATGAAATAATCAACTCACCGAAGGTCAAAAAGGCTCTGGACCAATACGCCAGCGAGAACGTTGAGGTACTCTATTGGAAACATGTTGGTCATGCCGACTGTGTCTCATCTCCCAGAAAATGGAGGGAAATGAAAGATAGGATGCTTCGTCAGGAACTATCTCTGGCCAAAACACAATGCGTCTCATAGTCGTGGTCCCACCAATCAATCGACCGCCCTGGTCGTCTATCTCTTAAAAATAAATACTATGGTTTATTCGAGAGTCTTGAGCAATTAATTTATCACTGTACGTAAATGCAGCATTAGTATAGAGGGCCCAAGACATAACGTGGATCTGGAAACTCTTGCATTGCTCGTGGTCGGTCTTTCAGGGACACTGCGCCAGGCAGATCATGGGTAATTGGTGGAAATATGCAGAGTTGAAAGTGCACATGTGGAATCATCCAACCTCCATTCTCATGAATTCCACCCATGCGACCAATCACGTCTCCACGTGCCACTGCTTCCCCTGGCTTCCATTGTTGTTCGACGGCAACCGTTACCTGATCTAGGTGCCCATACAGCGCGTAGACCACGCGCTCTTCATCATTGTCCATGTTCTTTGGAAGAACATGCCGAACAACTACCACATTACCATAGTCTCCCAAATCGGCGTTGTAACCAGCGGAATGTATCGTTCCGTGCCAGAAGGCATGTACGGGTGTATGTAGAGGTCCATCCAAATCGATCCCCACGTGAATTGTTCGACCCAACGAATGATAACCAATTTGCGGTAGCATAGAATATTTCAAGGACGGTGTATCTTCCTTGTTGTTTGATTGTGTATACATGTCGGATGTGTACATACCAACACGATCTTCGTCGTAGCGGCCAATGCCAAAGCCCCGTTCTTGAACAAAGGACGAGGCCGAAAGACAGTCTCTATAATAAGAATCCCCTTCCTCTTCTTGTTTTCGCTGTCGTTGCTCAAGAAGTTGTCGACATTTGATACGATCATCTTCGGTGGCCAATTGGGCTTGTTCCCAGGGCTTGGTAAAATCGAGAATTCGCACATTGGGGATCTGAACTTCGTCTTGTTGGATTGTTGGGAATTCCACTACAGGATGAAACAATTGACGATCCTGATCTGTCAAGCGCAGCGGATTTGGATATGATCCAAAAGGACTCAAAAGAGGGAGCTCGGTTGATAATAATGATGCATCTGTCGTAGACACGCATTCGCCAGTGTCGGCGTCTGACAAAGCAGGAAGAACATTCACAACTAGCAATAGACACACAATGAGAAGAGTATGGTTCCTTTGGAACGGGGAGTCGCTTGCTAGTCTTATGGACGGGACTACCTTTCCATCCACCATGGCTGTTGACCCTCTGTGATTCATTTCTTGTTTGTCCTGGTCGTCGTTCTTCATGTACCATTGATCAGCATCGTCCTTGCGTCCAAGCCATCATCGATCATCGATCCTTCGTCGTCGTCCTCATTTTTTCATAGATTGGAGATGGGGGTTGCTCTGGGGGTATCAACTTGTTGCGCACCGTTTTGGGGGCAAACTGCAGCGACTTATTGTACGACATTTTCCCGACAAAAATTTACTAAACACGTTTTTCACATCGAGGTTAACGTGGCACACATCGAAATGGTGCTGACGTGAGCACATTTTTGAATGATGTCGCTGGTCGCACGAAACGTTCTCTTCACCCTATGTTCGGCATTGGCCAGAACTTGGTCCTTTTCGAAAGACGTAACTGCGCAGACTGACACTTCTCGGATGGAGTGGCTGGCACCGAACAGCCCGCCTTCATATCTTGGTCGCACAATCTAAGGGAAGCAAGTTTGGTTCAGTCAAGCAGCCATGACTTCGTCTTCTCATCATTCATCATCCATCTTTCTTCGTTTTGCTGTGTTGATTCTGGTCGTGACGACCGATTCGATTGTCGGAACATCGGCTTTTTCATCGCCCAAGTCTCCCGTCGAACTCCGAGGCGGATCAACTCGTGACAACTACTTTAGTCGCAAACAACAAGGAGCTCCAGATGGACGGGGCAATATCAAGCAACGACACGCCAGGTCGTCCTTTACGGTATTCTCGACTACACCGGCGGCAGTCGAGCCCACCAAAGCAGGAAAACCCGTGATTCGTTTGCAGAAGTTCTTTACTAAGACAGAGTCGACCGAAGCAGGAGCTTCATCTCTTACCGAGAGCGATGCTTCGATCAATGAGGATCCCGCTTTGATGGCCCAAACCGAAGCTACCGACAAGACACCTAAGTCGGGATCGGCTACCATCCCCAACTCCATCATTACACTCAGCAAATCAATCGTTGGTGCCAGTGTCTTGGGTTTACCAGCCGGTATGGCAACACTCTTTGCGGCCAACGCGGGAACGGCAGCTACAGCCACTGCGACAGGCTCTGTTACCAGTGTCTTGCTCCCGGCCTTGACGTTGGTGGCCTCAATTGGAAGTCTCAGTGCTACCGGATTCTACTTGTTAGCTTTGGCCTGCGAGAAGACTCAGTCCAGAAGCTACCAAGAGGCTTGGAAGAAAACTATTGGTGTCAAAAGTTCTTGGATGCCAGCCTTGGCCTGTGTGTTGGTCACAGCCTGTACAGTCACGACGACATCTATGATTCTCCGGGACACGTTACCCAATCTGTTTGGCAATCTTGCCAGTGCCATTCCCGCCTTGGCTAATCTCGGTACCCGACAGGCCAATCTCGTACTGTGGACCGCCACTGTTCTTTTGCCTTTGTGCTTGCAACGCAGTTTGGACAAGTTGACTCCCTTTTCCTTTATCGGTATGATTGGTATGGTCTATACCGCCCTTGTCATGGTTTTGCGTGCCACCACGGGCGTCGCCTTACCGACCGCGGGTGCCACCGTTGCCGTCGTGGCTAATCCTTGGTTGCAGCTCTTGGATTTGCGTAAGGCGGCTATTTTCATGTCCATGCTTAGTACTAGCTTCCTTGCTCATTACAATGCACCAAAATTGTATTGGGAATTGAAAGATACATCCTTGAAACGATTCAAGCGTGTCCTCTTTGGAGGATTCTCGACAGCAATCTCCTTGGTGGCTATGGTTACCATTGCCGGCTTTTGCACCTTTGGTGCCGGTGCCGAAGGCATGGTTTTGAACAGCTACCCAGTTACCGATCGTCTCATTACGGCGGCCAGGACTGCCATCACCCTTGCCGTTATGGTGTCCTACCCACTGGCCTTCGTCGGATTGCGTGAGGGCAGTTTTGATTTAATGAAATTGAACGACGAACAACGTGACAAATACACTAAACCCGCTACGATTGCCGGAGTTTCTCTTCTCACGGCATTGGCGCTTTCATTCAAGGACATTCGTATTATCTCGGCTATTGGAGGTAAGATTCACTGCTTGGAAATGGCGTTTCCACGTTATCAATCCAGAACCAACCTCAAACTTGACTTTTTCCTTTGAACAGGATCTACTTGGGGTATGTGTGTCATGTATTTGTTCCCCGCTTTAATGACGATCATCGGTTCCCGGAAGTGGCCTGGTATGGCGTCACACAAGCCTCTCGCCACAGGATTAGCCTTGACCGGAATGGGAGTCGGTAGCATGGGAATCTTCCGCGTCATCACGACTTTCTTTTAAATTGCCCGGCAAGGAAGAAGGAAATACCAAATCTATATTTGTTCATTCATACATACTTGTACACACGTTTAAGATAGAGTCAAGGTTTCATATAAATGTTACACGCAGGGAACAAGACCAGAACTCACAGAGCAGACGCAATAGACCACACTGACACCCCATCAGTCCAGGGTCCGAGCCAGCTTAAAATTATGCAACTAACAGTCTTATTGAAAAATATCAACGACACTTGGACGAGCCATGTTTGTCAGTAGAAAGCGTACAGTGCAGAGATTTTGCCGTACTTCAGTCTCTACGTCATTCACATGTACCTTCTCCATTCAATTCATCTACCTCTATTTCGTTAGACTTACGGCAAAAGTGGAAGGGATCCTCGTTTTCGATTCTTTCGTCTTCGTTGGACACCCGATACAGTCGCAACAACGGCCAATGCGGCGGCCAGTCCTCCGTAAACAAGCAAATAGGACGACATTTCTGGCGCCTGCTTTCCGAGCAATTCGCGTTCTCGTCGCTTTCGTTCCTTTTCCGCCCTTCTTTGATCCCTCACTTCCTCCTGAGTTGTCTTCGTAGTCGGAAGCTGTCGACTGGCAGTATCCGATCCTTCTTTCTTGACAAATCCCTTGTCTTGAAAGAGTCTGTGCATGGAAGCTTTGTCGGTTAGTGTGTGCAGATGCACCTTTTCTTGTTCGACACCGTCATTGTAGATGGTCAAGATGGCTTCTCTGCCTGCTACGTAACGGATTGAAATACCTTGATATTGTTCGGCTTCACCATCCTTCAAGAAGGACTTTAGTTGGGGAAACCGATTCAAGGCTCACCCACTGCAAGAAACAATTTCACCCGTCAAAACCGCACGAGTCATTTGCGTTGAGAACAGCAAGGCCAACACGACCGACAGAAACTTACTGCCAAAGGACCGCGACATGATCGAATCGATCAAGATCTCGTTTCTTATTCAAGACTGTTTAACAAGAGTTCAACCAAGTGTGGAAGGACTTGTTGTTTGTCCCCATACGACAGCAGAAGCAACAACAACAAGAAGATCTTGTTTGTGTCGTCGCGCTTCGGTGTTCCATACTATATTTACGTACACCGGACAGACTACTACATTGCAGACCGCATTGGGACCTGACATGAAGCGAACTACTTTCTAGTTCGAATGTTGATCGTTAGGCGCAGTGCTCGTTCATTTCTGGCACCTGCATCTGCGTCAAACTTACAAGTGCTAGAAGGTACTACCCAAAGTAGGACATTAGTATACGAAATAGTACGCGTGAGATGATACATAGATTTAAACGAGGCTACTGAACCTCGTCTACCAGCGTCGGAGACTCTGCCCGCCCCCGCCGGTAAGACGAGATCCATCGTGAGGAGGTAGGTCTTTCCTAGCGAAATAATAAGAGCAGAGCAAAGGTCGCCTAGTTTGTCATTTCCTATGATTAGTTAATAATATGCATGTCGGTTGGCATCATTTGTTCGGCTACAACAAAAATACCAATCCTTCCACAACTGCTTGTCGCAGTGCAGTCGAAAAGATTCACCCAGTCCATCCCGTACTGTCTCTGTTTAAGACTTACTAGAACGCTTGTTGACATTCTTTTGGGCGCGAATCATGTCCGACGACAAGGCGGCGTACGTCTCCTTCCAGGCTTCCTTAACCTCGTCCGACAATCCATCCTTGAGCGTCTCTTCCATGGTCTGAATGAGACAGTCACCCATGATGGGGAACATCTCAGGCTTCACTCCATAGCGAACATGCTTGGTACCAAGTTCCAACATGATCTCAGTCAAGAGCTCAATATCGGGACCAAGCATATTAAGAGCGGTATCAAGCATCTGCACAAGGTAACTTGCGTGCTGAAATAAAAGACGGGGGGAAGCGCAAAAGATTAGAAGGAAGTTCTTAGGATATCCTAACAAAAATCTCGACTTGGTCGAAAGAATAACTTACCATCAGGAACCTCTTAGAAGTGACCAAATCAGGAGACCGAGGGTCAATGTCGATAGGGAAACCAAAGAGAACCTTGGCCTGGGGGCAACGTTCGAAAAGACTGTCGATAATGATGTCAGTATCGATGTGAAACAAGTCGGCCAACGTAAAATAAACAACAAAGACAAAAACTTACAGTTGGAAGAGAACTGATCCAGCGACTTCTTCGTAGTTCTGAAAGGCGGGGATCGGTAAAGAAGGAGCGTTAGAGAACGATTTCGAACAACATCATCATCGGCTAAGAAACCCCGAACATACCTTGATACGGCGAAGGTCCTCCCAGCTCTCGATGACGTGACTGATAGTGGTGTATCCGATTTCGTTAACCATGGTTGATAGTTTGTTTCGCTTCGAAATGAACTGCTTGAAGAAGACGGCGGGGTGGCAAGTTATGGCACTCTGCTGCGGAAAAGTGAGATCGAGAAGCAAACGACATCATCTCTGTTGCTGCTCTAGAGGGATCGGATTTTGACCTCAAGGTCATCCTGGTCACGACCAGCCAGCCGAGCGTTCTCTGTCGAGTTCCTTTAAATACATGTCAGGTCCAGTAGAGTGTCAAAGAATTCTAATGTCATTTTTTTGTTAAACAAAATTAACAATGTAGGCAAAGTAGTACCTTCTTTAGAGTTTTTCGACTTCTTCCGGGACATCAGAACTTATCGCGTGACCCGGCTTGGGCATCAAACCGAACCTTCAAACAAGCGTCTTCTTTTGGAGACTCACTTTTAAAAGCCTCGGTCACAGCAAAGTTTGAAGATTCGCATTGGATCATCGGGGCGAAAAAGCCCCTTGTCCGACTTCGGTTCCTTGTCATGGCGACTGGACATCGAGACACCATGCGTCACCATACCCGAGACACAACCCCATCAAATTCAATTGCTCGGCTGTTCTTTTAGCATTCCATCGAAATGTCAACTCTAGTTCAGATAGGGGCGGACTCTCAACTAGGCGGCATAGGCTCGCAGCGACATTCTCTTTCTCTTCCTATAACTCTCTGGTAGATAGCTCTCTCAAGAGAGATATGAAGTAGATAGAGAGATAGTAGTAGGGTCGGCAGAAGTTGAAAAGGCCGGATGAAGATGTGGTTCCCTTGCTCTATCTCAGCAGTTATCGAATGGTGCAGAAACGCGGATTAAGCCACCCTAGTACTGTTGTGGACTTGAAGCCAGCTCTTCCAGTGAAAGGATGGCGCCTGGGAATCAGTCGTCGATGACGAGCCGGAGTTCAATTTCGGTGGTGGACACTACGAGTACCAGTCCGCTTTTCATCACCCCGCACTTCTGGTAGGGCATGGTATGTTCTCCTCCTGGCGAGCTCTTAACTAGCAGTCCAACCAAGAGAAGATCTATGGCGTTTCGTAAGTTGGGGGCATCCACGTTCCATGGAAAGATCCCGAGAGGTACTTGCGTTTTGAAACGGTAGATGGGGTAGATTTCATCGCATGAATGGCACGAACCACTAACCCCGTCCCCTACCATACCCAAAACGAAACGCTTGGAAAGAAAATTTGCTCGATAGTTATCTCGAAACTTAATCAGCCCAAAATTTTCTAGAATGTCTTGCATTAGTCTTCTACGACAAGTTATTTAAGAAAATAGGTACCACAATCTCCGTGACAGCCATGACTCCCGGCGATTGTGCTTCTTTCTCAACGCACCATCTTGGCTTCGAAATCTTTCGTGCGGTGCAGCGCCGAACAGGCATTGACATCGAGGTATTTCCAAGAACAACCATAAAGACTCGTGGTTGACTGTTTAGCACTCAGCTGGAACAAACCCACTATCGCACAAGAAAAGCAGGGCTATCGCCTTTTACTGCGACTTTATAGAGTCGCGTCTCTTTGAAGCTTTCCATAGTCCTCAACTCCCGTCGTAGTCGGTGCTTGCAAACAGCAGCGGCGCTTCTTCTCGGGCAAGACGAAGAAGAAAAGGAAGGAAGATTATAAGCCGCCCGCGGAACTCTCTGTAGATTCGCCTCCGGTTGCGAGTACTACAGCCGCATCATCGAGGCCACGCTCGTCTGCTCCGCCTCCCGTCTCACTCTTCAATCCTTCTTGTAACAAACGCCGAACAAAGAAGAAAAGGTCTCCTTACGTCCCGCCGACTCCAATAACCGCGCCAGTAGTCCCGACCCGACAGGACGTTTCTGAGCCTACCTTATCGTCAACTCCCACAAAGGCACACAGGCCACACGTTACTGAACCTCCTTCTCCTTCGTTTCCTAGTAGAAAGAACAAGTCTGGGTCACGGAGTGGCACCCGAATCTCCAACAACAAACAGTCAGATTCAAACAGGAGCCCGTCCCGCAAGGCGGAGAAGCAGCGACAAAACAACGGGTCTTTCTCTGATCACGAATCTCTCCTCAAGTCACTCCCGCTCGTTGGTCATTCAGAAGATCTACCTCTCTCTCAGGAAGACGACGAAGGCAGCTTTGAATTTGGTCTCGGAGGTGACGAAGAACCCAAGTCACGCAAGGCTACAACAGCTGAGAAAGATACCGGCGAAGGAAGTCTATCGTTCCTGCAGGATTTACCAGACGAGCCAAACGTCTTCGGAGGTGACTTGCATTTCAATACAGGCGATAAGGAACTTCTAGCTTTGCTTGCACAGAACAACTTTTCGACACTTGATTTTCAGGTCGACGACAGCGATAACAACAGCTTTACGCCCGGTGGAAACGGATCCGGGATCCTTTGCTTCGAAGAAGAAGAAGAGGAGGGCGAATTCGACAACCAAGGGAACCAGAATCTACCGGATTCCTTTGTTATTACATCTCAGTCCCATTATACGACAATGTCGTATCTCGAATCAACACCGCAGCCTAGCTCCGAGAGCGGGAAACGTTTCGACGAGCTGTACCGCTTGAAGGGAGTTCTCGGGACGGGTGCATTTTCAACTGTCCGTGAAGGCTATCATCGTAGCAATACAGAAATCTCCTATGCGGTAAAGTGCATCAATCGCAAGAAATTATCCGAAGAAGATGAGGCAGCTCTGCTGGACGAAGTTGGTATTTTGAAAGAATTGAAGCACGTGCACATTATTCGTCTTTACGATTTCTTTGAAGAACCCTCTACGTACTACCTCGTCATGGAGCGCATGCGTGGTGGCGAGCTGTTTGATCGAATCGTCGCGAAGGCATATTATAACGAGAAAGAAGCTCGTGATACCTGCAAGATTGTTCTCGAAGCCGTCGGTTATTGCCACGAGAATCATGTGGCTCACAGGGACCTGAAACCGGAGAACTTGTTGCTCTTATCCGAAGTCGATGATTCTGCCGTTAAGATCGCCGACTTTGGCTTTGCCAAGAAGGTCTACGAAAAGAACTCACTTAAGACGCAGTGCGGAACACCAGGATATGTGGCGCCGGAGATTCTGGAAGGCACTCCCTACGATGAAAGATCCGATATGTGGAGTGTTGGCGTGATCCTTTACATTTTGCTCGGTGGGTATCCTCCGTTCATCGAGAGTACGCAGCGTGACTTGTTTCGAAAGATCCGCCGGGGTGAATACGAATTCCACGAAGAGTATTGGGGGACTGTTTCGTCGGAGGCAAAGGACTTGATCTCATCTTTGTTGACTGTCGACGCTAATTTAAGGTTGACGGCCGAGCAGGCTTTAGAGAATCCTTGGATCACCGGAGATGCCGCCAAGCTCGCAAAGAAGGATCTCGGTGTGAACTTGGAAAAGTTCCGAAACTTCAATGCAAAGCGCAAGTTCCGTGCGGCCGTTTCAACAATTATGGCGATCAACAAGTTGAATTCCTTGAAAGAGGAATTCTTTACAACGTTGAAAGAGACACCGGTGCAACAAGTAGTACAAGAGCAGCAGAAAAACCCGAAGAAGAATCCGAAGAAGTAGAATTAATGATGAGATACTTCCTTGGTCTATCGGAACTATTTTACTCGTTAATTGTTTGGTTTTTAGGGCGATCGTTTTAGACTCGCAGTAACAAATTATCTTCCGCACGTTTCGGTGCCCCTTTTGGCTATGTGACCCGTGATTAATATATACCTGAATACTTCTCGTTCCATTTGGCGTTCTTCTCTTTTCTTATTCGTCGTCCGTGGCATCGGGCTCGGCAGGTGTTGCATACGAGAAAATGAAAAACGCAATCGCAAAGGCGACACCCAAGGCGGCCACAATAGGGACGGCCAAAATTAAGGGTGTTCCGATGGTCGACGACAGGGCATCGTTCAAAAAGGTGGTGGGATCCACCGTCATGGCGGAAACAACCACAGACGACGATGCATCCATGGAAACTGATTGGGGCTGCGACGATGACAAGGCCTCGAAGAGAGCTGGGTTGGGATGAGCTTGCAGAAAATCTCTGGTGGAGGTAGTGCCTGCTAAAGGCACAACGACAAAGGCTTGATTCAGTGTCATGAGTGTGCCCAGGAAGAAAACCAAGAGCGTTGCTCGTCGATAGATGGGTAACCGTAAAGACAACATCGTCGTGACGAGGCGTGTGGTGTGAATGGGGATGATAATTCTCTCTAACAAATAAAAGCTAATGAGCGACAAATAAGGACCTTGGAACGGTCTTTCGTGTTGGTTTATTATCAAACTTAACCAGATCAGACGTTAGTAATCGGAGGTTTTTGTTAGTATTAGTCGACGATGTGGTTGTCGATCAAACCTTTCGGTTGTTGCTGTGCGATCTTTGAGCATCTATGACGTCAGAAAATAGTGATTGCTAAATCGTGAAGCAATCTCTTTGGGTTCGAGATAGCCCGATATCTACTAGTACTTGTATTAGCGTTCGTTAGACTTCATCTCTCTACTAGCTCTAGCCAGAGAGCAGAGAGCTAGTCTTCGGAGTAACCGTGTTCTTCATGCAGCGCATCACCGGCATCCTCATCCCCTTCTTCGTATCGAGTGACGATGCCCTCATGAGGGTCTTGGCACATGGAACGATAATTGAACACTCCTTTCGCCCAGTTCTCCGATTGAAGATATGCCAAATAGTTGTCTTTTAGTTCGTCCCCGGCCGTCACGTCCACGATTGTCAAATCTAGTCCGTGAAGAAACATCAGATGGTTGCGATCGATAAATGGGTTGTATACGGCCGACTCATATTCAGTATTATTCAGTTCCCGCGGCATTTCATTGGGGTCTGCTGTAGCTTCCGTGACGCCAGTGAAACCCATTACGTTCGAACCGTTGCACCCGTGGTTAATAAACATTAGGATGCCAGCATCAACTGTATATGATGGCGGACCATAGAATTCCGACGCGAAGCCGTAGCCAAAGAGATAGGCATCCAATGTCCGCCAGTACATACCAAAGCCGTTTTGTTCAAGTGACCTTATCAAACGGGTGGTGCTCGGAGTGATAATAATGTCAGCAACGCAATCGTCTGGTGCAACGTAAGTTCCTTCGGGAACATGTTCCAGGAAGAATACACCTCGTCCAGCTCCTGGGATTTTGCTCTGTTTCACCTCAAAGGAAGATATCACGGCCGCCGGAACATTAGGATCCAAACCTTGCCCATCGTCACAGCCAAAGGGAGTAGGAACTTTACGGCAGAATGTCTCCTGTATAATGCGTGATGGATACGATAATGATTTCATCGTCGCCCCGTCAAACACTCGCAATAGAGGGGTGCCATCTATAGACGGCCTAATCCTCTCACGAATAGCAAGGCTCACAGTCGCTTCATTGGCGTACCACAATTCATTGTTGAAAGAATCTTTGAATGCAATCAAATACTCCCATGGCGCCTGGAAACCTCCTTTAAGCTCCTCGCTGAAGTCCTTGACTTTCTCAAATCCATGCTTTTGCAGATGGGTGATGAATCCATCCCCCACGACACTGGACCGAGTGAATTCCACGGGCGGATCGTCAAAAAATTCTCCTTCGCCAGTTTGTGCCACAAGAATGCCCTCACTGGTCAAGGAGTTAGAGATAGCGAACATGAGACCATCATTATCATACAATGCGTCGGAAAATGCTACAACGGCATTTGGGTCACTTGAATAGCATTGGACAAAGAGCGACGATGTGAGAGGCGAAGATGATGCGACCGAATGTGCGTTGTTATTCGGAGGAAAGTGCTGAAAGAGTCCAAGGCACTTACAGAGCATCCATGATGACGACATCAAATCGATAATTGTTGTCAATATTAGCAGCCTCACCAAAGCGTTCGATGAACCATGCGATGGCGTCTTCGTAGAAGATCTCGGCACGAGGATCCTCAAAACAAGAATCTACACTGCCGCGAATGTTACTACAGTCACTCCACTCGGGGATATACTTTCGAGACACTTCAGCCATGACTTCATCAATCTCAATCATGGCCACATACTCGACGGTGTCATGTTTTAGTACTTCTCGAAGTGTAGCACCCTCTCCTCCACCGATAATGGCCACACGTTTCGGATCCCAATGTGCAAACATGGCTGGATGGACTAGTGTTTCATGATAGGCTGCTTCTCCACGTAATCGTGACTGCATCACATTGTCCAGATAAACAGCTCGATCGGGACGAAAGAATTGAGGATGTTGTGATTCGTACGATCCGTCATTCAGCAGTGACTTTTGATATGCGTCAAGTGATGCGAGACGTCGATCGATGAAATCGTAGATCACCACCTCTTGAAAATCCGTCTGGACCGACGCTACCAGCTGTTTCAAGTCGAAGGACCTACTCCCAAGAAAATAATTCTCGAGTTCTGAAGCCTCTGGATTGCTTTCTTTGTCCTCCAGACGGAATCCACGACGTTTAAACGTCCAAACGACGCGAGGCTCCTTTACAGTAGAGTTGACAACCTGTGCCTTTGAGGGTATCGCAAAGAGTCGTTTAATCTCTGGTAAGATTGGCAAGAGTGGATTTGGGCCACAGGTAAAGAGGTCCAATGTAATGGCCCCCGGTATGGGCCAGGTATGGAAGGAAATGTGACTTTCGAGTAAAATGCCGACGCAACTAACCCCCATAGGTTCCAGACCGTGACAGTGATAGCTCAACATGGTGAGGCCAGATTCGTCAATCAACGTCATCATGGCTTCAGCCAAGAGTTCTTCGGAATCCAGAAAATGAGCGTCGACATTCTCAATGTCGACCAACAAGTGCTGTCCAGCGGGTTCGTGAATCTCCTCCTCCTCGTTACTGTTGTTGACGGTGGCGGTGGTCTCTGTTACGGATGTCGTACCGTCACTGGATACTTCATAGGCTTCAAAGAAATGACCTGTTTCGTCCTTCGTAGCACTACCAGGTTTGCGTGTCAAGAGAATGGAATCACTAGTTGTGGTAACACCGGTATCAAATTGCTTGGATGTATAAATAGTTGATGGGACACGCTTGCCATCGGGCAAGACCGGATGAGGCAAAATTGTGTGCCCCCATTTACTATCCGCTTTGTTGGTGTACAAGCTGTTGTTGTTATTGTTGTTCTGGATAATTCCCAATGCTGTTTGTCCAACGACTGTGTTGCGACAGGCTCGACCCACGGCAAAGGCAAACGTCGTCGCCACGGCAAAGCTGAGCGACAGAAACAACAGCGAAAGTGTCATTTTGTAGGGTGGTAATAGGTGCTTCTCATCTGACAATACATCCTCTTCGATTGTAGAACCAGACGGCGAAAACCGAGGTGTCGTTACGTAGGGTGGCGGACCACCGTCATGAGTCTTCTTCTTGTCGCCGTTGTTGTTGTTGTCGTCGTTCTTTTTCTTCTTCTTGTCGTCGTCGTTCGTCATGCCACTGTCTTCGGGAAGATGGTCGTCCAGGGACTGATTTTTGGACGACATGGTATCGTTCGAAAGATAAAGACAAGACCCTGATGTTGGTAGCTTGTGAGAACTCTTTGACGGAGAGGGGTTGAGAACACCAACAAGATCGTCAAGGTAATCATTGTCTTCAGCGAGAAAGCTATCCGAACACCTCAAGGATATTACTCTTCCTCACACATAGGGTACGCGCGCGACAGGTTTTCTACACGTGCGCCATAAAAGTGACACGTGCTGCTACACTAAAAGCTATACACGAACCGAACTATCAAAACAATGTACAAAAATTCGATTAAGGGACAGGTTAGATTCGAAATTCATCGGAATCTCAAATGCGGCGTCCATCTTGGTAGGTGTAGTTGTAGGAAAAGAAGAATAGGCTTCACAGAAAGGACGGAATGTATCGCCACAACAAGCTTTTTGGTCGTTTGAACGGAACCAATGGAGTCGATACGACCTTAGTGCGACGTCTTGTCGCTCGGAATAGTGCGAGTTGTCGATCCTACGGTACGACCCAAACTCTGAAACTGGCCTCCAACGAAGAAATCCCCTTTTACGGTAAGCCTCGACCTCCATCTCCTCTCTTTGACAGTGTCACATCTCCACACGTCCATACGACGACAGGTACTACCAGACCATCATCTTTCACCTTGGGCAGCGACAACGACGCTTCCGGTGTACCTACATCCTTTTCCTCTCGCTTCGCCTTGTTTTTGGAAAATGCCAAGATTGCCTTTACCGATCCCACCCGTGCCGATGCCGTAGCAGCCATTGGAGAATTGACGGGGACATTGGCCTTGCAAAATCTGCATTCCATAATGAAACGAAATGTACAGGGACGTGTCATTCTCACAGAACAACCGATAGTTGGGAAAGAGACGATTCCCTATGAGAGTCTATTGGAACAAGCCCAAGGAATTGACTTTCCCTTGTCGGAAGATCAACGTCAGAGAGTGACGTTCGGGCAAGCCTACGGGGCCTTTTTGCGGACCCATGGATACGATCCTGATGAACGTGATGAAGTCAAATACGTTCTATCTTCGCCCCATCAACAACAACCACTTACAAGTGACAATGGATACCAAAACGATGGTGAACCAGCGGATTTAGCCTACGTGATGTTGCGATATCGACAATGTCACGACTTTTGGCACGCCCTGACCAATTTGCCACCTACCGTAGGTACGTACCGCCGATTCAAATATTGAATGTCATTGTGTTTGTGTGTCAGAATTTACTTTCGTTCGCTAATGTGTTCTCAATGCATGTCTCTGCATTGCAGTCGGTGAGTTGGGTTTGAAATGGCTAGAACTCTTTCAAACAGGGATACCGCTGGCTGCATTTTCTACAACCATTGGGTCATTGAACTCGTCTACAATGACACACGAAGAACAAGCTATCCTATGGAATATCTATTTGCCGTGGGCGCGAGACATATCAAAGGCCATGCCTCCAGCGTCTTTGTTGATGGTGTACTACGAAAAGGAATTCGAAACACCCTTGATCGAACTGCAGGAACGATTGAAAGTTATGCCGGCTCCTACGATGGACCCATCTGTATCGAACAACGAAGCCTAGAAAATTAGCAATAGATGGAAAGGGGGTGGCAATCTTTATCCAAAACAGCATCTTCGTCTCGGTATCCGTGCAATCTTTATAAGAAGAGATTTCTCCCCCTTGCAGGCTGTCGTTGGGTCATGATCCACTGAGTAGCATCAAGATACTTCATCTTCTGACGAGCCATTCTCATTCGCCACGCCCGAGGATGAAGTTCCGTTTCCAGCATCACTGTTGAGATTATCTGAAGAGGACAGCAAACTCCTCTCGACGTTTGCATTCAAGTTGCTGTTGTCAGACGATCCACCTCCCGCGTCGGTGGAATGTCCTCCACTCGAAGCTCTCTCGAGCAGCTCCGCAATCTTCCGTCGCAAATCATCCTCGTTGCTGGATGATGCAGAAGATTCTTTGCCACTCTGAGAAGATTCTGTAACCTGTGCAGTGGCCGAGGTGGCTTGAGGAAGTTGTGGTCGCTGAGTTGCTGGCTGCTGGAGCAGCTGTTGAAAGTGATCTTGAATCGAAGGTATGGAACTTGCGTTCAGCTGTACAGGAGCAGCCACAACCGGCTGTGCTGGGGGTGAAGACTGCATAGCAGCCTGTTGTGTCGTTAAATTGAGCAAGTATTGAAAGTCCAACGCCGAAAGTGGCTGTTGTGGAGCCCCTGATTGTAGAAGTAATGATGTGTTCGGAATCGACGCCGAGGCCGAGGAGGCATAGCCCGGGCTGGGTGCCGAGGCATGAGGTTGCGCCTGTTGCTGAGAAGGTGCCTGAGTTTGGCCTTGGAGCAAAGTTGATTGCGCTAAGGCTGTTAGACTCTGTAGAAGCAGCTGTGCCTGCCATTGGTCTGCACCCGACGGCTGGTGTTGTTGCCCTGGAAGCTGGACTCCACTCGCTGCATTTCTCATCTGTGATTGATTCAGGGAAGTCGAGGAATGGAAATTACTAGAATATTGCGGATTTGAAGCGAGAAGAGCGAGCTGCGGCCCAGATGAAACGGCCGCGTCAGCCGAAGCGTAATCACTAGTGGGCTCGCCGTACTGGAGACCACGCTTTTCAAGTTTTTGACGCTTGTTGCTCTCTTTCCGGTTATGCAACTCTTGTTTGCGGCTTTCCGCGCGACGACGTTGGGATTCACTTGAATGTTGCTCCACTAATCTACGGTTGTATTGAACCATCTCGGAACTATACCTCTTCTGTTCCTCCACTGCGAGAGCCTGATATCGAGCAAGTGCGTCGGGGCTGATATTCTTCCATCTCGCAGCAACCGTCTTTGCCATGGTCCCGAAAAAGCCTCTCTCCTTTGAAGCAGCTTCTCCAGTCTCACGTCTAGCCGCTGCACTCGCTTCCCTTTCGGCTAGTATTCTTGCTCGTTCATCCTTGAAAAACAAGTTGTATGCACTCAACGGTCTACGAGGCATGTCAGAGGGCTTCTTTCTTCTCCCCGGTCCCTGGGCACGGGCGGCTTCCTCTGTCCTCCGCGGAGGAGGCTTCCGATCCTCCTCCTCGCTATCATCATGGCCGTCGGTGTTCATGCTGGGCTTCGTTGCATAGGTGTAATGGGGGTCTCTCTGCCTGTTTTCTCTCTTTGTGCGCCTTGTTGTGTGCTTACCGAGGTTTTACGAAGCGAAAGCTCGAGGAGTCGAGCACGTATCACGACCACAAAATCGAAATCAGTGAAGAAAAGTCTGTTCTTGATGCATACTTGTTATTTAAGTGAAGAAAAGCAGACGGCCACATATCAAATCAGATGGACAAGTTTTCTTAGCGATTGCGAACATATCTCATATAATGAATAAACTTAGTTGAGTAAAAATGACATGTCAAACACAAATATATGTCTTTACTATATTATATTTTTGTAGCGACGTCACAGATTCTCTAGGTACGTACGTCCGAAACACTTTATATAGATCGAAAAGGCATGAAGTTTTAATATATAGGGATTACATTAATTGCCAGTAATTTCCAGTAATATCATATTGACCGACTAATTAATTGAAATTAATACAAACAACTATCAATATTGTATGAAGCCACGTGTTTGCTACCGTCACACTTGACACTTGACGAAGGCGAGGTCAAGAGTAGTTTATTGGGCGAGATTACAAAGTTCCATCGATCTGAACCACTGACTTTAGCTCGACACCAACCAAGAACGGAAATTTGTCTTCACGACAGCACTCCCTTTGTTTGGTCGTCCCTGTACCATCTGTAATTGCGGCCAGACTGTTCGACGTGAGTTGGAAGGTCGATAGAGAAATGATAGGCATTGGTAGCTCTTCGCTACGACGGATCTATGTGAGATAGTCATTTCCGCTCGATAGTCTAACGCCATTTCAATATTCGAAATCCACCGGGTCGCAATATTGCAGACGTTTACATTCGATTTGAAGAATTAGCGGCAGGAATTAAAAGATAAAACATTATTATTATTGAAATCATATGAGTATAAACAAACATATGAGAAAAGCATTTTTATTCAGTGTCTCGTGTTCTCGGGAATGGCCCAGGTCGAATGAGAAAAAAGACGATAGCGTTGACATGAAAGCATAATATCTCCCGCAAAGTGTGAACTTGGAGAAACGGCCGGCAAACCGTTTTACTGGGAAGCTACCAAAAGATCTTCGTCTTCCTCCAGAAGCGTCAAAGCTGCCGTAATGATGTCGATGACAGCGCGGCTTCGGGAAATCCTCGACATTTGGGCCGAAGATCGGGCTTGAGGTGTGGTCAATGGAAGAGGTGCCTGGTTGTTCGCCATTAGAACTTCGGTCACCTTGGTTCGTCGGCATGGGCGGCTTCCGGGCTTGGTCATGGTTGATGTGGACAAAGTGGGTCGGTAAAAGTCAAAGCCGTTTTTGAAGAGCAGAAGCTGCTTTTGAGGCGCAAGGGACGCAGATTATGAGGCATATCCGCAATATTCGTCTACGGTTTGATTGAAGCTAGTAGGATGAACGATTCTCAATATTTCTTCTTCTACATCGATCCCTGCCTACAAATCTGGTAGGACGAATTGGGATGAAGGAAGAATGAGAAGGAGAGCCACTAAATGTCTTGAAGAACAAAGCAGGATCCAATCAAAACAAAGAAAGATTGGATGGATTTCGTCGAAAGAATGACGATTGTGTCCTATACCTTTGTGGAAGGTTCTTCGATTTTCCTAAGCAATATTAGCTTGAAGTTTGTCTTCGTGATAAAGTGCCAACAATGTCGGGATTGATGACGAAATGTCTTGCCAGCCATCAAATTTCTTTAAAAGTCATGCGCTCGGTCACTTGAAACTTTTCTCTTTAAGTTGTTTCAGATGGGATTCCATGGTCAGTCATAGAGATGAAGACCGCAGAAAAGATGCTCCGAACTGCAACGAACCCCATCGCACGTCGAGCAATGACAGATTCCATGCATTAGGGTTCAGGTGATTACTTTTGTCCACTGCCAAGGTTCGAAACGACGACGGCGACACCATCACCATGATAGGCCCAGAACTCTTTCCAAGTGGGGAAAGTTCTTATACAAACCGATCAAAAATACCCACACAATGACTTTGACCGCTCCTTTGTCACCAGTAAGGCGACGAAAGAAAGATCTCCTCAAATCGATCGTCTTGTTGTGTGTTTTTGTGTTGACGGGCCTGACAGCGCGCACTTTGCCTCATTTGCAACGAGTTCTGGACGGCGCCCTACACATTAGCCATGACAGTGTGGTTTTCTCCTACCTTATCATGAATGACGGTAAAGAAGGGGATAATGCGAATGAAAGGTCTCTGCAGCGGGTCATTCAGCGAAGTAATTCTGACCGACCTACAAAGTGTTTGACACACCAACCGCTATCGATAATCAATGCAACTAATGTTGCCACAGTAGGATCTGTCCTGGTCCATCCCTCCACAAAAATCTGTGGAAAATTGCGTCAAGACTGGAGTAAGACGAGACCTCTGATTTCCACTGTTGCACGACAAATAGAGCAGCATCAGACCAACTGTTCGAAACCTATGGCGACCTTCTTCATGGATAATGTCTTTGGAATGGGCTCACATTTCAATTTATGGAGCCAAGCCATGTGCAATGGTATAGAAGAAGGGGTTAGAATTCAAACGCACAATCCAGATTGGTTGTGGATGGATCAGACCTATTGTGACGCAGCGACCGCCCAACTGTCACCGTTGTTGTGCTATTTTCCATCGGCAGAAGCTCGGTGTCTACAGGAACAAGATGCGGTGCACACGACCTTTGTGTCGAATGACGCCCTATTTGTACGCAACTTATCGGATCCCCGCGATCATCGCTCACGCTGCCGACTGGTCCGTGAGTCGGACGAAGCTCTCGCAGAGTGGCGTGCGGGGTCCATGGAGTTCCTTTTTAAAAGGGTCTCTCCAATCGTCGTTCAAGAAGCCGAGCGTCAAATCGGGATTTTGTTTCATGAAACTGCTGGAGTCGTACCGAACGACCTTATTACGGTACACATTCGTTGGGGTGATAAATTTTGGGAGATGGATTTGGCTCCTGAAGGAGAATATATTGCCGCTGTTTGCGAACTACTTCGGGACGACCAAGAGTTTGACGATTGCAATACCACGACCGCGAATATCTATCTGGCATCCGAGGATCCGCGGGCTGTCCAAGCCTTTCTAGAGGTAGCTCCCGCCAGATGGAAAATATTTGTGGATCGGACTGTGGAGGAACTTGGCTCGTACCGTCCAGCCAAAGGGAATCGAGCGTCTTGGACGACCAAGAACACCAAGGGCCGGGCTGGACTTGTGGCTCTGGGCTCTCTACTTGTGTCATTGGAAGCAAATGACTTCGTGTTGACTACGAAAAGTAACTGGAGCCGTCTCTTGAACGAATTGCGCAAGAACGTACTCGACCCGTCTTGCGGTAACTGTACTCGAATGATCGATCTCCGTCCCGGGGCCTGGTAGGAAAGATAAAATCATGGCTCAGCGCGACACAAAGATCTAGCTCACCTGCCGCTAAAGTTGTTCGATATACCTATAAAAACTATAGACCAACATGGCTTAATACTTTTATCATCGAACTACGATCTCACCACACCTCTCTTGCTCGATATCCGACCAAAAGAATGGCAATGCAACGCAACCACGGGCTCCTATCATCCTTGGAATGAAGCGAACCAAGAAATCAAGGGGCAAATCTGGATTGCTTTTTCAGCTCCGGCGTAGTCCTAGGACAACGCTGCAACGTCATTCACGCACACCTTCTCCCAGTGAAACAGAATCGAAAACCTTGGCCCCAGCATAATGGTCGTCACCATATGCGGGGCCCACCTAAATCAACAAGACTGGTCATCTACCATAATTCGGTCAAAACGCACAAGTTCCATATCGACCCTGTTCCTTTCCTGCAGGTCTTCCTTAAAGCTCGTCCTTCTTGTCGGCCTTATCCGCAGCAGCTTTTACTGCCTTCATGAGTCCAAGACCAGACTTTTTGATTTCCTCCAAGTCCTTCTCTTTCTGTTCCATGGCATCCTGGTACTGCTTTTGCAGACCTTGGACGAACTCCTGGAAATCGGTCTCGATCTTGTCTTGAGACTCCTCCTTCTCCCGAATAAGAGCTAGGAGATCATCCTGGCTCATCGCTTGCAGCTTTTCGATCTCGGCCTTCTTCTCATCGTCGCAAAGGTCAATGTTGGCAGGAGAGCACATGGGCTTGAGGTTCTCATCGGCAAACTTCTTGAGAGAATCATAGTCACGTCCACCCTTGTAATCCTCGAGAGCGTTCGGGTCACCCCACTTAATGGTGGGGTATCCACGGACAGACGCAGCCTCGCATAGTGGCTTACCCTGTGCATATTCCAAAAGAAACAAGTAAAACAACGTGAGATCACGTCTAGTCCTAGGGGCCACAATGCCCCAACCCGTGTCTTCTGGCCACCACAGCTGCGGATCTCACGGGGCACCCGGAACTTACCTCGGCAGTGCAATCCACATCGGCTACGAGTTGTGTATCGGAACCAGCAAATGCGTCCATAAGCTTGTCCCTGCAAGAAAGAAGGAGTGAAAGAGACGTGACGGTGAGTAATCCGACTTGATCAGTAATCGATTTACAGAGTAACCTCGAACCGCGACTGGGGAGGAGTCTTACCAATCCGGCTTCATTTTCTTGCAGTGCCCTCACCAAGGCGCAAGAAACTTGATAAATACGGTCTTTCCGGCAGTTTCACTTTCCCAATTATCGGGAGTGAGTTCGATTGCACCGGCCAAGCCGAGCAATAGTGATCCAAGAAGCAACTTCATCGTTAACAAAGAGTCTTTCTTTTTGTGTGTAATAGCGGTGAAGGGGTTGTTGGCCTCCGAGGAACTGGCCAGCTGGTGTCCACTGGATCTTCACCAAGGCGCGAACCGGCGCGTTGGCGAACGTGCAGATCTTTCGGTCCGTTACCTACGATATTTGAACAATGACTGCGTCTACGTAAAAACTCTACCAAGGACTGTGTAGAATTATTGAGTCGTACGAGTCGAAAGGATTCTTCGGCAACTTTCGTCCATTAGCGAACAGGCTTTTCTAGAGTAGCTAGCAGGATGCACTTTCAGTCGATGAAACAATATCCGATGCAACGTCGCATTTCATAGTTGCTGCTTGGGTAGTCTCTTTGAAATAGAGTAACTCATTCAAGAGGTAGCAAATGAAATGGCAATAGAATCTTTCCAAAGAGGCTAAAGGGATTGAGTAGTATTGTGTATTCACCGCGTTATTGAATTAGGTATGTCCCGTCTACATTTTAAATCCCTTGAATGTAGGTGATTATTTGGGCGCAATCTTCAAGTTGGCCATAGCTGAAGCCGAATAGTCATCATCGTTATGAAAGTTTGCACATTCTTGTAGCGCCTGTCCGAGGATTTCATCGAGACCGATCCGCACGGAAGTTGGAGAGGGCGAGTCGCTGCCGTGGCTCGCTCGACTGGCGGACGAAGAAGAGGACGAATCGTCATCATACTCGGCTATTGACGACAAATCATCATTGTCTTGGTGGGCCATTTCTGAATCTTCCCGTTCGTCCTCGTCAAGCCAACAGGGCGGGCAGGATGGAAGTCCCTTGAAGGACGCTTGGCGAATCGGAACAGAGGGACTTTGTAAACACTTTCTTGCCCTTGCAATATCTTTCATTGCCGTTTCTGGGCATGCGTAAATAATGGACTGCGTTGCCGTGATCATCTCTGGTTCGCTGGAGGAAGACTTGGGACTGTCCGTATCCAAGGGTTCAAAGGGGAGAGTCTTTGGCAACTGCTTCAAGCTTCGTTTCGGGGTAGGTGGATGATCCTGACTCGGCGACGTTTGGGTTTTCCCTTTGTAAAATCGCTTCGGGGGCATCGGAGAATCTGTACAGATTTTGTCGCTGACTCGTCTTGGTTTTCGCATGGGTGGAGAAAGACTCACGGTTGTCTGATTCTGACACGAATCCCATCTGGATACGCCTGAACTTCGACTCGCGGGAGGCAGTTTATAGCTTTTTGATGCGGTCGACGATCGACTCCGTCTAGATGAGTTGTTGTTGTAGACACTATTGATGGAGGTGACTTCCTCTCTGAACTTCGCGGAGCGTCCACCTGCATCGTCAATGATAAGTTCAAGCTTGGGCAAGAGCCCGGATCCTACGATATCCGCCAGGTAACACTGCATCGGTTCGACGGAGTTATTTACAGTTCGGTGCAGACGGAGTTCGTTTCTTTGGCGCTTCATGGCTTTGCGGATAGGATGGTTCCGGTTTGGTGTGAACCAAAATATGGATTGGATGAGTCGAGTTCCGCGACGTAAACCATCTTGAAAGATTGCTTGTTCGCTCCACCCGGGTCCACAAACATTAAATATGGCTCAAGGCTCGCGCGCATGGAGGCGCGTTTAGATAGGGCAGTCTTGACTTCGTATCAATGTGGTCGTAGACTGCATAGATTTTAATGAGCTGGACAAAATCTATCTTTAAGTAGAACCTTGGAATCGAACTTCGTCAGTACCGCCACCAACGACATTCTGTTGAAGTTCATAAGATTTCCTCGTTGTAATGCGTATGCGGTACCCTACTTCTCATGATGTGCCGTTAATTTTTTCACTTGCTGGATTTGTGATTCCCAGAACGAAAATGTGATGGGCGTTTCCTTGTTACTAGTAAAATATTAGTAGCTACTCTGAGAGTAGAATCACCTATGCTTGCTTGTCGATGGCCTAAAGCTCCTGACGAGTAGCATCCTCAAGAAAGGATTCCTACGATTTGAAACTAGCAGACAGAAGAAGAGATAGTTCTACGTTGTCGCTTTCACGTTTCGGTATTGCTGGAAGTTCAGCGAACGCATATGGTAGTTGAGAGGAAAAAAGTTTACGCGAGACCTTATCCTTGTGTCTCCTTTACATAGATCAAAATTCAAAATTTAGATTCGACAGCGACGGCGACAGCTTATCCATACCGTCTGCTTTCAACAAGAAATCCCGTTCCTTTCGGGGGGTGTAGGTATATGTCCGACGTAGTTGTTGGGCCGCACAATTTTCCAATGCCGTGGGCGAAGCCCCTCGGCGGGACTTTTGAGAAAAAACGGGAGACGATCTTGGCGACGGGCTTTGCGGCGGTCTTTGTGCGTTGCTCGCAGGAGATCCAGGTATGGTGATGGAAGTGGTGTGTGGGTTGGCGCCTGGGGAGATGGGTGATTCTTTGAGTGCATTGATTTCGTCGCGAATCATATGGTGATGATACATGGTGTCTGGAATCTTGTCAACGCTCCTTGGTGAGGATGGGAATGGCTGAGAGGGTCTGGAGCGAGATGCCGTCACAATGGCTGAGGGATTCGCTGTCTGGCGCAGCCTAAAGGCGTGATTAGGTCGAAGGGCCATTCTTTAACGCTAGTGAATCATCAGATTCTCTCGTTTTTCTCAATCGACCTTCAATATCGCCGGCTGAGACCAAGGTCGAACTATCCGACCCGAAAGGACTTGAAGCTCTTGGGTCTATTTCGGCGTTGGGATTGGGGTCCTTCTCAGCAACTTCTTGCCACAACGAGTTTCTCAAGGGTGAGTATCTTACTAGTCCTTCATCCATGCCTTTCAGCATGGTCATGTTGGGATATTTCCTTAGAAGTTTGCTGCTTGCCGTGGTGGATTCGATAGTTTCCATTGGCATTCCGAATCGCGTGTGTTCGCGAATTGTCATCAATCACAAGGATACGTCGCTGAAGGGAATCCGACATATCCTTCATGTACA
>Ga0222719_10000635_pt1 | contig 34764 bp, 47 predicted proteins | sample C33_34DmetaG_FD_165039 | JGI IMG/M metagenome (GOLD analysis project Ga0222719, IMG submission 165039) | Estuarine water microbial communities from San Francisco Bay, California, United States - C33_34D | ecosystem: Environmental > Aquatic > Marine > Unclassified | place: USA: California... | reverse complement strand
AATAAGCCGCTTGAACCCAGTCTCCGCAAATCTACGCGCGATATGCTGGATTCTTTTTTGAGCTGCAGATTGAACTGCACTCAATTTCTGCTCAGAGTTACCTGAAACATAAAGCGTGTCGTTAAGACCTTGTGCGGCTTTCGACATACCAGTTGCTTGTTCCTTAATAAGTTGTAAGTGTTCAAGCAACGGAACTGTTCCTGTAGAAATAGTCTCTGGAGAAAGCGCTTGCACTGCTCCTGTTGGATTACCATTAGTAGGAATAATTTGTTTTGGCTTCATGTTTTGAAGCGCACTAAAATCAACTACATTAGGATCTGCCAACTTAGGACTATAGTTAGTCAAGTACGTATTTTCTACAAAACCTCTTAAAATAGCTGTGCTTGCCAAAGTACTACTCCGAGTGAAGTCTGCCATAGACAAACCATAAAACTCGTGTGGAATATCAATTGGTACAATAGAGGCAAGCGGAATCATGTCACAATCTTCTTCCCAAAGAATGTTATCTCCTGCTGTTATGATGTGCTTTAATTCAGCAATACCATCTCCGTCTCTATCTACTCTGATCCATGACTCTGTTACAGTTACTTCTGTATTAGCTTCTAAAGGGTATATACCTTCGTTAGCCATTCCTTGCCAGTAAGTTTGACCTACTACTTCTTTTCTAGCTGCAATTTCTTCACTGTAAGGACTATTACCAAGCCAATTACCATCAACTCCTAATTGAGCCCATGTATCACTATCGATATCATCAGCCCATTCAGGGTAATATTTACGCAAGTCAGACTTAGTCATTTCCATTTGGATTCCTACATAAGAGGCATCTTCAATATCTTTGGCATCATTACTGATTCTAAAAGACTCAGGTGGAATACACTCTAGTCTAATTCTACTTTTATCAATCCGTTTACGCAAACGTACATCTACATATTGGATCATTTCACTACTTGTATCGAGCGTTAGCTCGTTGACGATTTCATAATTTTCATCCGCAAGTATCTCGTCAAGTTTTGCTTCATCTATTGTTTCGTATTCTTCAATAGCGTAATCATATTCCTCGACATAGTCCCAGCGAATAATAGCGTTTTTCCACAAAAGAGAAGACTTCATCCAAGTCTGGAGGAGTTCCCATCCTTTGTTCTTTTTAAATATACAATAGTTTACTAGCCTTGAAGCGTCCTTTGCAGCTTTAAAAGCGCCTGGACTGTCATCATAAGGTACAAACCTAGCTAGTTTGTTGTTAGACAAAAATAAGTCTGATAATACAGCGGTGTACGCTTCTACAACTTCAGTAGTACTCGTATCAACAATAGTGCTAACACCTTGAGGCACTAAATGTGCATGCGGTACTCCAGCAAATTCATAGGTTGCCTTCAAGCGTTCATGAGTAAGATCGCTACTGTTAAGCCAATCACCTACACTATTTGAAATACCTGTTTCAATAAGAGCCGCTAATTGTTCATCTGTTACTGCTTCTTTATAACCACTATGTGCCATTACATTTTCCCCTGTCCGTAGATAGGCTTAGCTGACTCCATAGCCTTTTGATTATATTTTCCTGGCTGACTCAAAGGAATCTTTCGTTCCTTCTTTTTAGCCTCTTTGCCTTCTTTAGGCTGTTGTATATAACGTAACATTTACCGCTCCTGGGTTTTTGCTTTCTTTTTAGCTCGTTCACTAAGCTCTTTAAAGTGATAAAGAGGTTTTGATGTTTTAGTATGATTTTTATTACTATGTAATTTACCATTAGGCATTTTATGAGTATTGCCTTTATGTAAAGTACCATCCCTAAAATAATGTGGAACTCCCTTCATCACCATTTCACCTTATTAGCCCAATAAGCTGCACTCATTGGACCTTTATCAATATTAGTCGCATGACGAGCTTTCCAGCCTTGTCTGCGCTTTCTATAACTCTCTGACTCGTTCTTTTTCTTTGGGCTTCCACTTACACCTTGTGATCCGAAGCGAATAAGTTTTTCTTTACCACCACTACGGGCAAGCACTGCATGACTTTTGGTAGGATGGTTTGGAGTGCGTTTAGGCTTATTGTAGCCACTAAACGTTTCATTTCCCTTCTTTATACTCATTACCACTCTCCGTAACAAACTTTGTTATAACATAATCTTTGTTTAATTGTACAGTGCGTTCTTTACAGGCGTATCTATTTGATGCCTGTCGTCCTACATTACGTTCAATTTTTCGTTTTACACTAAGACATTCTGATAGGGTTGCATGTGGAGTCCACTCAATTGGTTCTCTACCAATTATGAGAAATAAAACAAAGAGTGTCTCTACCATTAGTGATCTCCATTACGTAATTTTTCTATATGTGCCTCTAATGTAGAAATTCTTTTTTCATAAAACTCAAGTGTTAGTTTTTGTTGTTGATCGTATGGCGCACGTCCTTCTTCTATTTCAGTAGCTAAGGTTTCTAGCTCACCTGCAATATGCTCTATTAGCATAAACTGTTCACTATCTGCAGGAAGCGAACCCATTTCTCCACGAGGCCATTTAATACGAAATTCAGTGTTTTGATTTAAGTCAGACTTCATCATAGTTATACTTGTTTCTATTTGATTAAGTCTTTCTATAATGCCAAAATAAGCCCAAGTAGCAACACTGGCTGCAGCTATCATACTAATTATATTACGCAAGGGAAGCGCAACTTCTGTATTGTCGTTTAACTTAGGCATATTAATTACCTCAAATCTTTATTTTCATGTCCCATCCATATTCCGAACACACCTGTCATAACACCCATTACTACACTGACAAAAGCTGATTGACTAGCTGTAGGCTCAGCTAAGTCCATAAACCACTCAGCACATCTCCAAGACATCAAAGTGCTTATAAGCATCATAAACCTTGGAAGTATTTTCCATTTAAGAAAAGCTTCTACACTCATGACTGTCTTGCCTTTTTTATTTTCTTTTTAGCACTTTTTGTATTTGCAACAAATTGTTTACCTTTAGCAGTACCTTCTCGCTTTTTCTTTGTAGTTGCAGCGTGTTCGGCTGCAGTAAGCGACTTAACTGCTTTAGCTGGCATATAGCGTTCACCTGTAGCAAGCGGTCCTTGCATAGAAGGTTTACCACTTTTAGTACGCCACTTTTGTTTAGTCCACTTCTTAAGCGATTTTTGTTGTGCTGTGAGACCCATTATTTGTAGCCTCCACCTTTAGCTTTGTATTCTTTAGCAACCATCTGCATTTTTCTAGCACTGATCTGTCCAGGTTTACCGCCTTTAGATCCTGCAAGAATACGCTCATAGATAGATTTTCTAAGTCCTGGCTTAGTGTAGTTACCTGAACTATTTACAGTACTTTTCTTTTTTGCCAATGGTCCTTTTCTCATTTTCCTCTCCTAGAGTAATGGGCTTTCTCTACCCCTAGCAGCCCTGACTAGGCGAGGACAACGGTAGATAAGGTGAGATAGCTTGCTATCGCAAACCTCTCTCATTCTTTGATGGGCGAGGTCTGGAATTACAATAGGCCCAACTTGGGATATTCCTACAAACCTTTAAACCTCGGCCTGACACCTGCCAAATAGCTTTCCTTTGCACGAATGACGCTTTTGGGGTGTTTTACTGAAGAGTGAGCTTTTGTAGCTCTTCCTCTAATTCTTCGTCTGACAAGTCTGCTGCATCAAGGTTTGTTTGTGTAACGTCTTGACGAGAAAGCTTTGGTGCTTGGTATTCAGCTAGTATAGAAGCAACCTTTACAATCTGTTCAGTGTCGTTTTCTTCCATAGCCTGTACTAAGACATAGTTAAGAGCCGCCATAGCATCTGGGGCTTCATCACCAAGCTCTTTCATAGCAACAATAGTTTGCTTAGCAAGCTCACGTTTTTCTTTATTCTTTCTTCTAACCTCAAGACCTCTAAGACGATACTCATTAGCCATTTCGGTAGAAGTAATACTTTTAAGGTTTTCTGACCCTGGATGTTTACTTACAGCCATTGTGTATTATCCTCCATAATCTGACCAACTTTATCTTTCCACGAAACAGTGTCATCTGTTAGTCTATGTTGATGTGTTCTATAAGCTTCTAATGCAATTGCTAGTGCAATAACAGTATCATCGTAGTTTCCTGGAAGGGCGTTAGTCGCTCCGTTCTCATTTGCTACATATGTCTTGAGTTCTGATAGAATAATATCAGACCTAATATCTATATCATAGTCTTCAATGGCTCGTTTTAGGTTGCCAATAATCATAGGTTTAGTAGAAACAGTAGTTCTAAAACCTGGCTTGCTACCTTCTTCGTTTGAAAGGTTTGCCGACTTAGTCTGATAATATAGATTGACATAGTTCATCTGTTTGAGTCTGTTTAGGGTAGCGATACCTAGACTGTTGCTTTCTACTGCTAGTAATGCATTATTATAGTATCTACCTAAGTAGAATAACATATCCCCAAACATACTTGGGTCTACATGATTGTCTCTGAACAAAGCACATACTTCTCTGTTTGTGTTAAACACTACAGCTGCACTGTGGTCTTGACCTACGCCTAGTGCTACATCAGCACCTATTATAAATCTTTCCGAAAAACTAGGAGGTGTCCATATTTCCAGATGCCCCTCTCTATTATCTTCGAAGTAACTACTTATCTCATCAAACACTCTTGTATAACTTGGTGCTTGTACTTCGTAGTTAGCAATAGCCTCTTGATCAAATACACTATTACCAGAAACCCTAAAGGCTTCTTTTGGTGTAGCTGGGTACTCTTGCTTAAACTTATTTTCACCACTTTCGGCTATTTTAAGCCTTCTCCAGTATAACTGATCGTCATCTAACTTATATTTTTCTACTAGTTCGTCTTCTTCTTCTGTCTTTTCAAACCCTTCAGGTGCAGGTCTGCGATACTCTTGGGTAATAAACCAAGGTAAAAAGATTGGAATATACTCATTTTCACCTCTCATAGCACCTTGGTAGAGCCTGTAAAACTCTCCACTGGCTCCATTGGCGGTACTCTCCAGTATCACTTCTGTTCCTTCTTCTTGACTGATTCCTTGGAATAAACCTGCGAGTATCTGCTCATCAAACTGCCAGAAACCAACTTCTGAAAGGTGAGCGATTGTTGGCGTAGTGCCTCGTCCTGCTTCTTTCGCACCTGCGGTATATAGCCTATAGCCCGACTTGTTATGTTCAAACAAAATCTCCTTAGCGTTTGACTTTTGAAGCGTGGGAGCTTCTTCCATGTTATCAATAATATTACGACTCATATTAAAGAGAGCGTCAGATGTCGCACTGTCATGCGCCATGACGACAGATCTTGTGTAAGGTGTATAAAAAGTCTTCCAGAATACTCTTCCAGCGCAATAGGTTGAAATACCCTGTTGCCTAGCTTTCAATACAATTGCTCTGACCTTGCCAGTCTTTTTCCGTTGCTCTTCAATTTGTTTATTAATTGCTCGTTGAGCGTCATTGAACTCAAAAGGAACAAAGCCTTGAGAAGCATTCTTTGTGATGATCCTAATCTGTTCTTTTGCGAATAGTTCGAAGTCATCAATATACTTTTGACGTTTGTCTCGTTTAGCTTTTTCCTTCAATAGTTCCAATTTGGTCCTATTATCCATTATTTTTAGTGTCCTCTAAAAATTTCCCTATAAGGGGGTTTTTATAAAGTTTAACAATCCCTTCTTCTTTGTGTGAGAAAAAGATGTGGCGGTGTATTGGGTACCCTTCCTTTCTTTGTGTACCCCCCTTCCTCCCCAACTGGCTCGGCTCTTCGGAGTCGGGCCTCTTTTTAAGGTTCTGGACAATCCTGTCCGACTCTGTCAAAAGGAGGGTTGCTATGCAACATTTGACAACGGCTGAACTTGAAAACGAACTGGCCATTCGTAAAGCTACTGCGGCTTTTGAAGCAGCACTCCGCAAGGGTGAACACGCTTGTATTGATGTGTTATTCTATCTCGAAAGAGATGCTGGATACACACCAGAACAAAGTGTTAAAACATTGTTACACTATGCAGATGCGCATGGTTGGAACACTGGCCCTTACTCAAACGAAGAGGAAGAGTTCTTCGCTGCAGAGGAGTCTGCGATTGAGGCGCAAAGGCTTACTGCTTCTGAACGAGCTAATCGAATAGAAAAGCTTAAAGAAGGTTTAGAAGCAAAAGTACAAGTCTACTATGATGGAGAAATCTATCATAGATACACTGGCCCAGGTCTAGGTCAAGAAACTTGGACTCAGGAACAGTGGGACGAGTACGCACAAAACCTCCATCATTAATGGAGTAAAGGAGACCCTTAGGGGTCTCTTTTTAAAACAAACCCATATAGAAAGGAAATTATATGGACACAACGACTCTTAACCAAGAGGAAAACATGGTTCCTGAGTATGAGTATACTCATGTTCAAAAGCGTGGCGTAGAGCTACTTAAAGAGAACATGGCACTCAAGGCTGAGATAAAATATCTTGAGCTTCTCTTGACATCTTATCACGATATTATCAATGACTTTAATATTAAGGCAGTATTGGCTGCTGCTAAGAATGAAGACTTTGATGATCCTCGTACTGAGTATGCTGATCAAATACAACAAGCTTACGATAACATGATGGATATTCAATCCATTATTGAAGGTGAGCTATAGAGAAAGCCCTTCGGGGCTTTCTTTTTAACACAAACCCACAGTAACAGGAGATATATTATGTGGTATGGTAATCTTACATCAGCAGCAGCAATTGAAGCTGAACACATCGCTAACTCATTAGAGCATGAAAAGCGTAACGCTCGGATTGCTAAATGGGTAGCAGATGCTGCAATTAAGAGAGCTAAAGAACAACTAGCATTTCGTGAGCTTGTCTTAAAGGAAAGCAATCACGGTAAAGCGTTGTAAGACGAAACCTCTGGGTATTCCTCCCAGCCCAGAGGTCATTGTGGTGTGAGAGACCACGATCTGAAGAGTCATCTCATAATGACATAACTATAGGAGATTAATATGTCAAACTCAACAACAATTATCCGCAACGTAACTCTGAACTTTGCTAAGGTTTATAAGTCGGAAGTTAATCCTTTCGGTAAAGACCAGTTCGATGTTCAGTTAGAGTTCGGTAAGGATCGGGTAGCAGAGATGGCTACATATGGTAAAGTTCGTCCTTTGCCTAATGGTAACTTTGCTATCAATCTTTCTCGTCCAGCCAAGAATGGTAAAGGACAGAAGAATAAGATCCGTGTTGTAGACTCTGAGAAGAATGATATGACTGATGGTATCGGTAACGGTTCTATTGGTAATGTCATGGCCTATAGCTACGACTGGAATGTAGCTGGTAAGTCAGGTCGCAAGACTATTCTTATCGCAATTCAGGTTATGGATCTGAAAGAATACAATCCAGAAGCAACTGTAGACTTCGATTTAGTAGTTAATGAGGGCAACACACAAGCTGCTCCAGCAAACGACTTCTAGTCGAAACGCCCTTCGGGGCGTCAGGGTAAGTTGGTTACTTACTCTCTGATGAGACAAACCAAAAGAAAGGAAGTACTATGAATACCATAGATATCACTGATATGTCTAACAGACAAATCGAAGAGCTTGTACAGACTGCATTAGTAGAACTACAAGATCGGAGATACAGAATCTATGATGATGCCATTACTAATGGTATCTACGTAGGTGAAGTCGAAGAGAAATACCGTGACGGGTATATCGATTACCTTGCAGAATGTGCTGGTCCTGGAGAGTCACCTGCAGCACTAGAAATACTCCATGAGTGGCATGCTCAAGAAGACTTAATACAATCACGCAAAACAACAGGAGCGTAACTATGAATATCGAACAAGAAATCAAGAACCTCGTAGAAATACTTGATGATGCATATGATAGTGCATTTGAAGAGTGGTCTATGAACTTCACTGAGCGTCAATACAATGACTTTGTAGGTGATCATGGGGCTACTGTGTCTACTGCTTTTATGTTCAATGCCATTGAAGGTGCTATTCTAGAAGAAGCACTTAATCGTGTACAAGCACGGAGAAGTAAATAATGGGTACATTGCTAGGTCTTCTACTTTTCATAATACTCATGATATCCTGGCTAGTAGCATACACTAGACAATAAACAACAACTAAGAAGAGATCCCTCAGGGGGTCTCTTTTTAATACCGTGGGTAATACTAGGGGTATTACTCGCAATACACTCATAAGAACAACTAGTATAATTACCTATCTAACCGCCCCTCAAAGTCACTGCAAGTACACTCAGGGTACACTGATAGTACCATTTTGGTCCTAATTAGGTCCACTTTGGTATTACTTATAAGTACACTCTAGGTTTACGTGGAATAATTGGGCGGTGGGTGTACTGGGAGTGTATGAGTGATAAACAAAATAGTCACAGAAAGGAACTATAAAATGAACTTATCATTTGATATGAAGAACTGTTATGATGCCTCTTGGGATATCGAGTTTCAAGGCACTCTCAATCACGCTCACTGGTACGTTTGGGAGACCAACTATGACGAGATAATCCTTGCACATGACACCGATGAGGACATCATCAATGCCTGCAAAGCACTCGGAGACAGCATCTTCGTGTGGATTGACGGATACCGTACAGAGTGTCCACTAAATGTCAATAAAGAAGACTGGTCAAACACAGAGCGTGTCTATGTGACACTCGAACTAAGCCCCGAAGAGACCGCCCTAGAACAAGGACCATATGACGTAGAAACAAATGCGGAGTTAGACTAATGATGGTACTATATTACGCCAGAGACAAAGCAGACACTCGCAGAGGTCTTGAACAATGCAGTGAACTCGCTGATAAGATGAGACAGGAAGGAAGGTTTGAGACTTATGCAACACAAGCACAACTAAACTACTTAGTGTTCTATGGAACGCCTATAAAACACCCTTAAAGGGGGGTAGATTATCTATCCTTAAAGGATACTTAAAGGAAACATATAGTCAAGAAAGGACAAACAATGACTAAGAGAACACCTGGAATGTACCACTTCTACTTTAACAGGATAACTCAGGCTATACATGAGGAGAACTGGGAAGAGTACGATAGGATACTAGCAGATACGCCTGATGATATCAGAGAGGCACTAGTAAGAGCCGAAGTGATAGAAGAAAGCGTGGAATCTAGTCGTGACTCGTTATTACTAGAGGAACACTTGAGGACAGCCATCATAGTCTTAAACGAACAAGGCTACTTAGCAGACAGAGCATGGCCTGATAGCTATGCTTTCGAAGAACTACTAGAAGCAGCAAAGGAACTAGAAAATGCGTAAAGTACTTAACCATAAACAAGCCAACTACATGATCAGAACTTATGAAGAAGTAAAAAGGATTACTGATGAAGGAGGGGTGGCTTATGAAACTAAGAGTGCCATCTGGACTTTTAGTCCTATGCGTAAACGAGTAACTCTCTTTGTCAAGAACCCTAGTCCAATGACCAATGACATACTAGACTATACACCAAACAGTAAGAACTATGAGCTACACAGAGATAGGGTCTTGAGGCTGACTAATGCAGTGCCTACAGCGTACACTATGATGGAAGACACAGTCAGAAAGTGGAAGTAATGACTTATGATGAACTAAGAGAAAAATACTTAAGCCATGTATCACGGAACTACATTAACTGGGATACATTCTTTAAGAATAAAGTAGAAGACAAGAAGATAAGAGACTATCTCAGGATAGAAGCTGCATACCTTAAGGCTATGGATATCTTCAGTCTTGTAGACTCAATAGAAGACGATAAGATCTTTGACGAGTTTATTGGGTCAAGCCATGATAAAGCAGATAGTCTCACCTCTGAGTTAGGTGATGCTGATAGAGGTCTTGCAAAGGCAATAGGAAAGGAAACTATAGATGCCTACTTACAAACTCTTGATAAGTGAACACACAGGCTACTACGTAGATGTAGAGGCTGAAACAGAAGATAAAGCCATTGAGGATTACTACGAGAATGGTGGTGATCCTTATGGTGAAAGAGTAATAGAAAACTATGTAGTGGAAGCGAGTGTTTATAATGAAAATGTTTAGAGTGATAACTGAGTCTACAGTAGTAACTGAGTATTATGTAAATGCTGAAACTAAAGATGACGCTGTAGATAACTTATGGGCAGGTAACTTCGAGGATGTACACGAAACTGACTATAAGAACGAAGAAGTAATGAACGTAGAGGAGATAGAACAATCGAATGGTTAGACTCGTGGACTCATTGGTGGTTACTAGCTATGGTAACTCTTAATACAGGGCTTAACACAGTAGTGTTCTTTAAGCATAGGTTTAAGAAGGAAAAGTAATGGAAGTAACACACTACGAGGACAATGGTGACGGCTCTGTAACCATACAAGTAGTTATGGAGGATGAAGAAGTTGCTAAGATATTAGAGCTGGGGTTCATAACGGCTCTAAAGAACTACATTGAAGAGAAAGGAACTCAGAATGAAGAAAGCAGTTAGTCCAAAGCACTATAAAGACATAGTGCCTGGCTATCAATACATGAACTTGATGGTCTACCTACTAAAAGACTTTGTAGGTGTTGAGTCACACTTGATGGGTCAAATCTATAAGTATCTTATGCGATATGGTAAGAAAGATAGTAAGACTCAAGAGCTAGGTAAAGTCCTTTGGTATACCTCTCATCTGATGGTAGGGCAAGGTGCTAAGCCTGAAGAAGTAAACGAGATAGTCAAGGAGGCTATTGATGCCTACAGGAAAGGAAATAACTTGTAAACACTGTAAAAACAAACAATATGTCTCTCAAGCTTTAGCAGAGCTTGGGAGGCTATACTGCTACTCATGTAACAATGAAATCAAATTAGAGGATTATAAAAATGATTGATGATAAACGTACAGTAATTATTCGTGATGCGGAAATGCATTGGGCAAAACTCAGCAAGCCTGTAGAGCCTTTCGGCACACTACAGTGGGAGCTTCAGATCCGTACACGGGATAAAGACACAGCAAAGAAATGGAAGGAAGACTTCTACCTTACTATTAAACAAGAGGACGATGATGATGGTAAGTATTGGAAGGCAAACCTTAAGCGTAAGGCTATCAAGAAAGATGGTGATAAGAATACACCACCAGATGTAGTCGATGGTGCTAAACAGCCTATTGATGGTGCAACTATTGGTAACGGTTCAGTAGGTAACGTTATGCTATTCCAGTATCCATATGATGTTGGTGGACGTAAAGGTGTATCAAGCATTATCTCTAAGGTACAAGTAGTTAATCACAAGGTATATTCGCCAGACTCAGGCACAGACTTTGACATTATTGGGGATGCACCTGATGGTGAGGGAGATGCTTCGGTAGACTTTTAATGGGTGATGTAATTGATTTTCAATCAAGACTCCGTGATAAAACCATTGAAGTAGAATTAGAAAACGATGAGCAGCTATTACTCGAAATGAGTATAGTTGCTCTTTGGATTACTATTGGTGGTGATAAACTACAGAGTATCTTAGATAGCGAGCAATACGTCTTCTTCTTTCTACAATTCTCAGGTGTTTGCTTTGAAGCAATGCAAGAGAAACTAATAGTAGTAGATGAAGACGGTAACTTATCAATCTCTTCAGATCTAAAGGAGCAATTTGAAGATGCGGTTAAAGATGTTGAGAAAGAGTTTGCAACCAAGCATTGATAGCCTTACTGACTGTGCAGACTATTGGTCTGAAATGACCATGCGAGGTAAGTCAGGTAATGAACACTATATCAAGTGTGTAAAGACTATCGAACAATTAAAGTTGTATATCCTAGAAAACGAAAGGAAACAGGATGAAGAACTACGTTTACCTAGCAGGACCGATGGAGGACTGCACCGAAGAATGGATGACGGGATGGAGGATTCAGGCGTCGAACGTTTTGGATGATGCTGCAATACAGTATCTTGATCCAACAAGACGAGTAACATTCCATGATGAACTAACTCTTGAACAAAAAGGAGTGCCAATACAATCAGTGTGCAGACGCATCTTTAAGATGGACATGCAAGATATTGCTAACAGCACTGTAGTGCTTGCTGATGTACGCAGAGCTAGTGGTCGTGGCACTGGCACTGCAATGGAACTTATGTTTGCTCACATGAAGAATAAGATTATTATCTTGTGGGCTAATCCAAATGACTCTATACACCCATTCTATGAGAGCATTTACACTGAGAAGCACAATACACTCGAAGACTGTCTTGATGCTTGCACCTACTACTTTGATTGAGGAGAACAAAATGAAATTACGATTTGATACATACACTAAAAGCCTTAACGCTGCAACTGAAGTATTCCATGATATTATGGCAACCAACAAGTGCGATGATATTAGCTTACAATACAATGATTATAACTTGTGTTATAACTTAATGGGAAGTATTGGTAACGAATCAGTTGAATACGTTGCTGGGCTTCTTAATGATGGTAACTGGAACGAAGACTCAAGCGAACTCTAGAAAGGAATAACAATGCCTTACATTACTAAGGAAGACCGTAATACGTTTATGTTTGTTGAATCAGCTATTGAGTCTCATCCACCACGAACTGCTGGTGAAATTCAATACTTGATTGCTATTATGATACATCACTACATTAAATATGGTGGTCTTAACTACCAACAGTGTAACGATGTCATGGGTGCTTTAACAGGCGCACAGCTAGAATTCTATAGACGCTTTGTAGCTGATTATGAGGACACTAAAATAAGAGACAACGGAGATGTATACTATGAAGTATATGAGTAATATACAGTCTTTCCTAGCAACACCTTTCAAGGTACTCATGTTCGGTTGTGCATGGGTATCTTGTCAGATTGATGGCAAAGAAATTATGATAGCTATGGTAGAGTACGATGACGATAGTGAAATGTAACAATAGAGACTCTGAAGGAAGAGAGTGTAATCAACATAAGATAGGAGATGTGTTCTGTGGATATCCCAATTGCAATCACTTGGCTACAGCATACCTTAAGAAAGGTGAAACTATATCAGATGAAGCAAGAGAATGGATTAGAATGTGTAACGCAGAGCTTTTTCAAGACATCGAGAAACGAAAGACTTTGTGATAACTGTAAAACGCCCTTTATGGAGGGGGCTTTGGACTTTCTCAGCGATGAGTTTGTCTGCCCCTCTTGTGATAATTGGACTTTCTCAGTAAAAAGTCCCTATTATGATAATGGAAAGGATAACTAATGAAACTAGTCTTTGATATCGAGACTGATGGCATTGATGCCACACGTATTTGGTGTTTAGTGCTACAGGATGTCGATACTAAAACAATATATAAGTGTTCTGATGAAGACGAAATGTGTCTATCACTATCAGATGGCTTTGCTCTTATGGACAAAGCTGAAGCACTTATTGGTCATAATATTATTGGTTATGACCTTGCTATACTCAACAAGCTTACAGGAAAAGACTTTTATAACAAGAAGTTATATGACACTTGGATTATGAGTCAGACCCTTAACTATAAGCGTAAACACAAGCATGGTCTTGGTGGTTGGGGTGAATACCTTGGATACAGTAAGTTAGACTTTAGTGACTGGGATAATTACAGTCAAGAGATGCTAACATATTGTGTTAGAGATGTAGAACTCAATACAAGAGTATATGAGATGCTACTCAAGGAATTTAAAGACCAATCAACTAAGAAACCTTTGCTTGCTAAAGGTCTTAGGGCAGAACATGATGCGGCTATCTTCGAGTCTAAAGTCAGAATGAAAGGCTGGCTATTCGATATACCTGCAGCGAACAAGCTGCTTGAAGAGATGGCTAACGAAATGCAAGAGATTGAGTCTCGTGTACATCCTAACTTACCTGAGATGACTATTTATGTGGACAAGCAACCAAAGCTAGCTAAGTACACTAAGGCAGGTAAGTTTACAGCAGTAACTAAGCGACTGCTTACTGAGTATCTCGATGGTGAAGAGCCTGATGAGATGGAGTGGCCACCTGAGAAAACATTTCAACGTAGTTATCAAACACAAGTAACACTTGGTAACATGGAAGAAGTTAAAGAGTATCTCTACAGTATAGGATGGAAGCCTGATGACTGGAACTACAAGAAAGTGGGCTATGAGTTTATTAAAACAAGCCCGAAACTCACGACAACAAGCCTTGAACTTCTCGGTTCAATCGGAAAAGACATCGATAGATACTACACCACAAGATCGCGAAGGTCTATTCTCGAAGGCTGGCTTAAAGAGAGTAAGGGAGATAGGCTACATGGCAGAATGTGGGTTATCGGTACGCCTACATTCAGAGCAAGACACGAAGTCATAACTAATTTACCTAGTGTTGATGCAGCATGGGGTAAAGAAATGCGCAGTCTATTTATCTGTGAAGACGGATATAAAGTAGTTGGTGCTGACTCAGCTGGTAATCAGATGAGAGCCTTATGCCATTACATTGGTGATGATAAGTTTACAAAGGAAGTAACAGATGGAGACATTCACACTTATAATGCAGGTATTCTTGGGAGTAGCCGTGGTGATGCTAAGCGTTGGCTTTATGCCTATTTATTTGGCGGTGGTGGCCGCAAGCTTGGCACTATTCTCACTGGTAAACCTGACGCTAAAGTCGGAGATGCTAGTAAGAAGAAATATCAATCAGCAATTCCAGGATTAGGGAAAGTAAAATCAAAACTAGATGAAATATTTAATCAAACTAAATCAGGCTATGGTGATAGCTTTATTCCAGCATTGGACGGACGTAGAGTATATGTTGGATCGGCTCACCAATCGCTTAACTACCTATTACAAAGTGCTGAAGCAATCACTTGTAAAGCGGCTGTAGGCTATGCTATGCAAAAGATTGAAGAAGAAAGTATTGATGCCTATCCTGTGATATTCTATCACGACGAGATGGCTTGGGTTGTTAAAGAAGAACAAGCTGAGCGTGTCAAAGAGATATGTATTGAGGCTTTCAGAGAAGCACCTAAACAATTTAATGTACAGTGTATGGATGGCGATGGTGTCATCGGTAACTGTTACGCAGACGTACACTAGAAAGGAAAGCTATGTTAGCTATTATTGATGCTGATAGTTGCATTTATCAAACGGCTTGGCAACAACCTACGCTTGATAAAGCATTTGAAAACTACAAGAATATCATACACAAACACTGGATTGATCCTGTTTGGTCTGATGAACACATTGTTTATTGCGGAGGTAAAGATAACTTTCGCTATAAGCTTTGTCCTAATTATAAGGCAAATCGTAAAGACCCTCCTGATGACGCTAAGTTATTTCGCCCTCTAATGGAACGTATTGTTGAAGAAGGCTTAGCTATACCGTCGCATGGTATGGAAGCAGATGATATGGTACGCATTAAAGCTACTGAATGTGCTAGTCTCAATAAAGAGTTTACTGTTGTACACATTGATAAAGACTTAGATTGTATTCCAGGTCGGCATTACAATCCAAAGAAAGAAACTTTCTATGATATTGATGTTGATACAGCAGACCTATTGTACTGGACTCAGATGCTTAAAGGTGATCCAACTGATAACCTTCCTGGACTACCTAAGATTGGTCCTAAGAAAGCAGAGAAGATGCTTGCAGGTGTACCACTAGGCAGACGCAAACACAGAGTTCTTGCAGCATACAGGGCTAAGTTTGGTCGTGTTGATTGGAAAGAAAAGCTATTAGAAACCGCTAATGGTATTCACATCTTAAGGAGTTCAGATGACTATTTCGAGATTTAATAATCACGAGCGTTGGCACAACGTAGAGATAACTCGTATCACTCAGTTCGATGATCATGACTGGTGCGGAGTTATCACTAAAGAACACGGAGAAATCCGTTGCAAACGTAGAAATAAGAAACGATTTAAACTTAAGAAAGGATATAAAGGTCCAATCACTGTTTTCTTTTATAAAGGAAAGACCCCTACTATTGCTGATGACCCTAGAGGTCATATCGAAGTAGAAAGTCATTGGACTATTATCAACGATAAGCTATTTGATGAGTCACATCATGGCTTCCTTTATGTTATTACTGATAAACGTAATGATAAACGCTATATCGGTGTGAAAACACTGCATACTAGCTGGAAGGCATACACTAGTTCATCGCAAGAACTTAATAAAGAAATAGAGAGTGTTGGTAAAGAGAACTTTGATTTCGACATATTGTTCTCTTGTGAAATGAAAGGCGATCTTAGCTATATGGAAGCCAAAATGATATATCATACTAATGCTTTATGCACTGATATGTGGTATAACAAATGGGTTCATGAGATCCGTTTCAAGCCAGCTATGAACAACATGGAGAAACACCTTGAAATCGTCGAGTCGTACACGTAATCCTTACTACAATAAAATTCCACCACAACAGGTAATACAAGGTAAATCCGTTGAGCCTGAAGTAGATGAGTGGGATGATGACCTTATTGATATGTTTAATAATAAACGTCAAAAGGCTGAGCGAGTAGTTAAATCAGCAAGAGCAAGAAATAAACGAAAGGAAGCTCGTAATGCTAAAGAAAGTAGATTATTCGGAGAGTAAAGAAATAGGTAAAACTAAATGCCCTGCTTGTCCTTCATCAGATGGCTTTGCTATCTATGATGACGGTCATGGGTATTGTTTTGTTTGTAATCATTATGAAAAAGAAATTGGAAAGGAAGAGGAAATGCCTCTCGATAATACAACTATTAAATCTGTCTGGTGTCCTGAAGTATTTAAAGCTAATACAGGGGATGCCCGTGGCTGTCAAGAACGTGGTATTACTAAAACAATAGCAGAGCATTATGGTATTAGGGTTGACTATGATAGTGAACGTAATATCAGTGCTTATCATTATCCTTATTATAAAGCAGAAGATCTTGTTGCATACAAGACTCGGAAGCTTCCAAAACAGTTTAGTACTGTAGGAGACTTTAAAGATGTCTGGCCTTTTGGTTGTCAAAGCTTTGGAATGGGAGGCAAACGCCTCGTCATCACGGAAGGTGAGTTTGATGCGATGTCCGTTGCACAAGCCTCGCTGGATCATTATAATAAAATCTATCCTGCAATTTCTGTTGCCTCAGCTAGTAACCTTAAAAGCTTGCTGCAAGCAAGGGAATGGATTAGGTCTTTCGAAGAAGTCGTATTGTTCTTTGATAAAGACGTAGCAGGACAGAAGGCTATTAAAGAAGCCGCTAATATTATTGGTATCGATAAAGTAAAGATTGCTACTAGCTCTGCTAAAGACCCTTGTGATCTATACCTTGAGAAAGGTAAAGACGGTGTCATGAGAGCTATCTGGGATGCACAACCGTTTAGTCCTGCTGGTATTGTAGTAGGTCATGACCCTGTGTGGGAACAGTATCTTGCTAGACGCTCTACTGAGTCTGTTGCTTATCCTGTTTGTCTAACAGGTATTAACGATAAGACTAAAGGTATGCGCTTTGGTGAGATTACTTTGTTTACTTCGGGTACAGGTAGCGGTAAATCAACAGTCATTAAAGAGATTGTATTAGACCTTCTCGATAAAACTGATGATAAAATTGGTATGATTTCACTTGAAGAGTCTGTAGGTGATACTGCAGAAAAGTTTATTCAGATGAAACTAGAACGTAACCTACAAGAGTGTGATGTATCTCTTGAAGAACAGGAGGAAGCATCCCGTGCAGTATTCGGAACAGAACAACTTGTATTACTCGATCATCAAGGTTCGGTTGGTGATGAGTCTCTTATTGATAAGATTGAATATATGGCTCTTATGGGGTGCAAGTACCTTATTCTTGACCATATTACAATTGCTGTATCAGAGGGAGCAGAAGGTTACACTGGTAATGAAGCCATTGATAAGGTTATGTCAGACCTCCTTAAGCTTACTAAGAAGCACAATATATGGCTTGGAGTTATCTCTCACTTGCGTAAAGTTCAAGGTGGAGGTGCGACCTTCGAGCAAGGCAAACTGCCTAGCATGGATGACATCAAAGGTTCTGGTTCAATCAAACAGATTTCATTTGATATCATCGGATTCGCTAGGGATATGGCTAACGACAATGAAGAGATTAGAAACACAATTAATTTCATCGTGCTTAAAAGTAGGTTTACAGGTAGAACTGGCCCCGCTGGACATGCCAAGTACAACCACGATACAACTCGATTAACTTACCATGATGAAACTGCTATTGATTTTGAGGTGGTATAATGGGTGAGCTAAATAAAATCATGACTGAGAACCAAGAGCTTCGTAGGCTATTAGAAGCAGTAACTGCGGAGCGTAATAAGTTTCGTAGTCAAGCTATAATGCGTGCTAATAAAATAGAGCTACTCGAAAAACAATTAGAACAGGCTTATGAATAATGACAGCAAAACAAATACGTTATGATGATATGTATATGGACATTGCTAAAAGAGTAAGTGAAATGTCCTATGACACTGACACTAAAGTTGGAGCGATTATAGTTAAAGATGGAAATATTATTTCGATGGGTTGGAATGGAACTCCTTCGGGCTTTCCTAATGAGTGTAAGCATCCTCATACAGGGGCTACATTACCTTATGTTATTCACGCTGAAGCTAATGCTATCTGTAAGCTGGCTCGTACTGGAGGCAACGGATCTAATGCCGCACTCTACACTACGCTCGCGCCTTGTATGGAATGTACTAAGCTTATCCTGCAATCTGGGATCAGCGAAGTTATCATTAATGAAGCAGATGAACGATACATGGAAGCATATAGCCTCCTTAAAGAGAAAGGTATAATACGACTATGCAAGTCCATTTCAAATCAATAGATGTTGACCCTAACTATATTGCATGGGTTCAATGTGAGCCTGAAGAACTAGAACAGGTAAAAGAAATATTCCCTGTCGAAACTTATGAGATTTTAGTCGGAGTTAAGACAAACTATGATCCGTTAACTTGTGATACATATACACTTAACAACCCACCTGCCCCGACTTGGGGCGTAGATGTTCGGAAAAGAGAAACAAATGCAAGACATAAAGACATATCTCTTGGAGAGAATTCGTAGTGAAGACATTGGGGTTAAACCCAGACGTAACCTTCAGCTTATGCGTATGATTGATACTGATGGTGTAGATATGCTTGACTTTTTAATTGAAGACATGATTATCTTTGCTAGAAAGTATATTCAGCGTTGCTTTAAAAGAAGTAAAGTTGAAGGTGAAACACCTATTACTCAAGCGTCTATGGCTATTGGCAAGTATATTGTTGAAGGCTGGGACAGTAGTAATGTAAACTTTAGAGATCACATTAGAGTAGGTGATCTTGTAATTGAAGGCTTTGTTATGTGTGAATACTTAACTATTAGTGTAGGACACATGAAAAGCCGTAAGCCAGTGACAATTCATGCTACCCGTAAATGGGGTGAAATGGAAATTGTTGCTGGCAAAACTACCTGTATATCTGAAAATGCTATTCCACCTATTACAGGTTTGTTTCAGGATAACGGAAGGAGCGTTATTAAGACTTGGGATAAATCTAAAGAGATGTTATTCACTAAGTATCTTAATGCGCCTTTTGTTAAGGCAATCGATAAGCTACAGTCAACTCGTTATCAAGTAAACACTGCAGTACACAAGGCTATACTTGCTAACTGGGATCACTTCATTGGTAATGAGGTGTTTAAAGGTGATGATGATAAAGAGAACGATAAGCTTTATCAACGTCAAGCATCAAAGAATCGTGAAGTGAAAGAGATAATGGCTACCGCTGATAAGTGGTTAAACAAAGACTTTTATTTCTACATTGATGCTGATTATCGAGGCCGCCTATATTACTCAGAACCATTCTTTAACTTTCAAGGTTCGGATATGGCACGAGGACAACTTTTATTTGCTGAAGGTAAACTCTTTGATGAGACAGCTAGTTTCTGGTTAGCCGTACACACTGCTTGTTGTTATAATCAATCTTATACTGTTGATGAGATACCTGATTGGGCAACAGCAGATTACCGTTCTGCCCTTGAGGAAGAAGGTCTTGACACTATATCAGTAGATAAGATGACCCTTGAAGATAGAGCAATGTGGACACAGCAAAACATCGATACTATTATCGAGGCTGGTGAAATGGGTTTCTTCTTTGCAGAAGCCGAAAAAGAGATTTCATTCCTTGCTTGTTGTATTGAATGGTATAACTATTCCATAGCAAAAGGTGACTTCTATACTCACTTACCGATACCTATTGATGGTGCTAACAATGGATGGCAACATCTTGGTGCTATGTCTAAAGACAATAAGACAGGTAGTCTAGTAGGTCTTGTACCTACTGAAATACAGAATGACTTCTATGTTCAAATAGCTAAGCGTCTTACTGAGCGTATGCCTGAATGGTTTGAAGAACGTAGCATACCAATGAAGCATATCCGTAAGGGTATTGCTAAACGTGCTGCCATGACCCGTGCTTATAGCTGTGGACAAAAGAAAATGGCTGAGTCTATGTACTCTGATTGTTATCAGTATGGCTTTACAGACGACTATAATATATCTGAATACGACTGTATTGATCTCAGCGGTCAAATTATTAAAGCCATCGAAGAAGTCTGTCCAGGGCCATTAACTACAATGAAGTATCTTCAAAAGTTAGCTGACCAAGAAATAAATAACTGGATGGATATGTACGGTACAGATCGTGGACATGCTATTGAATGGATAACGCCTTCAGGCTTCCCTGTTATTTATGAGTGTTATCGTACTAGACCTGCTAAAGTAGATTGCTATGGATTTAATACTCCACATGGCGAAATACGCTTCAAGCACGTTATTAGAGAGAAGACTGATATCCCTGATAGACGTGGCTTTATGTGTGGCATTAGCCCTAACTTTGTACATAGCATGGATGCATCTCACATGGCACTTGTTATTGCTAATTGGGATGATGATTTTGGTGCTGTACATGACTCATTTAGTAGTTATGCAACACGTACCGAAGACCTAATGAACATTACTCGTGATACATTTATAGATGTATACAACAAAGAAAACTTTTATGAGACAATAGAGTTTGGTAAAGGTTTTCAAGGACAACAACCAACAATAGGCAAGCTAGAAATCAATAGAGTTAAAGACTCTAACTATTTCTTTTGCTAGAAATAAAAAACCCCACAAGGTTTCCATATAGGATTCCCTGTGGGGTTATTTTTTTTTACATTAACTCAGTAATTTCTTTTTTAGCTTTAGCACGTAGCCTACCAGCCTCACGCCTGGCATCATTTTCAGACATACCATCTGCTACAAAACTACGAATGTTTTTATTGTAAACATCCTCAAGCATAACATCATTAATTTTAGGTGTGTATGCAACTGCAGGATCTAATTTAAATTGCTGGACAAATTCCATATCATCAAAATCAAGACCTTGCAATGCAAGTCGGTTATAACTTTTCTTTACACTCATATTATCCTCTTAGTTATACTGATAACCCATAGCCGAAAGCATTTTCCAGATAAAAGGTTTGTTAGCTTCAATTTGTTGGTGTCTATTTTTAATTGCTGCAATAGGATTAAGTTTCTTTTCAATCTTTTCGACAATACGTCCAAGGTTTTTAAAAGAAATTTCACCGCCTTCGCGTGACCAATTACCGCCTTCTCTTGCTAAATTAAGAATTGATTGATCAAAGTTAGAGATAGCAACATCACCAGGCTCTGTGCCTGTAGCTGTTATCACTTCACCTCTACGCTTATTAATCTTATCTTCGATACCGACAAGGTAGTCATGAACAGCCCTATACTTACTATCATAGCTAAGCTCTACCACCTTTCCAGGGTTAGCGTCAATCATCTTTTTGAACTTGCTATAAGACTCTTGCAACCCTTGATATACCGCTTTAGAAATAGAATATTCTTGATTTACTTTTCTAAATTGGTTGTTAATTTCTCTATGATAAACATCGACTGCATCTGCATTAGTAATAATCGCATCATGAACTGGAATCATAAACTTAGGACGTTCAAACCCTGCTTTAGCTGCACCTTTAGTAAAGCTTTTATTTACTGCGTCAATAGTACGAGCCATGATAGCCGCATCAATTTGTTGAACAGTAAGAACAGGAAGCTGATTAGCTACAAGCTGACCAAACTTAGAACGGTTAGTTACTTCATACTGATTCGTTTCAAAGTTATATCGTCTAGTTGTTTTACGTTTACCACTACTCGCAGTGTATTCTGAACGAGTTAAGTCTACTAACTTAGTTGTTCCTTCTGGCGTAGGTATCTCAATAGTTTGACCTGTCTTAAAGTGTTCATTAGTACCCATATAAATATAAGTACCGAGTGGACCTCTTAAACGAACGTCTGCACCAAACATAGCCCATAGCTGACCTGCTTGTTTATACATACGTTGCTTATTCAGATCAAGAGTTTGACTGAGTGATTCACCAATAAGATTATTAAGATCACTATAAACTTGGTAATCAAAGTAATCATCTATATTAGAGATTCCAGGTACTTGTGCAGTAGCCTTTTGAATTAGCAAACGACCTTCTTCACTTCGAATAAACTCGATAGCTGTTTCAATATGAAATTCCTTTGGCTTACCGTAAGAAGATTCCATTAGGGGTGTTTTCGATAAGGCTTTAATAAGTTCAGCGCGATCTGGCCCTCTGGTCTTTTTAATTTGATCTAATACTGCATCCCAAAACTTTATTTTAGTTTCATTCTCAGCAAAAACAGTAGAAGTAGAGTCAATAGCTTTCTTCAAGAAGCTATCACGGATATCACCTTGCGGAATAACACTCTCGCTATCTGCATTATACATCATGCCAACTAATTCTAGCATTTCTTGTTTACCTGATTGCATAGCTTGAATAGCAATACCGTTTTGTTTACCGTCATGCTGTGTTGTAGCTCTCATTTCAAAGTAAGCTGGTTGACCACTTGGTTTTTGTTTAGCGTCATGAAAGTTAGCAAAGTCGATATAGCTTTGCATCTTATAACTCCATTCACCATTTTTCTTCATAGCTTTAGCATGAGGATTACCATCACGAGTAATAGCCTTAAGCTTATTTATGTCGTTTGAATTAAACGCTTCACGAAGTTCTCTACCAGTACGTAACCATTGTTGGTATGTGTCACCATTAGGGTTATTAAATACTTCATTTGAAAGACGAACAATAGCATTCCATTGCATATCTTCAGTGCGAAGCCCACCAGTCTTATTATAATTGTTTTTAATATCAGGGTCTAAAAGATTTTTACCGATGATATATTTCCAATTATCTAATCGACGTTTATCCCTCCCTTTAAGGGGGTTATTTAGGTCTACCAACAGTTTCTCAGCACTTACAACCATGCTTCTAGCAAGCTTATCTGTCTGCGGATTTAACACTGTATTGAGAACAAAGTAACGACCAACTGAACTTGAATGCATCCATTTATTATAGAATGCTTTGTCTTTATTTTTTATAGCATCTTCGATAGTTCGCATTATTGCTCTTGCTCGCATACGCATTACTTTATCTGCTTGATCGTTAGCTTTACCAACTTCTTCAGAGCCATATCGCTTAAGCGCGGTTTCTTTTGCTTCCATCCATTTAGAAAAATCAAGTCCTAAAGTTTTAGCAAATTCTCCTTCAGAGAAAAAGAAACCTCCTTTTGATGGTTGTTTAAAAACAAAACGCTTTTGATTGAAAGTAACTCCAGCAGAACCATCAAATTCTGACATTGGTGTTAGAGTGTCTTCAAGCATCATTTGTGCATAAGTAAGGCCATCTTTATCAATACGCATAGGCATAAAGCCAAGCTTTAATTTAACAGAGTCTTCAAACGCTGTATTACGAGATGACTTACCTTTCTTAGAGATTGGTTTTGCTTTATCACCGAGTTCACGCTCACGACCACCATATGCTTCTACAAACACTGGTAAAGAGCTAACATCAACTCGCTGATCTGGCTGCAAATCATCTAACAATATTTGATTTTCATTTAGGAACTGTTGTCCAGTATCTGAAAGTGTAAGTTGGTTTTCTACTAAGTCAGTAGTAGGATCAAACTCATTTAAGTCTTGAACCTTAAAAAAACCTTGTTCTACAAATGATTCATAGAAAAGAGGCTCAAGCGCAGACATAATTTCAGGGTCAACTAATTCTGCAGCTCCTCCATAGTCTAATCTTTGATTTTGTTCAGCACCAACATTAGGGTTATCAAATAATTTATTAATAACTTTTTTAGCAATGCGCTCTTTAACCATATCAGGACTAAACGAATCGTTATCAACTTCTGCTTGACTAAAATCAGTAGCATCATCTTTTTTATTAGCAATATCTCTTGCTAACTCTAAAAAACTAATAGCGGCTGCAGTTCCAACTGAACTTTTAAAAGTCTGTTGTTGTGCATCCCAGAGATTATTACCGATAAAACCTTGGACTTTAGCAGCTAATGGGTTTGCATTAGGATCAGCAGAAAGAATAGGTGTAGCACGAGAAAGAAGTGCATTATTAACTAACCTTCCACGACCGATAACATTATCTACAGTTTCTTCTGATGAAAATAATTTAGGAGGAGTACCATCTGCATCTTCTCCGATTTCAGAAGATAGTATTTCTCTAAAGTCCCTTGTTGTTTCTGCGCCCATTAAGTTAGGCGTTGATCTAGTTGCTCTAGCAGATTGCCTTTCACGTTCTACATTAATAGCTTCTTGAGTAGCTTGTTTACCAGCAAGAGTACTGGCTTCAACGTACTGTTGATTTTCAGGAGTAAGAAAACCACCTAGCTTGGCTAACTCTTGGATAATAGGAACATCCCCAGTTTTCTCTTCAACACCTTCTAACTCTAAGTTTTTAGCAGTAGGTACATTTAAATCGGTAGTAGGAGTTACTGAAGTGGGTGTTTCAATATTAATAGGTTCGTATACAGTGGACTCAGGCATTGCGCCTTGATCTTTCGCTGCAAGCAATGGGGTTGTAGTCGCACCTGCTTGTTCTGTAGCTGTGCTAATTAGCGGCATTAGAGGTCCAGATTGTACATCTCTAGACAACAATTCCATCTGTTGTTTCTTAGCTGCATCAAGACGAGCTTGTTGAGCTTGTGTAAATTTAATAGCCATATAAGTCTCCTAGTATGGGTGACACCTTTGGAGTGCCACCCGTAGGTTTATTTTAATAAGAAATCTCTGAGATCTTCTGCATCAGGGATTTCAAGATCAGGTAAAGGGTTTTGACCTTCAACAATATCAGAGCCTGCTCTACGCAAGCCTGTAAATGGGCCAATGCCTGGAGTTACTGAGAGGGCTTTATTAGTAGCTCTTCCAAATTCTCCTTCAAGAACATCACCTATTGCCTCACCAACTCTAAGTACATTCCTAGCACTTGGCCCTGCTTCTCCTAACGCAGTACTAAACATCCAATCAAGTGGACCTTCAGTTCTATCAGGATAAAGAGGTGCAATCATATCTACAACACGTTCGCCTTGACCAAGAACACCAGAGGAATATACTGCACGTTGAATGTAACCCGAAGTGTCAAGATAAGGTGAAGAACGACCAAACTTAAATAGGTCTTTTAAGTATTGAGAGGCCGCACCGAGAGCAATCATAGTTACTATCAATGCAAAAGTATCATACTTAACTGCAACTGTTCCTTTTCTTATTTGTCTGTTATAAAGTTTAGGGATAATGTTAGCAGTAAATGTACTAATAAAACCGTTAAATTGAGTGAACAACTGATATCTAGGGTCTTGCATCCAAAGAGGTCTGTTAGAAGCCCCTGGAAGCTGAACTCTTTCTTTAACAAAACGATACAAAGCTAAGTCAAGCATGTCATTAACTTCGTCTTGAAGCTTTCTTGCTTCTTCTAAAATAGAACGATCATATTGTTCACGCTCTTGAGAACCTCGTTTACTAATTGGTAAATTTAGTTTTTCTTTCTTAGCAAGCTCTCTTAATACTGTTTGTCTAGCAGAAGGTGATCTGATAAAATCAGTATCTGTCATATCAAGAGGTGCATTATCTGTAGTATTAAACAGTTCATCACGAGCAAGTTCATTAAGATCTTCCATCATAAACTGAAGTCGGTCAATGTCAACACCCAAGTCAGTAAGCTGGTTATAAGCTCTACGCTCATAATCATTCATCTTTTCAAAATCAAAACCTTTATCTTCAACTATTTTAGTTTTAATACCAGCAGCATTTTTAATAGTTTTTTCAGTTGTAAGACGAGGTGCAAGATCAAGGATATCCATACTATTTTTAATAAAGTCTAACCCAAACCCAGCATTAATTCTACGTTGGATCTGAGTAATCTTAATAATACCTGTACCTCTAAAAAACGATTCATGCAGTCTTAAGAAAGCAATATCACGTTCACCAGTTGCAAGTCTATCAACTACCGAACTAGAATCAGCACTTTGGTTAATTCGCTCTAGCATTGCTTCTGTCTTTTCGACTTCTGCTTTAATTGCAGTATCAAACGCTTGTGCTAATTGATTAGTGAGTTGTTTAGTTGCGGCTTTAAATTCAGTATCATCTTTAATATTAAAGTATACCATAGGTGTTTCAGGAATAGAAGATATAGCAGCTAGTGGTAAACCAGCCATTAGTGACCAGCTAGTTAAGAAAGAATTAACAGCCGCCCAACCTTTATCTTGAATACGATTAAACGTACCATGACTACTATTAATAGACGATATCGTATAATACATATACTGATCTATTTCAGCGTCATTTAACACACCTTCTTTCTTAAGACGATGAGCAATGTTATTAAGCTTACGACCGCCATGACCAAAGTACTTAGTTACTGCATCGTACTTAGCTACTTCTTTTACTTGACGAGTGTTAGCTTGAAACAAATTATTACTAGCAAAGTCTTCAAAACCATCTTTAGTCGAGTAACCTGCCATCTTATTGTAGAAAGAAAATGGGCGATATGTTTTACCTTGAACTAAAGATTCAACAGCAACAACATTACCTTGACCCTCACGTACAATACTTTCATACAGAGCCATACGCTCATCTTCGTCTAAAGCAGTATTATTCTTAAGCCAATTAAGAAATTTATCTTTATTCCTTTTAACTTTTTTCCAATCGAACCCTTGATCTTGCCACCAAGAATCAGAGTTATAATCAGAAAGAGCTTCTCCTGTTTCAGCTAAATGAGTATCATTTGCTAAACGAAAAGCAGCATCAGAAGAATTTCTAAATTGCAAGGAAGCACTATAAAGAATACGTTGCGCATCTTCTTCTGTCCCTGTCAATGGTTTACCTTCTGAATTAGTTAGTTCAATTAAACCATCTTTAGAGCCTAATTGTTTAACATTATCCATATAAGAACGTATTTGATAATCTTCAGATAATCCTAATTGCTCTAATCGTTTTAAAGCAGCTTCTTTGTCTCTAATATTTGCGTTAGGGTTAAGTGCAGTAAGAGCTAGCTGATACGCACCCTGTTGACCAAGGATATAAGTATCCCATTTTTTAAACTGTCCTGACTTACCAAAATCAATTATTTGTTTACTAATTGTTTCAGCATTTTTAAATCGAATAGCTTTTACACCAAACAATTTAGCTATGGATTGCTTATTGAGATAACGCCCTAACTCAGACTCCACTAAGTCTTGGTATTCTTTATGGTTGCCACCACCAGTATGGTATCGCCCTGTTGTTTCAGCTCCCCATGTATGAAAAGAAGCTAACGCTACTTTACTTTGTAAAAGCTTTGCTAGCGGTAAGGCTTCATACTCCATTGCAGCTACCAGTCTTCGTAATCCTATAACTGAAGCCGTAATATAATCAGCTGGATCTTCAGCTTCTTTAAACATTTTAAGAACACCCTTACGATTCTTTTTATAAGAGTCGTGGTGTCTTGTTGCTAACCCAATATTTTTATCTGAAGAGGAATTAAAGTCGGGCTTGTCATCAAAGTCTGCAATTACTTCATCTACAGTCATAATAGGATTATTTGGATCTCTAGAATCTTCTACTCTTTTATTTTCAATAAGAGAATAACGAGAGGGATCTGCTATCTCTAATTTAGTTTTAAGTAGTTTGTTTTTACCTTGATTGTAAATGCTAGAAGCAGAACTAAGAGGCGCACCTACCATACCACCTGCAAGACCAGCGTTAATAAGACGGTCAATTACCTCTTCTTGAGAGTAACCTGTTTCTGAAGCGATAGTAGCGGCAAGCATCATTGTAGAATCTTGTAGTATTTCAGTTCCACTTTCAATGCCAAAACCTTGCGCTCCTCTTTTAGCTACTTCTGCAAGACTAAACCTTCGTATCATTTCAGGATCTAGTCTTTCGCCTAAAGATTTTGAGAACTTAGAAACTTCTTGTCCAACTACTCGATTAAACTTAGCAGTGGCTTCGGTACGCGTTAACTTTTCTTTATCCATAAGTGCAGAAACAATTTTTGCTTCACCTTCTGGAGAAAGAACTTTTCCTGGCTTAATAATACGACTAAGACCAAAGCGTTCTAATGCGGCTACACCTACACCTGCCATTGAAGCGGCAACTAATTGAGGCGCACCCTTTTCACCTTCCATTTCATTCCAAGTTTGACCTGCTGATACAATAGAAATAGGTGACATGGCAACTGCGCCAGCGGCAACAGGCCCAGCTACTGCTGCTACAGGAGCAGCTACAGCCATTGAACCAAATACAGTTAACATTTGAGGAGCCATCATAGCCATATTATTAACCATGTATTCAAAACCACGGCTAATACTATTAATATCTTTGTAGTCAATAGTAATATCGGGAAGGTTTTTAATGCGCTCTCTTGAGCGAGCCACACCTGCTTCACCAAATCTTTCTACTGATTCAAGACCAAATGTTTCGCCAATAGCATCTGCATAACCAAAGAATCCTTCTTTAAGACCTTCGACACCAAGACGCCAGCCTGGACCAACACCACCAAGTAATCCTTCGGCTCTGTTGTCCAGACCTCTATCGTCTTTTCTAAAGTCAACTTCGCTGTGGATTTCAGAATTAAAAAGAGCTTCGTTAATTGCTCTTGTTTTAAACTGAAGCCCTTGAGCGTTCATAAAGTTATTATGTTCTTTAGCAATATCTGAGTAAGGGTTGCTGTTTTCACCAAACAAAGCTGCATTAAGATCTGCTTCTCGCTTCATACGAACCGCTTCTGGTGAAGCATTTTCGTCTAACTTTAATACACCTGAAGCATATAAAGTATTAACTAAATCTTCACCATCAGCGTTCTTATAATTAACAAGCTCTCGTTTGCCTTTACTTTGATCGACCTGCCCTGTACTTTCTTCGATATTAAAGCCACCTTCTTCGATAACACGAGCAATTGCATTTGCTTGCTCGGTAGCACCGACATGGCCTCGTTTAAAAGTAGGATTACCTTCATCGTCAAGTACAATCTTATCGATTTCTAGGGCATCCATACCATCAATACGTTTACGCTTGCCTGTAGTATCGGTAACTGTGTCACCGTCAATAAGCAACCGAGACGTACCATCATTGGTTACGAACGATCTTTCAGACATAGATTACTCCTTTTTGTTTAATAGTGCTTTCGCTTCTTTATGCATATAAGAAGTTGGGTCTAACAGTGATTGAATCCAATAAGTAAAGTTATTATGCTTATCATCTTTACCCATTATTTTTTCAAAAGGAGAACCTTTACTGTTACGCTTCCAAGTGCTTTCAAAAGTTTCCCAAGCATTGAGGTATACTTTAGCATTTTTAGCAGCGTCAGGACCAGCCGCCATTGCATTTTGAAGTAGACTACGATCAAGTAATGCAAAAGTTTCTGCATCAACATCTTTGATCATTTCATAGCTAACTTGACCAGCAGTTCTTTGAGAAATAGCTCTTTTATTATAGAACTGATGCATACTCGCAGGTGGTGTTTTACCACTAGCAAGAGCCTTAGCAACAGCGTCATAATAATCGTCAACTGCCCGACTAACTTGACCACGAATTTTATTTTGTGCAGCAGGAGTTGCTCCAAATAACAATACTTGTTCTTGGAATATCTGTGCTGCATCGTCAGCTACTAAGCTATTGTCAATGCTAGACATATCAACGTTTTCTTTACCCTGTTTATATCTTTGAGAAGCCTTCGTTGAATAACTGTCTGCTCTATCATTAAAGAATTCCATATAAGTTACAGGGTCATGTAAGTCTTTATCATACTTATGAACTTTACCTACCATAAGAGGATCGTTAAAAGAATAATACTGACCGCCATATTCAATAGCATTTTTACCATCTCCTATTTTAACTGTTGGAAGCACACCAAATTGTTCATGATAAATATTATCACCAAGTCCTTCAGCTACTACTTCTTTTTCTTTAGGGATTAGTTTAGAACGATCACCAGTTTTTCTGTATTCTTGAAGTGAGCTTTCTGTATATGCTTCAATAGCCTTTTCACTATTAATAAACTTTTCACGAGCAGCAACGTTTGCATCTACTCTCTTAATGTAATTCTTCATAGAATAACTTAGAGAGCCACTATGAGTATAACCCATAGCCCTCGAACCAGCATACATAATAGCCATGCGTGCTAATTCTTTACCGTCAAACAAATCACTAAATGCATCTTCAAAGAATCCCATAATATTTTCTGCCATAGTGGGATCTTCTTTAAGCTTATTTTGACCTGTATTACCTACATCGTCTTCGTCAACGCCATCTTTATCTGGGTCAGCTTCTAATGAGCCATAATTAAATACGTTACCAAGAGCGTTATCTACAGCAGTATCACCAGTGATTACTTCTGCTGTTTGAGAAGGCCGTTCTGTCTTAGTGATTTCAGAAACTGATTGGATGTTGCTTTCAATTTCACTAGTAGGGTCTGCGTCTAATGTACCTGTTATACGCTCAACAGGAGCAACACCCGATTCATCTTCAGTATGTATTTCTTTATACTCATCAATAGATAAAGGTTCAGCACCTTGCCGACCTAACATTGACTGATAACCATCTGATTGATAAATAGCTAGATCTTCTGGTGAAGGTACACCCAGCTCAGACACTTGCCTAGAAACTGTATCCATTGCAGCATCAGCACGTCCAGGATCTACTTGATTAAGATCTAAAGAATTTTGAGTAGCTTCAATTAACTTTTGTTTTTGAAACTCAACTGCTTCTTTAGATTTATTGTAAGTAAATTCATTTATACCATCAAACTCTTCTTTACCTTTTTCAAGATTGTCAAGCCGTTTAGCTTCCATTGTCTCAAAAGAATTTGCAACCGAGTCTGCATTTCCTTCAGTAATCTTTCTATTAAACTCAGCATTAAGACCTTCACGATTAATGTTTGAATAACTATCAAAAAACTCTTTTCCTTTTGGTCCAAGAATATACTTTTGAAAGAAATTAGAATCATCTTCAGGTTTCGGAGGCTCTTGATCTACTGCAGGGACAAGTGTGCTAGCTTCCGCGCCTTTAATAAACGAAAAGCCTGAACCTGTATCTGCATCTGCTGTTTCATAAGGAGTTCGAAATAAATCCATTTCTCTAGCTCTACGAGCTTCAAGTCCTGGAAGAACCTCTCCATCTGCCATTCTAAATTCAGAAGCTTCTTTTTGAAAAGTATCAAAGTCACCAGCATTAAGTGCTGCTCTAGCTTTGCTAACCTCAAATTGAGGTCCACCAATATTAAACAATAAAGACTTAACTGCTTTTTGTTGATTAGGATTTAAATCAACATTAACTAATTTATCGTAGTCTTCTTCCGCTACTGCAATATCTTGCATTAACTTTTGGTTAGCCTCTGCGTCTGATACCTTGTCGCCCATCTTAACACCGTAGGTGCTACCGTACCCTATTGTAGGTACACCTGCGGAATCTAAATATGCTTCATTACGAATACCTTCTTCTGCTTTTAAAAAGTCTGCAAGTGTACCTTCTTCCGCATAAATGGGTCCACCTTCTGCATTATACAAAGAACTAAAATCAAACGTATCTCTGTTTTGTTTAGTTGGTCTGCTACCTTCTAGCTTACCAAGATATGTTTGACCACCACCTGTGCCTGTCTTTTTAGTAAACTGACCAATACTGCCATCAGGCATCCTACGATATTCAATTCCTGGAGGTGCTTTAGGCATAGTAAAGTAATCAGTAATGCCTTGAATTATTCCACCACCCTCTGCTTTATATTCAGGAATAGTACCGCCTTGTTCGCGTTGTACTGCACGACCAGCTTCATTCATAGCTTCTATTTCAGGTTCAAACATACGAACAGCTTCTGCATTAACTACAAACTCACCTGGAGTAAGCCATGCTGGTACTGTATCTGGGCCTTTAGGCTCTCCTGGATGATCGTATTCAGGTGTTTGCATAGGCGGCACATCATAAAATTCTACAGCCATTTCATTACCATAGCGGTCTTTCTGCTTAAAGCTTTTTAAATGCATACTAACCCCCTCTGGTTTTTGTTTTGGTTCAATTTTTGCGCCTTCAGATATGTGTGCGGACCAATCATCACCTGACGATGGACTGCTACTCCAACCACCACCACCTGATGAATCATCGCTACTATCGCTACCTGTCCATCCAGGATCATTTGCGTAAGAAGAGTCTTGCCAACCGCCACTACCGCCACCACTGCTACCACCACCACTGCTACTACTGCTAGAAGTTGTAGTTGGAGCTGGCTGATATATTTCAACTTCTGTATTAAAACCAGCACCGCCTAAACCTTTAGACGTCCATGTCCCTCCTGTTTTAATACCAGCAGCATCAACAATATCGCCTTGCACTACTGTACCTGTTGGTGTTACAATTGCACCTTGATCATTAATTACTCCAGTCTGTCCCGAAGCTGTTTTTGCAATATCTCCTGGATCCATTCCAAATTGACCTGAACTATTTAAAGCTAATTCATATCCAGGGGTATTTGGAGAAAATCCTATTGTTTCAGGAGTTATTTTATATCCACCACCAACTTCTGGTTGATCACCTAATAATAAAGAATCATCCATTCCTTTTGCAGCCAATGTGTTAGAACGAACTTTGCCCATTGTAGTAAGCACACCTTGTTTACTCGCTGGACTAATCCCTGACATTCTATCCGATCTAGGAATATACGCAGTAGACGCTTCATAGCTACCTAAAATAGATTGTACAGGATCATATCCTGCTTCTCTTAGTTTACCATAACTACTGCTTTCGCCAAAAAGGCCATCTTCAGTTCCATATCCATATACGTCAGAAAAGTAATTTGAGGGAGATGAGTAACCTGCTTTTTCACCTGTAATTGGATCATATCTTTTTCCACTCATTTCGCCTGTAGTCATATCTTGACCATAAACATTTCCTTCAACATCATATGTTCCAAAAGAACCAACAGGTGGTTTTCCTGATTGATCAAGTTTTTGCGCTGCAGCCCCTGCAATTGTACCTAAAAAAGGAATACCTGTAGCCGCGCCAAGCATAGTGCCAAGGCCACCTGCAATATCTTGTCTTCCTTGTTGATAACCTGATGCTTGTGCTGCAGGAACTTTATCTATCGTTGGAGGAGTATTATCACCTCCGTATGTGCCTTGTTGTGTACCCAGTACAGCTGGAGCAGCCGCTAGACTCCCATCAAGGCCTTGCAGAGGCTGAGAAGGGCTAGTTACATTAGGTACATAAGGTTGAGACAAATAACGAAAACCATACTTAGGGTTAACCGCATAAGTCGGTTGATACGGAATAATTGCCATTTTAACCTCCTAATTTATTTGCCACCACGACCAGGATTTACCACATCTCTTTGACGATTTCTTAACTGACTTATATCCTGGCTAGGTCCTGCTGGTTTTCCTGACATGAATTGACGCATCCTATTCATAGCCATATCTCGTCTATCTGGATTCATTGGAGTTGGATTAAATTGTCTATTACCATAAAATGCTCTGCTTAAATCTTGGCCAGGTCTAGATACATTTTGAATTGGCATACGCATACGATTACGGTTATTCCTAGTACCCATTGTTTGAGGACCACCCATTTGTTTATATTGTGGGTCTACTTCGCCTCCTTTACTAAAGAAACCAAGCGCTTTACCAGCAAGGATACCAGCACCAATATAAGGTACTGCAGCACCTAATCCAGCCATTGCGCCAGTAGCTCCTGCAGCTCCTGTAGCTCCTGTAGCTCCTTGAGTAAGCGCATTACCAATTAAAGCTTCTTCACCTGCACCACCAAGCCCTATTTTAGCAAGTTCAGTTCCAGCAAGTTCAGTTCCTGTTTTTGCTAAAGGATCAGTAGCAAGCTTAGCCATTACTGTTTCTTGGCCCTTATCTAATGCACCTGTCATAGCTCTTTGCTTAGCCATATCTGACATTTGACCTATTACACCTTTTTCAGGTTGTGCAACAGACATTGGACCCATTTGATAACGAGGGGCTTGACCTCTTGCACTTTCGTTTTCACGAGGTTTATTAGCAACGGTTCTAATCATTTACCGCCTCCTTTAGTCGTCTGTGTTTGTTGTTGTGGTGCATTTCCAAGATAACCAAAATATCTTGAAGCAGAAGTATGAGGAGCATCTAATCGCGCTTGCTCATACTCTTGTAGTGCAGAACCAGCATCGCCTAATTGTTGCATGCCTGATAGTGCATCAGCCTGTCTTTGTCTAGCAAAGTCATAACCCATGTCTGCCATTACTGCTTGACGAGCTTTTTGCGCACGAGCAGAACTTAATGCTCCACCTTTAGATTGTTGTTGCATTGCTTTGCCTTCAACATTTCTCAACATGCGCTCTACTTCACCGCTAGTATCATAAATACCTCTGCCTGAAATAGCTTGTTGACCTAGTTGAGTTTGAGCATCTATTGCTGCTATTTGTCTAGGGTCTAGTTGTGCAAGTATCGAATCAGGGCCTCCTGTAACTTCGCTTTCATAACGATTAGTTACATCTGCCAATACTCTTTTTAAATAGGGCTTGAATTCAGGATCAATA